>Ga0207143_1019_pt1 | contig 38650 bp, 30 predicted proteins | sample Alteio_BWMinHeat_3_FD_153566 | JGI IMG/M metagenome (GOLD analysis project Ga0207143, IMG submission 153566) | Enriched cells from forest soil in Barre Woods Harvard Forest LTER site, Petersham, Massachusetts, United States -... | ecosystem: Environmental > Terrestrial > Soil > Temperate forest >... | reverse complement strand
AAGAGGACGTAACGCTCTTTTGCCCCCTTGATGGCAAGGACGATAGCCACACGGTCGCCCTTAGGTAAGAAAGCCAAAGGAGAGGGGAATAAAAAAAGTGGTATGTTAGCGCCTTGAGAGAACCCCGTTGCGGCCGCTACGGCGGCGCGCGTGCCCGTATAAGAGCCTGGTCCTCTTCCTACAGCTATATAGGAAAGTTCCTGTTTTAAAAAATCGTCGATGAGAGAAAAAAGAGAAGACCCAATTCGACTTGCTTCTTTGTGGATCTCCCAACGCTGCGGTTGATCGAGAGCCAAAATAAGAGAATCGCTGCTAGAATCTAGAATGAATCCCGCCATTTGAGAGAGTGTACTCGAGAGGCGAGTTTTTGAAAATAAAGGCATTGTTTGATCCAATGCCTTTATTAAAATATATTTTTTATACAGCTGGGGGCGTGAAAGCGGGAAGAGGTGTTTTACCATCTTCTCCCTCATCATCTGAAATTTCTAGTTCGATACCGAGTCGGTCCAAATCGGTCGCCCTCTCTTTTTCATAGCGCGCTCTTTCTTCGGCTTCAATTCTAGCTCTAACCTCTGCTCTAACCGCGGGTTCAAGTCTAGTTGCTATCTCAGCTCTAACTATGGGTTCAAGTCTAGCTGTGATTTCAGCTGTAAGCACCGGTTCAATTCTTGCTCTGACCTCAGCTCTAACTTCGGCTCTAACCTCGGGTTCTAAGCCCTCACGTAGGATAGTCCTTTCGTCGACCTCCACTGCTTGGAGTGCCTTAAATCTTGCTATTACGATTGAGGCTCTAGAAATAGGTGCAACGGGTGCGCTGGGGCTTGCAGGTCGTGAGGTGACAACTGGGGCGCTATCGGGAAGAAGTTCTGGTAAGGGATGTATAGGTTGATATCGGTGAGCGCGTTGAGGGCATATTCCCTTGCACGCATCATAGCAGGCCTTCATCGAGCTAAAGAAGCGGGCGCATGTTGAGGCGCAACTTCTGCCCGAACTAGACGAGGGTACGGGTTCATTAATAGGAACACGTGTGTAGGGGTTATTTATACAGGGTAGGCAAGTAGACATAATAATCCTTTTTTTATTAATTATTTAATTAACGGGTTTGCTAATTTCAAATTTTTTAATTAATTTCTTATTTTTTAGTTTGCTCAGAATTTTCAAGGTAGAGCCGAACCTTATCTTTGCCATATCGTTCGAGAGTAGCAGCCTCACTTAACCGCTGTTGCTCAGCAAGATATAGTCTATATTCTTCCTCTTCAGACACTGGAAAGTCTATCTCACCTGATTTAAAGGCCTTAACGTGAGCAACTTCCCCTTCTTTTTTTACTATTTCTTGATATCTCAAGACTTCAATATCAAGAGAAGGAATTATGGAAACCATAGGGGCGCTGTCTTTTAGAGGGGTGCAGCAACAAAGCAGTTTTCTAAAAATTCCCGAACAAGTCTCTGAAAGAGAGCATTTTTTTGTTTTCGCAATTTCAACTGTAGAAACAGGGATATATGTTCCTCTAGATGTATCGGTTCTGACTGACATAGATATTTAACCTCATGTTATTATGAATTAGATAATTAATAATTATATATTAATAAATATTTAATTTAAACAATTATATATTATTTTTAATCATTTATTCTAAAGCATTAATAATGTGGAGCGTTGTGAGCAAAAAAAGCCCTTGCATGAAGGATTCAAGCAAGGACTTGTTAGAAAGGATTAAACTATCGTTGTTCTACTATAGTTGTTCTACTTGCTAATTCAGCACGTAGAGCAGGATTTACACCTGTAGGTATTTGGGAAGCACCTAAGTCGCTTATTGTCTTAGTTGTCTTCGCTACAGCAGCTGCAGGAACGCTTGCCGCATCAGGGTTATTTAGCACTCTTGCTGCGAATGCGAGTTCTTCCGCGGTTGCTCTAGGAGAGGAAGATGATGAAGGGGAAGCCGCTTGTGTTGAGCGACCAGCGATATGAGCATCTAATTTAACAGGAGCCCGAACAGCACCCATAGCTCTCATTAGAGCTTTCTGATCAGATTCAGTACGACGATTCTCTGGGACAGCCAATACCACTTCGGCCATCTGTATATCTCTTCGTTGATCGTCGCTAGGACCATCCATGGTCATATGTGTTGGACTGGTTGCTGGAGCTGAAGTAGGACGGCAGCAAGAGCAACAACAACAGCAACAGCGTGCAATTTTTTTGATGGTTTCTATTAAGCAGCAACCTGTTTTAGGGGCGCCTGGGGTAACGGGGGTGTAAGGGTTTACACTTACGCAACATGACAATGACATATTATTATCTCCTTTTTAATTTACATCAATTTACGATGATTTATTTATTATATAGCAATTATATATTAAATTTAAAGTAATTATTTTTTTATTATATAGTTCATTAAGAATGTGTCTTGGCAAATTAAAAATTAAACTTCTAATAATTAGATGAGTAGGAATGATTATTAATTTTTTTGTGCGCAATCGAGAAGAGATAAGAGTGCGACGTAGTTTTTCAAAAAAAAGATTATGTATAAAGCGAGAGATTTTTAAAAAATACCCAAATACCGCTTTTTCATGCTGCAACGTGGTTGCGGGTTTTTATGCGACTTGTTAGAGTCGCTCTTGTTTTTTGCGGAGAATGGATTTGACTAACGATAATAATGGCAATGATTCGTTTGAAGAACAGATAGAAGATGCCTTAGTGGAAACTGTACGGGAGTCGATGAAGGAAGAGGAAGAAGCTGCTTCCAAACCTGCCAACTTGCCCGATCAAGTCTTTATCGTCCCTCTTAATCGGCGCCCTTTTTTTCCTGGAATGGCAGCGCCCATAGTTATTGAGCCAGGGCCTTTTTATGAGGTATTAAAGCTTGTAGCTAAATCCTCGCATAAATGCATGGGGCTTTTTCTTACCGAAAATGAAGATGCAAATGTCTACGAAGTTAATCTGCAAGATCTTCATAAGGTAGGTGTTTTAGCACGGATTTTGAGAATTATTCCTATGGAGCAGGGCGGTGCGCAAGTCGTTCTGAATATGGAAAAAAGGATCAAGATTAAAAAGCAATTGAAGTCGAAATATCTTCGCGCTTCGATTCATGTGCATGAAGACTCTTCGGGAAAACTCTCCAAAGAACTCAAAGCCTATTCCATAAGTATCATCACTACGATCAAAGAGCTTTTAAAACTCAATCCTCTTTTCAAAGAAGAGCTGCAAATTTTCCTAGGACATTCCGATTTTACAGAGCCGGGTAAACTTGCAGACTTTGCTGTGGCGCTTACAACAGCTTCACGAGATGAATTACAAGCGGTTCTAGAAACTTTCGACTTGCAAGGGCGTATCGACAAAGCTCTTATGTTGCTTAAGAAAGAGCTCGATTTAAGCAAATTGCAATATAGTATTAACCAGAAAATTGAAGCCGGTATTTCGAAAACCCAAAGGGAGTTTTTTCTTAGAGAGCAGCTCAAGACGATCAAAAAAGAGCTCGGCTTAGAGAAAGATGACAAGACTTGTGATATCGAAAAATTCGAAGGGCGTCTTAAGAAGTTGAAAGTGCCAGATGATGTCCGCAAAGTAATCTCGGATGAGTTAGAGAAATTGAGTGTACTTGAAGTGCAATCAGCTGAATATGCGGTATGCCGTAATTATTTAGATTGGTTGACTATTGTGCCTTGGGGTGTATTTAGCCAAGAAAACGATGATCTGGACCATGCAGACAAAGTCTTAGCTGAAGACCATTATGGCTTAGAAGATATCAAGGAGCGCATCTTAGAATTTATTAGCGTCGGTAAACTTTCTGGCGGTGTCAAGGGGAGTATCATCTGTCTTGTAGGACCTCCAGGTGTTGGGAAAACCAGCATTGGTAAAAGCATAGCGCGAGCGATAGGTCGCCAATTCTATCGGTTTTCTGTAGGTGGCATGCGTGACGAGGCAGAAATTAAAGGCCACCGTCGTACGTACATTGGGGCCATGCCAGGCAAACTCATCCAAGCCCTTAAACAGACTCAGGTAATGAATCCTGTGATCATGCTCGATGAAGTCGATAAAATTGGGGCTTCCTATCATGGAGATCCCGCTTCTGCTCTTTTAGAAGTGCTCGACCCCGAACAAAATAAGGATTTTCTCGATCATTATTTAGACGTGCGCTGTGATCTTTCCAATATTCTCTTCATTACCACGGCTAATGTGCTCGATACCATTCCCGAACCTTTAAAAGACCGGATGGATATTCTGCGCCTTTCGGGTTATATTCTCGAAGAAAAGATGCAGATTGCAAAGCGCTATCTTATCCCGCGCAATCGTAAGGCCATGGGATTGAAAAGCAAAGAAGTGGAGTTTTCTTCGGTGGCGATTAATCAAATCATCAATGGCTATGCCCGAGAAGCGGGAGTGCGTAATCTTGAGAATACTATCAAAAAAGTGCTCCGAAAAGTAGCTGTCAAGATCGTACGTCATCAAAACAAGAAAAAAGAGCCCTTACCCAAAATCTCTATTAAAGAGGACAACCTCAACGACTACCTGGGTAAACCTGTCTTTACGACCGATCGTTATTTCGAACGCACTCCCGTGGGGGTGTGTATGGGACTCGCGTGGACTTCGATGGGCGGGGCCACTCTATATGTAGAGGCCATTCGCGTTCCTGGAGAAAAAACGGAGATGAAGCTTACTGGACAAGCGGGCGATGTGATGAAAGAATCTGTACAGATTGCATGGACCTATTTGCATGGTTCTGTAGAGAAGTTTGCTCCTGGCTTTGCTTTCTTTGAAAAGTCCCAAGTGCACATTCACATACCTGAAGGAGCGACTCCTAAAGATGGACCATCAGCGGGCATTACTATGGTGACAGCTATGCTTTCTCTTTTACGAGGCGAACCTGTCCGCGAAGACCTCGGTATGACAGGGGAACTCACTTTAACAGGGAAGGTATTACCGATAGGGGGCGTGAAAGAAAAAGTCATTGCCGCTCGACGTAGCCAAGTGAAGACTTTGATATTTCCAAAGGACAATCAGCGTGATTTTGCTGAGCTCCCCAAGTATATCAAAAAAGGGCTCGAGGTACACTTTATAGAGTATTATGACGAGGTATTCCGTGTTGCCTTCCCGAAAGCCTAATAAAATTCTGGATTTTTGCGGCCAGAAGACGATTTCTCCTGAAGGTATAGAAAAAGCGGTGCAAGGGTGGCGAGCTGAGGGAAAGACCATTGCGACCTTGAATGGTTCTTTTGACCTTCTGCATGCGGGGCATTTGGAAATTATTTACGAAGCTTCGAAGCAAGCGGACATGCTGCTGGTAGCCCTCAATAGTGATCCGTCGATTCAAAAATACAAGAGCCCTCTTCGGCCGATTATCCCTCTTGAATACCGCTTACAAATGATGGCTTCATTAGCATTTGTCGATTGTGTAACATGGTTCGATGAGACGGACCCTTGCGCTCTTCTAGGAAAAATTCGGCCTGACGTGCACGTGAATGGTGCCGAATATGGACATAATTGTATCGAAGCAGAGGTTGTAAAAGCGCATGGAGGCCAGATTCATATCGTCCAGCTAGTACCGGGACTTTCTACCTCTCAGATCGTAGCCAAAATCCAGGATGCCTATGCGACTCATTAACGAATTTTCCGAGCAGAAAAGAGCTTATACCTTTTGTCAACTACTGGAGCAAAAAGGAATAGAAGCGCTTTATGAGTTGGGGAAAGAGAATCGTCATTCTGTTTGGATTATCCAGGAAGATGATTTTGAAAAAGCGCGTATACTCTTAGAAGAATTTTATCAGCTACCAGAAGATCAGCAAATGAAATCCGAGCGTCCCCATGCTATCTTAAAAGCTCCTCCGACGCCTATGGCTAAGCCTCTTGGTAAAAAAGGTGCCTATGCGCACGTACGCCTTAATCGAATGGATCCACGTATGCGCGGGAAAAATCCCAAACACCCCATGACGCATTTTTTGTTGCTCATCTGCTCTCTTTTTTTCTTTTGGAATCTCATGCAAGAGGGCCTTCTTGTTAAAAGCGAAGGAAAAATTGCTCTTCAAACCGGGATTACTCCTTTACAGCAGAAGCTGATGATTGATTATCCCCAATGTTTAAGCAAATTAGAACAGCTCTTTAAAGAGCACCCTTTGCATTCTGTCGATGACATTTCCCAGCTTCCTCCCGCTTTACAAAGGAAGTTTGCGGAGGCAGACCGTTGTCCTTATTGGCGTGGTTGGTATGAGGATTTACGGGCAAAGGTCAGTAAAGCCCCTTTTCAATCCTCTCATGCGCCCTCTGGGCCCATGTTTGAGCGTATTCGTCAAGGAGAGGTGTGGCGTCTTATTACTCCCATTTTCTTGCACCGCGATCTTCTCCATATTCTTTTTAACATGAGCTGGCTCATTTTTCTTGGTCGTCAAATCGAAGAGCGCCTAGGGAAAGGGAAGTTGCTTTTTCTAGTGGTCCTCATCGGTATCTTTTCTAATGTAGCCCAATATCTCATGAGCGGTCCCTTTTTCTTAGGATTTTCCGGAGTGGCTGTTGGATTTGCTACATTTATCTGGATGCGGCAACGCCTCGCTCCTTGGGAGGGGTACCCTTTGAGTACGGGAACGGTGATGTTTCTTCTCATTTTTGTTCTGGCGATGCTTGTGTTAGACGGTGTTTCTCTGGGTATGCAAATGTTTGGCAAAACGTCCTTAATGGGAAATATCGCTAATACCGCCCATATAATGGGGGGGCTTGCCGGAGTTCTGCTCGCTAGAATACCTTTCTTTGCTCATAATGCTAATTACTCTAAATGAAAGCAGTTTTGTCAAAGTCTAATTAGAGCGCCCTCTAAAGTATAACTTTTTTGAAAGAAATCGATCATGAGCGTACGCGACCTTACTATTCTCGGCTCCTCCAGTCAGCAGCCGACACGTAGGCGCAATCACGGAGCCTATCTTCTGCGCTGGAATGATGAAGGCCTCCTTTTTGATCCAGGTGAGGGCACGCAACGACAATTCATTTTTGCTAATATTGCCCCACCTTGCGTTACAAGGATCTTTATCAGTCATTTTCATGGGGATCATTGCTTAGGCCTTGGTTCTATGTTGATGCGTCTCAATCTCGATAAGGTGAAGCATCCGATCCACTGTTACTATCCTGCTTCAGGAAAAGTCTACTTTGATAGACTGCGTTATTCGACAAGTTATCACGAAGTAATCGAAGTAATTGAACACCCGGTGACAGAAGAGGGGCTAGTATGTGATGATGGCTCTTTTCGTATCGAAGCCTACAAGCTCAAACATGGTATTGATAACCTCGGATGGCGAGTAACCGAACCTCATCGCCGTAAATTTGACGCCGCTCAACTTAAAAAAGCGGGGATCGAAGGCCCTGCAGTACGAGAATTAAAAGACGAGGTTATTCTAAATCAAGTTAGTCATTTTGTCCCTGGAAAGGTCTTCGCTTACATTTCAGACACCCTTCCTTGTGAGTCGACTTTTCGTGTAGCGCAAGATGCAGATCTTCTTTTGTGTGAAAGCACCTACCTCGATCGCCATAAAGATCTTGCGCATGAACATGACCATTTAACCGCCCGGCAAGCTGCGGAAATTGCAGCAGGAGCGGGGGTCAAACAACTGATTCTCACACATTTTTCTGCACGTTACCAAGATCTCGAGGAATTCATTAGCGAAGCCAAGCCTATCTTTCACAACATCGATGTAGCGGAAGATCTCAAAGTCTTCCCTTTCCCTAGATAAATTTTGTTATTATTCATACTTTAAAATTATTTTTCGGGAGCTATGATTGGCGGCATTTCTTTTTTAGTAAAACTCGTTACTTCACCGATACAAACATGTTCTACTGAGGGTTTTCGAATTACTTCTGTCGCACGTGCAGCATTACCCATAACCCCTCCCACTCCAATCCTCATCTCAGCTTTTTATATACCTTTAGGCGAGTCTCTACTCAACGCTTGTAGAAAAGGTAATAGCAGAGAAGTAGCAAAGCTTGCAGCTAATCCTTTCACTCCATTGGATTTTATCGATAAATATGGAAAATCTGCACTTGCTCTCTCTTGTGAACAAGGAGATGGCGAGAGCGTTGTTACATTGTTGAAGGCGGCCAAACAACGTGGAATTCAGGACCTAGTCATGAATCAGACCGATGAAACAGGCATTCCATCTTTAACAATAGCAAGCATAAGAATCCTAACAGTGGCGAGTGAATTGCGGGAAAAATACCAAAAAATTATCGAAAGACTCTTAGTTGAAGGTGCAGACGTAGATGGAGGGTGGTCTAAGTCGTCGCCCTTGGTAACTCCACTTATGCATGCATGTCATTTTTCCTTCTTCGAGCTAGTGAGGTTGTTTTTGGCTCATGGGGCAAACGTAAGGGCGGAAGACCAAAAGGGAAGAACACCATTATATTATGCTTGTCTTGGTTCTCGTCTATTCGATGGCAAGGAACAACTTGCCTTGAATGTTCAATGCATCCGATTACTCTTGGATAAAGGAAGTGATGCCAATCATGTAGCAAATATGGGCTCAACACCTTTATCGGAGGTTTGTCAAGAGCCACCTACGTTTCCTCTGGTTAGACTGCTTCTGGCAAAAGGCGCTGATCCTTGTAACGGGAATAGCGTTTTTTATGATCACAGAAAGATCGAATTTTTAGACCGCCTTCCTCCACTTCATAGTGCATGTCTGGCAAATAATATCCCACTCATAGACCTTTTCCTCAAATTCGGTGCTGATGTGAACGCCTCTGTAAACATAAACGGTGATATTTATACACCTTTTATTGCTGCATGTAGTCGAGCGGGCAATGCAGCTACAATTTACTATTTATTAGCCAACGGAGCTAGTAGGAGAATAATAAGTCGTACTAGAAATCTCTATAGTATTGTGGCAATTCGACCTAAATATCAGAAATATTTCACCAGATTCCGAGAAAAAAGAGTTTTCGCAACAAAAAAATTAGCCATGATGAACTCGATAGCAAATCGACGTCGTGCCCCTATACATTATGAGGGATGGTTTAGCCCAATTTTCTACAGCGAGATTGCAAAACAAATAAAAAAAACAAATACGCTCGAGAAAGGAGTCCGCAAAGAACTCTTGCAAGCTTTTTCAAAGGCTGCAGATCCGATGGATAGCTTTTCAACAGCGATAGCCATTCAGCGGGGGCATTTAACTATTATTCCTGCAGGATGGGAGGAACATGCAATTGCTTTGGTGTTTTACAGAGGCTATTTTGCGATTTGCAATAGAGGTGATGGAGTTACAGGACATAGCACGGCCAAATTTTTCCGCATCGATATTTCTCGTATAGACGAAAATCTTATAAGAAAAATTTTTTCCATGAATTTTAATTCAGATACGTCCGGAATTTTCTATTTTTATAACGAGTTACCGACACAATTAGCCGCCAACCAAAATGCACTTTGTTTAGAGCTAGATAGAACGATGTACTCTTCTTTGCAAACCGTGGGTAATTGCTCCTATGCATCTGCTGCAGGGGCGTTACGTGCCGCCTTGGGACTTCTCTATACAAAGGGTCGTTATTTCTTAGATGTTACTACGACTTCCTATGTTAGAGAAACTAGCAAAGAAATCCTCTTTACCCAAAGACTAGGGGGAATGGAAGAGTATTTGACACTTCATCCTCCAAGCAGCTCTGATTGGAAGTTAGTCCATGCTGTTTGGAAGAAAATGCGCCAGCGGTTGTCTCATCGGCCACGATCTTTAGGGAGCTTCCCAGAAATCCAGCATCGTCTAATGCGTTAAATGAATAGGGCCCCATGGAGAGGTATCTAATTCGCCTCTATCATAAATCAACTAAGTCGTTATTCAACCCAGAGAAGAGATCAAAAATTAGTGGGAGCTTTAGGGCCCAAAATGAGCCGAAGGTTATCAAGTAGACCTGTATCATTAAAGAAATTGCCGTAGGGTGAAGTGCTAAGGCAGGGTTAAAGATCCTCTAGAGTTGTTATGGGTATCGCCTCATTCTCATTAAGGTTTTAGGAAGTGGTCTAATCTTGTGGGGGTGTTCCCCTCAAGATTTTCTTTTTACGTCTAAGTTCTATTCTATTGATCTTCAGAGACTTATACCTTTTCTCTCGATACAAATTTCTGAAAGTATTGAATATTAGACGCTTAGCCCCTTTATCTATTTTAAAGAATAATTATCGCTTAATTAACTTAATATTAAAATTGTAATAAGAAAGTTAAAACAAATGTTGAAAAGTTAATTAGTATAATATATAATTGAAATTGGGAGAATACATCCTAGTACAAACAATAAGGATTTATGAGTAAAAAGTCGATAAACAGTCAGAAGTTTCTAGAGTTGGTAAGCCGCCTGGAAGGTCAGAAGCATGCAATGCCAGGAATGGAAGCGATTGTAGAACTCTTCAATGAATTCGGCCAACTCATGCAGACATTCTATCAAACGCAAGAAGAAGCCGACAGGAAACTTCTGTGGACAGAAGCTAATGCGTGCAACGACAGGTTGCAAACCGCATTTGCTGATCTATGTAAAGGCTGGGGGCTTTCTGTCGAAGAGGTCCAGGCGATGATGGAAGACTCCAACAATTATAGTCCGGAAGAGTGGAGACAGGTACAAGATTTAAAACGAGAGGCTTGCTCAGCGGTGATCGAAGAGCCAAGCCGTATACGTAACCGAGAACGTCTCTCTACTAAACGACAGCCCCGTAAATGGGCCTAAGATTTAAATAAATAATAAATAGGAAGGTAAAAAAATATGACAAGCCCAATAGATTCAAGCATTGAGCAATTAAAGCAGATCGAAGATGCCAAACAAAAGCACTTAGACACGCTGAAAAGTAATAGAGATATACTTTTCTCTGGCAATAAAGATCCAGGTGTTATGTTGATGCTTATTTTAGTCGTGCTTCTCCAGTCGGGCCCTTCATTAGCTCCAATACCTGGTGGATTCAAAGATCCGACAGGAAGTACATTCGTAGAGAGTTTTGAAGATAAGCTGCGCGAGACAGGTGTTCAGAAAGGCGTAACGAACGCATTTAGCTCTGTTTTGACTGATGCCCAAAATGCTTTCAACGTGACAGACGGTAGTAAATCAACTCTGGATATTCGTGTTAAATTGCTAGAGCTACGAGATGGTCTGACCAAGTTAAGCGGAAAAGATGGGTCTCCTTTTGATAAAGCGAGTATTACAAGTATCAATGAGTCTATCGACAAAATGATAGGTAGTAAAGAAGACTTCCCGTTTGGTGGCGGAGGGATTTTAAAAGAGATTGACGGTGTCGGTGGTTTGAAGGCTCTTTATGATAATGCGAAAAAGGCTGGAGACACAACTGGTGCAGCTAACATCTTGAAAAGAGCGACCGACCAGTTTGGTACACTCGGGACTTCAACACAGACAGTGAGTAGCATGGTGACTACAAAAACAAACATGGTGTCTGCAGACTTACAGACGATGCAAGGATTCTTGAACAGTTTCGTTCGAGCCTTAGCCGATCAGCTAAAGTCTTTTAATAAAGCACCTCAATAATAAAGGAACCATTATGACTGAAACAGCTGGGTTAAATAATCCCATGATCTATGTGCTACAAGCTGTAGCAGAGGCTGATGATGCTATGCGCGTAGCTTTTACGAGCAAAGCCATGCAGACTGCGGGGTGTGCCTTTAGTCTTATGCAATTGAATAACGGTTGGCTAGACGATAATAAAGTCCAGCATGATGGTTATACAGGTTTGCTTGAAGAAAAACGCAACGAGTATTTAATCGCCTCTCTTACTCCAGGAGATGATTCGGCGATTAAAGCAAAAAAGCTGATGAATGAGTACAACATCCTCAATTCACAATCGGACCAAGATAATCAGACTTGGCAAGGAATGATTAGTAGCGCGAGTTCGGGTTGTGATGAATTAACAAATAGCCGTGAAGAGAATATCTCTCTTTTAGGCCCTGTAATGGGAATGCAGCGTTCTGGTGTAAACTTAGCTAAGCAACCCATGTAATAAAGAATTAAAAAAAAGGAAGGTCTTATGGATGTTACAACAATGAACCCAGCACATTTGGTCGTCGCCAGTGCTACAGGAATGAGTGATTCTACAGGTAAGGTGGTCATGGTGGGCGCTATTTCAGCGGGAGCTAGAGATATGATTGCGCACAGCCAATCGCTACTTAACAGTACCGAAGTGCTCGATACAGTGGTTAAAAAATACACAGGTGATAAAAATAGCCCGTCGATACCTGATGATGGAACGCACAATATTCCTGACCCAACAACCCACCCAGATGAATTTTGGGATTTAACTTCGATTAACGAATGGATAGGTAAGCTCGCTAAAAAAATAACGACCGGGACCGGTGAGGAAGATAAGGCAAAAAACGCTCAAATTAACGCTTATGTCAATGCATGGAATAACTGGGCAACCTTACAGACTACCCAAAAAGATGCCGCCAGTGGCGAAATCAATAGTTGGACCAAAACCGAGCAGTCTAAAGTCTCAGAAGCCCAGTCTAATATCCAAGCGATGGGTGGACTGACGCAGGCAGCTATAGGTACCGCTACCTCGGGTGCTAATATGATTTCTCAACCGATGTAAGCTACTCATCATTAATTGCTTCATAAAAACCTCACTTTAAGAAAGTGGGGTTTTTTTATTTCTCTCATAATTAAATAATTAAGATTTTATTACTTATTATAAATATTTCATTAATAAAACTTGAATAATTAATTTACACTATATATAATAAATATTAGGGGGAATAGGCCCTCAAGAAATTAATAAGGTTTAAAACTATGGAACTCGCAAGCATTACCAGTAAAGATCCCGTTCAGGATGCGCAAGCCCAGCTGTTAGCCCTCATTGCCGAGGAGCAGCAGCGGATCTTGGATATTGCTCAGCTTATGCAGACATTGGATAAGGCGAAGGCCGAAGTTGACCAATTAACAAAAGATCAAGCCGAGCTAGAGCGCCAAATTGCAGAATTAGAAAAGGAATTGGGACAAAAAGGTGCAGATGAAGATGGTTCTTCAGGAAGCGGGGGCAGCAGTCCCGATCCAGAAAAAGAGAAGAAGCTTAAAGATCTTCTCGGCCGTTTGATGATGACCAATCAAGCCATTGAAGAAAAAAGCTACGCGATTAGCGACCTACAAAAGACTATTAAAACGGAACAGAGCGCACTCGATCATGTTATGGCAGCGGATAGTAGTAGCAGACAGAATCTGCAACAACTTTTACGCGATGCCCAAACGATCGAAAGAGAGAGTGTAAGCGCCTTTGATCCCACACTTCTTATCTCAGATAAGTTGCAAAAAATTTGTGAACAGGCTCGCAAGCGTCAGGAAGAAGAGCTTCAGCAAACACAAACAAGCATGAATGATGCTTCAACCTGTAACCAAACGAAAAAGGCTACGGCGGAAGATGTTCAACAAGCTTTAAAAGATATGGGCCAACTACAACTCCAACTCGCTAAAGATACACAGGCTATTATTCAAGCCATCGTCGATAAGCAGGGAGATATTAGTAAAGCGCAGGCGGAGTTAGATCGTTTGAAAGCAGAGTTAGCGGCTAACGAATGGAAGCTCTATGTTCCTTTTTATGATCTTTTCCAAATCTCTTACATCAAAGGACTACGTCGCCAGATTGAAGCTCTTGAAAGCGGCATTCCTCAAAAGAAAGCGGAACTTAACGGTTTAATCGATCAATTAAAAGACAAACTGGCCGAAATGATAGGGATGGATCGAAGTGAGCTTGTCGCGGATATGGAACAAATTGGCAAGCTTATCCAAGAGTTACTCGACATTTTCAAAGGAGTCAATCCTGCAAACTCGCAATCTAAGTTTGAGCAGGCCAATGTTTTGCTCGTTACGATTATGAGTATTTTGAAAGTGATTCTCGCTAAAGCAGCCGGAAAGAAATCCGATAACGACGACATGATGACGAAAGGAACCATGGGTCTTTATGAGTACGCCGCGCAGGACGCTAATAATAACGCCGTTAAAGTACAAGGTCAGATTGCTGATCTACAGAAAAACCAGACCTTCATGGATAACCTCAAAATTGCGATGTTAGTCGTTGCTGTTTTGACCGCCCCGATTACTGATGGTGCTTCTTTTGCGCTCTTTACTCTTTTTGAGATTTTGCAGCAGACAGGCGCCTTAGATAAGATGACAGATGCGATGGCCAAAGCTCTTAAGGGCGATGGATGTAACGATGAAGTATCTAAATGGTTAGCAGAAGCGTTTACCTTGATTATTATTCTGGCCGCAACGCTTGGAACGGGTGCAGCTAGTGGCGCAGCAAAAACGGGTATGCGCGCCTCTGAAAGAGCTCTTGAAACAGAAGCTAGGGCGATGGCAAGAGAACTTACAGAGTCAGCATTTACAACGGTTGCGCAAGGAGAATTACGATCAGTTGCCCGCTCGACAACAGAGCGAGTAGTCGAAACGGCAGTTCAAAAAGAGTGCCTAGCTCTTGAAAAAGCGACAATCGGAAAGATGATTGCCAAAAAAGGTGCGGCTCTTGCAGGTCGTGGACAGATTGCGGAGATGGAAGTTCGGGAAGGTGTCAAAACTGTAGCGAAAGCTGCAGCTAAAGAGGCTTTTGAAGCGGCTGCAAAAGATGCCGCCAAAACAGCTCTTCGGCAAACTGGGAATGGTTTACGCGGTTCGTTGACAGAAGCAGCTCAAGCGGAGATTACGGCAGCAGCGCAAAAAGCGGCTTCAAAAGCAGCTGTAATCGCAGCAGAAAGATCTCTTAAGAGTGTAGGATCGGTTGTTACAAGTGCGATGGCAAGTGGTGCCCGTAACACAATCGATGCCTCTGTAGAGAAAATCGCGTTGAAAGAAGCTTCGATGGCTGTTTCAAAAGTACGATGGGGCGCGATGGCAGGTTCGTTGATGGTCCAACAGTTTTTCGGGGCCAACGGTTTAATCAACGCCGTCCAAGATATTATGAAAGCAGGTGGGAAGACACAAGACGATATCGATAAGAACTATCAAGTTTTACAAATCATCCTTCAGGTGATTCAAGTTATGTTGATGATGGGTGCTGGATTTGCGGCAACCCAAGCTACCGGTGCTATAGACAAAGTAGCCGAGTCAACGGGTAGAACTCTTTTGGGAGCTTCTCCAGAGAAGCTACGCGTCGTAGGCACTGCTTTGCAGATTGCGGGGAATGGGATGACATCCTATTCAAACTTTCAAACAATGGAAATCCATAACCGTTTGAATAAGCTGCATACTGTTTTGGCTGAAGACGAAAGGCAGATGATTATGTACAAATCTACTTTGGATGAGATGCAAAAGCTGCGCGAAAATCAAAGCGATGTTCGATCCTCTATGTTCGAGTCACAAGAACGAAACGTACAACGTTTAGTAAAAAACGCAGGAAAAGCGGAATTTGAAGTAGGTCGCCTCCTCGTTGAAAGAGCTGTATAAAGAACAAACCCTTGCTCTTGAGCAAGGGTCGCGTAAACCTTTAATAATCAAATAGTAGCAATAGTCTTTAACGAGCAAGAATTTATAAGTATTAAGATAGTTTAAATGATTTTTAAATAAACATTGTATAATAAATATATTTTTGTTAAAATAAATACTGGATGATCAGAGACTTTTAATACCAGTTAGTTTTTAAGTTTAATTTTTAAGTAATAAAACGAGGATAATATGTCAGTACTAATAAGACCAATTGAACGTGTGGATGAGCGAGAACACAGAAATTCTTCATCTGCTACTTCAGCTAGCTCCTCTTCAGAGACAGTACTGAAGCAAATCAACTCTCTCCAAGAAAAGGCAGATAAACAGGAAGAGGAAGCAGAAAAATTACGCGACTTAGCCCAGGTGATCCAAAAACTTCAACAAGCTCTTAAACAAGCAATGGTTGATCCAGAAGCTGCTAGCTCGGGACAGACAGTGTTGCTAGGTGACGAGATTGCTCGGCAAACAGAAAAGTTTAAAGCTGGAATGAGTAAGTTCGAAGAGCAAACCTATGATCTTATCACCTCGAGTGACGACTTAGGTAAGGACGAGAATGAGAACTACTCGGGCATTACTAATGGTTTCTCTGCTCAAGCGATGAGTATTTTACGGGAACTCCAAAACGTAGATATCGAGTTGATGAAAGATACAGCAGCCATTGCGCAGCTCAATATTTCCTTGCAAGGTGCTGTCACGAAGATAACGGCGGATACAGCCCGAGCTCTTGGATTAGAAGATGCCAGACGGGATGAGATCGAAGGGAATCAATCGATGTGTAAAGCAGTGGCTTCAGCGGCTAGCGGGTTATCGACAGGTCTGCATTATAAAAAGACCATGAAGGATATGAAAGGCCTTGAGCAAACAAAAGGGCATCTTGAAGCGCAGCGAACAAAACTCGGTAACGTACCCGAGGTGGATCAGGCGCATGCAGGCCGTGTGCAAAGAGCAGAAGTGCTCTTGAATGAGCGTAATGCTTATGAGCGCGGTGTTGTACCTGAATTTCCAACGCGAAAGGCTGAATTCAATAACCCTCGCTTAACTCCTAAAGAGAGATTTGATCTACGCGATGGTGCCGAAAATGAGGTTATTAGCCATCTGGGTCCCCAGCGTTTAGCTGCTAAAAAATCCTTCGATGAACAATGGAAAGGTACCGTTGAGCAAATTAACACCGGTTGGTCTCAGCATTCAAGCCGAGCTGGTTTAATCAACCAGGCAGAAGGGATTGCTACAAGTGGATATGATTATTATGCTGCTGGTAAAAAAGCCGAAGTAGATCGGGATAAAGCAGAAGAACAAGCTTCTCAAGCTTATGCTCAGCAGACAGCCCAAATGCTGGCTAACATGGCGCAGGAAACGGCGCAGAAAGCTACCCAATTAGGCAATGCTGCGGATAAGATCATCGATGCTGACATCCAGGCCTTGATTAGTAGCCGAGCTTAAGTCCTAAGTAGCAGGCTTTTATTAGGTTTAAACCGCTCTCTTAAAAAGAGCGGTTTTCTTTTTAATTAATTCATTTAAATGTTAATAAATTGTTTGATGATTACTTTAATGTTTGCTATAATTAATTTATAATTAACAATAATATCGGTTTAATATGTCTTTTCCATCATTTTCTTCAAATCCAGCGCATCACACAAGACCACCCGTAACTCCACCAGGTGCAGGGGCTCTTCCCGCAGATAGCAGAGTAAGCCCTGCTGTATCTCCTAGCCTCGCTTCTATTGCCTCACAGGTAGGTAGTCCTGGAGTTTCATTTTCATCTACACAACCACCTGCTCCACTCACATCTGTTGCTATTTCCACGGCAGGGCAATCGGCTTTGGGCCTCGGAGGCTCCTATAGAACAACGCCTCCGGCGGTTACAGGTGTAAGCGCAAGTGTTACCCCTACTATTCCGCCTGTAACGGGCATGAGCTTTTCTTATACCCCAGCAGGAGCAGCCACTTCCCAAGTCAGAGCAGTTGAATTTGGTTATGCCCCACAAGCCCCTTCAGCACCCTCTTCTCATGTTTCAGCCGTTGGGTTTAGCTATACCCCACAAGCCCCTTCAGCACCCTCTCCTCATGTTTCAGCCGTTGGGTTTAGCTATACCCCACAAGCCCCTTCAGCCCCTCACGCTGCTGTTACAGGAATCGGTTTTCCATGGGCCCCTGCTAGGCCTGCACCTTCTCAAGTAGCAGGAGTGGGTTTTCCTTATACAGCTCCAGCTCATCCTCCAGCACCAGGCACTTTACCTGCACCTTCAGCCCCTTCAGCAACGCTTCCGGGAGCAGCTCCTGCTGGCCCACCAGCTTCTGCTGCAACTCCGCCCACCGGAGTTCGTTTTACGCGTGCAGATGGTGGAATTTCAGGTGTACGTCTTACACGTCAAAACACCCATGTTCCTCAGGCACAACTTCACATCGGTAGTGAAGGAGTTCTTGGTAAGCGAGCAATCGATCGTCAAGACGAAGCACGTTATAATGAGGCATTGGAGCAAATTGAAAACACTATCGCAGAAGCTCTAGGAATCAACACAAGTAATCCTCGTTTTCGTAATAGACTCGAACTAGATGTCAATCTGCATGATCAAGTATTTACCTTCCGCAATGCAGCTGGAAATAAAGTTTCCATGACAAAACATGAGTTTGTTCGTAAGCACATGCGTCATCTAAGGGAGGATGAGGCATTATCGCGTTTAGATAGATCTATTCTGACTTTGCGCGTTGTTGCACGAGCCAATGGTTATGTTAGCGCATGGCGAACAAGCCTTGAGGAAGAGACGCGAGGAATTAGTCAAACTACCCGCGAATCTCTCGGCCATACATCACAAGCTCTTCAGGCCTTACAATGTAAAAGCCTAGGTGAATTTATAAAAAAAGGTGGAATGGATGATCTCTATAAGGGTTATCCGTCTTTAACAGCCCCAGAGGTCTTTAAGCGCGTAGCAGCGGCAGAGGCTTTCCGCGCCCATACAATCGCGAAAACCAAAGAAAAGTGTAAACAAATTGAAGCTGATTTAGCAAAACCTACTATTAGAGCAGCTACCAAGGCAAAGCTGAATACTCAACTACAGAAACTCCAAACGCTACAAAGTGGTTGGGAGAATATCGATTTGTATGCCTATTTTACCGCTTCAGTTGCTTCTAGAAATAACGACAAAGCCACAGCCAAAAAAGTTCAAGCTGATACCGAAGCGCGTATTAGAGAAAGAGCTCAACGAAACAATATACCTTTTTCAGCTGCCGACATTCGAGCCTATGCTCGTGAGGTAGGAGCCCTGACCTTAAGTAAGCGAGAACTCTACTTCCAATATTGCCAGGAACAACATGCAGCTCCTATGAACTCAAGCCCAACATCCTTGCTTGTTCATGCTTTTAAACGTAAAGGAAACCATATCCAATTTTCTGACTACGGCATGCCCTCTTTTGAGGATTCAGCCGAAGCGCATATGGTAGGGAAAATTTTCAAAGATTCCTATAGAGCGTCAGAAGCAATGAGAGTAGCTTGCCGGGCAACCAACCCAGCTGAGATGAACGACTTCATGACAGAAAATCCTATAGCCTTTCCCCCCACTCCTCCAGAAACTTTCTCAGAAAAAGCCGCGAGGGCATGGAATAGTAGATACAATCCCTTAAACCGCCTCATCTAATCGATAGAACAGAGTTTTTAGGAAAATATTTTAAGCAATGTCACGATCGAGATCTTCGATCGTGAGTTGCAATTCGACTTTTAAGGATTGGGTTTGCTCGGCATAAGCAGCGAAGGTTCTTGAAATCTTAGCTAAATCGGACGAATCAGGATCTTTCTCAGTAAACTCTCGAGCTGCATTCACTAAAGAAATATTCGCATGCGTACCGCCAATAACATCGAGTGGTTGATTCAAGATCACTTGAGCTGTATCAGCAGCATTCTGAATATCTTCCATTAAGCGCGACGTAGGATTTTGGACTGTGGGTATAGCCCTGCGCGACAGTTCATCCAATGCGAGTGTCGCTTCGGCAAAGGTCTTCAGTTCATCGGGAGAAGGGGGAAGAAGCTCGCGGAATTGGGCAATTTTTTGCCGAAGTTTTTGCGCTAGGTCAGGCATCGCAATTTTAGACGTCATGAGGTGCCTCTTTTCGCTTTAAAGATCGTCTACGCGATCCTCGGACGTATCGTCCTCCTTTCTTTTCCCGGACCTTCTCTTCATGAATAAAGGATGTTTGTATGGGCCAGCCTGCAATAGGCGGAAACTCTTTTGCCATAGGAGCCCCTCATTTTACTAACTTCTTAAATCCCATCCATAACTCTCCCTCTCAATATTTGTAAATTCTTACTTTAAGATCTTTAGATTATGCCTTTTAATGATTTAGGAAAATTCTGCCATTTTTTGGAACGAATAAATGGATAAAATGTCTGGCTATGAAGCACACAATCATGAAAAGCCTACTTGCTTGAAAACTCAAGCCTAAAAAAGCCCTTGATTCTTATGGGGCAAGGCAAGTGGGCAAAACTTACATTCTCAAACAATTTGGTTCTCAAGAATATACCAACTTTCTTTACCTGAATTTTGAAAACAACCCACGTCTTTACTGGGTGTTCGAGGCTAGTTTAGATCCTCATGCGATACTAAAAGCATTATCTGTAGAGTTGAATGTGGAAATTACCGAAGAAATGACGCTACTTATCTTTGATGAAATTTAAGAGTGTCCTAATGCGCTTAACAATCTTAAATATTTTGCCAAGCATGCTCCTAAGGAGCATGTCATGAGAATTAATCAAATATGGGGGACTATTTCCAGCCAATTCGCCTAAGAAAATAAGAAATTCATTTATCCGGCGGGTTAAAGAGAGTGGACGAGTGAGGATTTGAAGGGGCCCTTAAATTTAGTTAAGGATGGTGAAATTCTGAATTGTCCTTTCTACTTAATGGAAGAGCTAGGTTTGCTTATAGCAGAGGGCCCTTCAAAAATAAGGGCTTTGTATCGAAGGATTATTTTTTGCGGCTGGCAAAATAATCTTCAAGTCCGCCGTCAAAAACATGAATGCCATCTTTTTCAAAAGCAATGATGCGATTGGCTACTTTTCCAATGAGATCGCGGTCATGGGAGGCAACGATAGCTGTTCCTTTAAATTCTTCAAGACCCCATGCGAGGGCAGAAACCGATTCCAAATCGAGGTGGTTATTGGGTTCATCGAGGACCAGCGTGTTAAAATCTGCCAGCATAAGGCTGCCTAAGATTAGACGAGCCGTTTCTCCACCCGAAAGTGCCGGTAGTTTTTTGAAGGCATCATCACCTCCAAAAAGCATTTTCCCCAAAACACTGCGTATTTCCTGATCGTAAATTCCTGGTTTTCGGCTTTTCAACCAATCAAAAGAGGTATGGTCGGGTTTTTTTTCGATAATTTCAGCATGGTTTTGCGGGAAATAACCGATTTGGACCTGGTGCCCTAACTCGATTCGGCCGCCATCTTGTTGTAAGACACCGGCGAGCATTTTGAGAAGTGTGGTTTTGCCGCGCCCATTGTTTCCGATGATTCCAATTTTGTCACCTTTATGGACTTCTAGGTTGAAGTGGCGGATAACAGGGAGGTTCTCATAGCCTCGCGAGACATCGTCTAATTTAAATACAACCTGTCCAGATGCCTTTTCAGATGGGTAAAATCGTATGTAAGGACGTTGGATATTGGATTGTTTGAGTTCCTGGGGCTGTAGGCGATTGATTTCGCGGATGCGCGATTGCACTTGGCTCGCTCGGGTTCCCGCTCCAAACCGAGCTACGAACTCCCGAAGTTGGGTAATTTTTTTATCTTTGGATTTTGCTTCCGAGGCCGCACGTTCTCGAACCGCTGTCTTGGTAACCAACATGGCGTCGTAGTTGCCAGGATAAATGATCAAAGTGTCATAGTCGATATCTGCTATAGCTGTGGTCACAGAATTGAGGAAATGACGATCGTGGCTTACAACAATCAATGCTCCGGTGTAGTCGTGGAGGAAGTTTTCAAGCCAGCTGATCGACTCAAGGTCGAGGTGGTTAGTCGGTTCATCCAAGAGTAAAGCGTCGGGTTGGCCGAAGAGTGCTTGGCACAACATCACTTTAAACTGTAGATCGGTTGGGATTGTGTGCATTTTCTTTTCATGGAATTCGGCAGGTACTCCTGTTCCACTTAGCAGAATTTCGGCATCCGATTCGGCGCTATAGCCATTTTCTTCACCTATGATCTCTTCTAGTGTACCCAATCGAAGACCAATTGCCTCAGTCATCTCTTGTTCGTAGAGGGTGTCGCGTTCTTCTAGCGCAGCCCACAGACGGGTATTGCCCATGATGACAACGTCAATCACGCGGCGTTCGCGGTAGGCTTCGATATTTTGTCGTAGATAGCCGGTGCGCTTAGGTAAGGTGACTGTCCCGGAAGTGGCTTCTTCTTGACCCATCATAATGCGTAGCAGAGTTGATTTACCGGCTCCGTTAGGTCCTGTAAGGCCGTAACGAGTACCAGGATTGAAAGTTACGCAAATATCTTCAAAAAGAGTGCGATTGCCAACGCGCTTGGAAATTTTATTTAAAGTAATCATAGAAAAAGGCCGAGAGGGTGTTCTAAAATTAGGGTTTCATCTTTTTTCTAAGTTTTTTGAACAAAAAAGAAGCCGAAAATCTTCTTGGAGACTGCACTCGAAGGAGTTATTGTAATGATAAGGCCTAAAAAGAGCTACCAAAACCATGCCTGAATCTAAGACTTTATCCTATGAGATCGACAGATATCTTCAACACCTAGAGATCGTACAACAATCCTCTCCGCACACCCTGCGTAATTACAGAATTGATTTACAGATGTTTTCCGAGCAAATGGAAGAGTCGAAGGTGTCAGCTGTGGACCAAGTGCAAAAACGCCACATAAGAAATTTTTTAGCTCTGCTTCACACACGAGGAGCTGCTCGCAGAACTGCGACAAGGCGCCTATCAAGTCTACGCTCATTTTTCAAATTCCTCTGCCGCGAACAGCTTATCAAAAATAATCCAGTAGAAGAAATTAATGGCCCTAAACTGGATAAGACTTTGCCTCGACCTTTGACGATGCAAGAGGTCGATCTTTTTTTTAGTCAACCCGATTTAACGAATTATTTAGGCCTTCGTGATCGTTGTATGATGGAGCTTTTCTACAGTTCGGGACTGCGGGTGAGTGAGCTAGCTGGTCTTAATCGTGATGACGTCGATCTGCAAGGAAGGCGTGTTAGACTTCGCGGAAAAGGAAAGAAAGAGCGAGTGGTTCCTCTGACGAAAACAGTTGTGGATTGGTTAGAGCGGTATCTCCAACATCCCGATCGCTATATCGATGACGATTGTCATCAGGCCCAAAAATGTGAAAAGGCTATTTTTTTAAACCGTTGGGGCAACCGAATCACGGTTCGTTCAATTGATCGTCTCTTTCAGGGATACCTTCGTTCAAGCGCGCTTTTAGGCCATGTCACACCCCACGCATTGCGTCATACAATCGCTACCCATTGGCTCGAAAAAGGGATGGATCTTAAAACAGTCCAAAATCTATTGGGTCATAGCGCTCTGACTACAACGACCATCTACGCGCAGGTCTCAACGCGTCTCAAACGACAGGCATATGAAAAGGCGCATCCATTAGCAAAAAAAGAGACGGATTCTTCCTGAAATCAAGAGTGGGGATAAATTAAGAAAAAAATCGGGAAAGCTGTAAGCCGGATTTTGTCAGCGACAGAACAGAGTCTGTCCTGGGCAATCATTCATCTAGGGAACTTGTCACCAAATTCCTCGAGCGGCGCTATTTTAAGAGACTCCGTGGAGAACGGTGGCACGCAGTTATAATGCGGTGCTTGTCTCTTTTCGGCCTTGCTTCGGATAGGGTTTGTCGCATCTGACATTTCTGTCAGTAGGGCCGGTTCATCTAAACCGGCATTTTCAGCCTGGCTCCACTACTTGCGTGATGGAGCGGGGTATGTTTTCTGTTACACTTTCCGTAGCCTTACAGCCCCCAGCTTTTCGCTGGTATCCTCTCCTTTGAAGTCCAGACTTTCCTCCCCCTGATGGTCAGGCGGCGATTGCCCGCTTTCCCGAAAACTATAAAAAGGCCCTCTTTATGCAGTGGCAGTCCTGCGACGACGACGACGTGTGGTAGCTGCAGCCGATCCATCTGTCGCTTCTGCTTCTTGCCAGTAATGGATACGCGAGCAATGTTCGCAGAAAACTAGATTTTTTCCTTTGCGTACGACGTTCTCATGCTGGGCAGTCAAAGAGATGTGGCAGCCGCTGCATGCGCGGTTTTCGATAGGAACTATGACGCGGTCTTTTTTGTTGCGTAAGAGTCTTTCGTAAATGCGTAAGATTTCTGCATCTGCTTCGCTTACAAGGTGATCGCGATTTTGTTTTAGTCCTCTTCCCTCTTGATTGATCATGTCGATGCTGGCTTTGATTTCATTTTCCAAAGCTATGCTGCTCGCTTCTGAGGCTTTTAGACTTTCTTTAATTTTTTCGAGCATCTCTTCTTCAAAGACGCGTTTGTCGACGAGATCAGAAGTTTTTTGTTCGGTAGCGATTTTTTCACGCTCAAGAGCGGTCATCTCTTGGGTAAGAGCATTGAATTCATCAACTTTTTTAATCGATGATTGTTGACCTTCGAGTTTTTTAATCTTGGTGACGCTATCCTGGATTTTTCCTTCCATGATCACGATGGTCTTACTTAACTCTTCGATCTCTTTCGCCTTTTCATCTAGCTGGGCGTGTAATTCGCGACGAAGGTCCGCGATCTGCTCGAGTTCGACGGAGCGTTCTTTTCTCACGCGCATAAGGCGGAGCATTTTCATGTCTAGTTCTTGAATTTCCAGGATTGTCTTGAGCGATTCTTGCACGGAAACCCCGCAGTTGACTTTGATCTGATTAAAGAAATGTAAGAGATTATCTCTGAATTAACATTTTGTCGAGTTTTGGATTATTTTAACCGCTTTTCGATTTCAATTTTGCCGGTCCCTAGCCATTCTCGTATGGGATCTTCAAACTTTGAATCTAAAATCGTTCAAAAGGATCGAAAAATCGATGAGCTTTTGTTTTATTAAGGTTCTAAGGGGTACATTATCTCCGTAATCGATTATTTCTCAAGAGAAAAACCTCGAGTAATTCAACTAAAAATTTTCATTTTCTGTATGATATTTATCCGCTTTTTTCTTCAAAAGTTGGGGACAATCCGAATATTATGTATATTGATCCCAAATTTTAGAGAGGGATTTTACCCATGTCCTACTTACAAACTTACTACAAACGTGTTGCAGAACCGAAACGAACTTCTCATGGAATAGCTTTTGCTGCCTCCCTCGATAGTGTGCAAGATGCTTATCCTCTGCTCGCAGAAAAAATTGTCCAGGAACTTAATGATCAGCGTTCTTACCTTAAACTTATCGCGTCTGAAAATTATTCTTCACTTGCTGTTCAGCAAGCCATGGGCAATTTACTCACCGATAAATATGCAGAAGGGTATCCCCACCATCGTTTTTATGCGGGATGTGAAAATGTCGACACAATTGAAGAAGCCGCTGTCGAAGAATTAAAAAAATTATTCGGTAGCGATCACGCTTATGTACAGCCTCATTCGGGGATAGATGCCAATCTCGTTGCTTTTTGGACTCTTTTAATCCACGGGGTACAAAACGGAGAAGTAAAAGCTAAAGGTTTTAAATCTATTGATGAGATGAGTCCTGAGCAATATGAAGAAATGCGTCTTCTTCTCTGTCAGCAAAAAGTTATGGGGCTCTCTTTAAATTCTGGCGGGCATTTGACGCATGGATATCGACATAACATCTCTTCTAAAATGATGCGCTCTATACCCTACGAAGTAAATCGAGAGACGGGTCTGATTGATTATAACGAATTGAAACAACAAGCTATACGCGAAAAGCCCTTAATTTTACTCGCAGGTTATTCTTCCTATCCCCGCCTTATCGACTTTTCTATCATGCGAGAGATCGCCGATGCTGCAGGCGCTTATCTTATGGTGGATATGGCCCATTTTGCAGGCTTAGTAGCCGGTAAGGTAATGACCGGAAATTATAATCCCATTCCTTATGCTGATATTGTGACTTCAACGACCCACAAGACCTTGCGCGGACCTCGCGGAGGTTTTGTCCTTTGTAAAGAAGCGTTACGAGAATCTGTCGACAAAGGATGTCCTCTTGTCCTTGGAGGGCCTTTGCCTCATGTGATTGCGGCCAAGGCTATTGCTTTTAAAGAAGCACGCACTCCTCAATTTGCGGCGTATGCCGACCAAGTTGTGAAGAATGCCAAAACGTTGGCTGAAAGCTTAATAGCACGCGGCGCCACGATTACAACAGGGGGCACGGATAACCATATTGTTGTTATAGATGTCCATAAGAGTTTTGGTTTAACGGGAAGGCAGGCGGAAACCCTTCTTAGGGAAGCCAAGATGACGGTAAATCGTAATTCCATACCGTTTGATGTCAATGGACCCTGGTATGCATCGGGCGTCCGCATGGGAACAGCCGCATTAACTACCATTGGCATGAAAGAGCCGGAAATGCGCGAAGTAGCCAATATATTGTACGACTTCCTAAAAGAGGGAAAACCGAAGACCGACGCTAAAACAGGAGGCCCCAGCCGCGCAAAGGCTACTGTTTCTCCAGGATCAGCAGATAGGGCAAGTGCTCGTGTAAGTGCACTTCTGCAGCAGTTTCCCCTATACCCAGAACTCGTAGTTGAGTGAAAAAAGGAATTTTCACATAATCGCCCTATACAGCACGCGAGTTTCGGAATGCTTTCCTAGACAAATTTAGTTTTGATATACTCTCTAAGGAGATAACCATGCCAAAAAACGAGAATGAACCTGTCGACAAAAAAATGCGTAACCTAGAAGACAAGATCGATGAGGCCCTCCTTAATACCCGTAGGATTTTCTTTTCCGATGCAGTGGATTCTGCTACTGCCCGGGATGCCATTCGGAAACTCTGGTATTTGGAGCTAACGGCTCCAGGCAAACCCATTCTCTTTATTATTAACTCTCCAGGCGGCTCTGTAGATGCAGGCTTTGCTATTTGGGATCAAGTGAAGATGATCTCTTCACCTGTAACCACTTTAGTGACAGGGCTAGCTGCCTCCATGGGGTCCTTGTTAGCACTTTGTGCTGTTCCGGGACAAAAATTTGTAACTCCTTTAGCGCGTATTATGATTCACCAACCTGCTATTGGCGGTGTTGTGCGTGGACAGGCCACTGATTTAGAGATTCAAGCTAGAGAGATCCTTAGAACACGCGATACGATTGTCGATATCTATGTAGAAGCTACAGGCAAGGATCGTAAAACAGTCGAAAAAGCAATCGACCGCGATACCTGGTTAGGTGCTGAAGAAGCGATGGCTTTTGGCTTAGTAGACAAAATTGTTACCTCCTACAAAGATTTACCTGCTTTTACCTAAAAATCTTTAGAAATTTTCAAAGAGAAGTTTATTAAATTAGGGCTCTATTTTCAAAAATGCAAGGGCCTATTCAATAATAGGCTTGTTTATAAAACCACTATCTTCGAAAAAGGGAAGGTGTCTTTTTTGACGGAGAGTCCTTATGCGACGCCCTTTCTTTAAACTGCATGGTGCAGGTAACGATTTAATCTTTTTCGATGATCGTTTGTTAACCTTCCCAGTCGACCGTAACCGTATCCAACGCCTCTGCCATCGACGATATGGAATTGGCGCTGATGGTTTAGTTCTTATTCAACCTTCTACTCACGCAGATGGACGTATTATCTATTTTAATGCTGATGGAGGAGAGGCTTCTTTTTGTGGCAATGCTCTTCGTTGTAGTGCTCTTGCTCTGCGCGCTTGTGGCCAAGACAAGAGTGAATATTCTATTGAAACGTCTAAAGGGGTGATGCGTTGCATTTTTCGGGGCGATCAAGTCCAAACGACATTTCCCGTTCCCAGTATGCGGTTGCGTGCCTCCGTCATCCTCAATGAAATGTCTTTTGATCTTGTGGAAGCAGGTGTGCCACATGCTGTTGCGATCGTCGATAATCTCTCTTCACTTTCGGTAAGTGAAATTGGGCGGATGGTTCGCTTCCATCCTAAACTGGGCAGTGAGGGAGCGAATGTCACCTTCATGCAACGTACAGGTCCTCAAGAGATTTCGATTCGTACCTACGAGCGAGGTGTAGAAGGTGAAACACTTTCTTGCGGAAGCGGCGCTATTGCGGCAGCTTGTGTTGCAGGCGGTGCGCGGCTAATGGTGAAAACCCGCGGTAACGATCAATTCGAAATCGATACCGCTACTTGGCATCTCACAGGTCCCGCTTGCATGGTATTCTCAGGAGTTATCGATCTCTAGTGTCTAAGTAGCGTAATTTATCGGTTTATTCTTTCGTAAATCGACCCGTTTTAGGTTGCACAATCGCTATCAGATCTTTTGCTGTCATGATGATGGACTCGGTACGAAGTCCACAATTGAAGCCCGCTCTCTCATGCAGATGAATGCGTTCGTCATAATAGGTTTCCAAATTGAGAAGCTGTCCAAACGGGGGAACAGCCCCTGTTTCTAAACCAAAACGCTCTTTAATGACTTCTGCATCTTCAAATTCGCATTTTTCGCCTACGATCTCGGCCACTGCTTTCATGTCCAGTTTAAGATGTGAGGGGATATTAAATTGGTAGTTCTTCTTCGTGCTTTTACCCCGAAGAAGTAACGCTTTTATACCTTCTTCAAGTTCCATTTCGCGTACGCGTGCTGAATCTTCGGAAGTAGGTGTGGGTTCATGTACCCTATGGTCAAATTCTGTTCCCGAATGTTTAAGAAGGCGCAATATTTCATTACGAATATTTTCACCACCAAAGAAAATACGGGCTTTTATGCGATTGCCAGCAATGCGCTTGGGATCTGAAGGGAAAAGAGAAGCCTCTCGGATATTGCGCAGACGCAGGAGAGTCATGGTTAAGCGCTCGAGTCCCATGCCAAAGCCTCCATGGGGAGGCATTCCATATTTAAATACACTTAAGTAGTCGTCAAAATTGGCGGGGTCCATGCCTTTGGCCAGAATTCCCTCTATCATCGATTCATAGGTATGCCTACGCTGACCACCCGAAGTAATTTCAGTGCCTGCACAAAGTAGATCAAACGTATTCGTAAGTTCGGGATTATCTTCTTTAGGGTAAGAGTAAAAAGGGCGTTTTTCCGTCTTCCAATCGACTACAAAAACAAGATCTGTTCCCAAGGTGTCCGATGCCCACTGACAGAGTTCTCTTTCTGCAGCTGGGCTCAAATCTGGCTCATTTCTTTCGTCTATCCCTGTACGCTCATAATAGAGCTGCTGCGCTTCCGCAAAGGTCAATCGTGGAAAAGGAACATCAGCTGGGGCTTTTACAAGATTGTTACCTAGAAGAGCTAAGTCTTTAGCGCAGTGTTGTCGTAAGAAATGGATAATAAACTTAATCGCTTTCTCTTCTATATTGAGAATTTCTTGCCACTCTTCAAAAAAACCCATCTCGAATTCTAGCTGCTTGCCTTCTGACAAATGACGTGGGGTGTGCGAAGGTTCGGCTCGGAAAAATGGTGCTAAAGCAAAAACACGTTCGTTGACGCCCACCATGATTTGCTTATAAAGTTGGCTGCTTTGGGCTAATGTTGCGGTATGGCCAAAATAGTCGACGTTGAAAAACTCCGCTCCTCCTTCTGAAGAAGCTCCCACGATGTTGGGAGAAAAATATTCAATAGCTCCGACTTCATCGTGCATGAAAAGGCGATAAGCGTGCATGATTTCTGCTTGAATTTTGAAAACCGCTTGGAGGACTCGATTACGAAGAGCAATTGGTCGATTATCGAGAATGTATTCGAGGTCGGATGGGATAAGCGGTTTTTGATACTCAATCGGTGACGCTTCGCGTACTGGGACTTCTACTTCGATCACGGGATTGACGATTTCAACCCCCGGCTCTTCTTGCGGTGTGGCTCTAGCTTCCCCGCGAATTTTGAGGATGCTACCGGGCTGGAGTGGTTGAAGAGTTTTAAATAATTCTTTGTCTTCAATTACAACCTGGCAAAAACCTGTCCTATCGCGCAAAATAAGGAAATTGACTTTACCAAAGGCGCGCATGTTATTAAACCAACCGCGCAAAAAGACAGTTTTACCGATGTGGTCTTTCAATTGTGAAGCGAGAATACGGATTTGCATAGGTTCTGAGTCGTTTTTTTGATATCTAAAAAAATAGACCCCAAAGAGGTCTAGGAGACTATAATTTTTTATATGGTCTCGAATAAACAGGGATTATTGACGCTTCTATGGCTAAGCAGCAAGAGATTTTTTCTCCAGCCGACCTGAAGAAGGGGGGGCAGTGGTTGCGTGAGAAGAAGGTACACCTTCTTCAATTCGCCCAAGGCACCTACCAATTCGAGGTAAAAGATTCGTTGAAGCGCGAAAGTTATTTTCCCTTTCTTCAAGTGAAAGATGACGGTTCGCTGATCGATTGCATTTGCACATGTTCGATAGTTGAAAAAAAACCTTACTGTCCACATTTAGCAGCGGCTTACCTTAAAATCTTTCAAAATGAAGAGCCTCTTCATTTGCGTTTTGAAAAATCTCTTTGGAATCAGCTTTGCTTCTTAGCAGGTTCACGACATAGCTTTGCCCCAGAGAGTCTAGAGCCTGTAAGCGGTGGTGGGTGGGAAACTCTTTCCCAAACAGGTCGAGTTCTTTTTTGCGTCACTCCTCGTAATCAACAAGGAAAAAAACTACTCAAAGAAATTGTTAATAAAAAGAGTCTCGAAACAGAGCAGACATCCCTTAAATTTTCCAATCTCTCGCCCGAAGATATTTCTTTATGGAAACAAGGAAGACCGAGCCAATTCCTTCTCTATCGTCTCTCTTTTTGGAGCGATTTGGCTTCTTGGCTTTTCTTAAGTCAAGATGAGAAGGTTCGTTATCGGATCCACTTCCTCGAACAGAAAGAGGCCCTTCCCAAAGGCATTAAGGTTACTTTTCCGGCTCTCGAAGCTACTTTTTATCTTTCGAGTGGTAATTGGGCCCAAATTATCCCTTCACTCAAAAGTGTGGAATCTCCCTTAAAAATCTACGAATCGCAGTATCCACCCATCGGAGCGATTCGTTACGATGCCAACAAGCAGGTTCTGCTTTTGGAGCACGAACCACAGGCGAAGGCGAAGGCGAAGGCGAATAAACGTAAAGCTCCTCCTAAACTTAAGAAAAAACCACAATCTGTTATCGAGGTGGAGGATTGGTTTTATTTACCTGGAAAAGGCTTTTTTCCCTTAAGTCTTGACCCTGCTCTGGGTAGGGAAGTTCTAGAAAAAGAGGAAATAGGCAATTTCATCGATACGCACCCAGAGTTGATGGCAGAAAAATTGCATAAGATCACCTTAGATTTCACCCGACATCCTGTAAATTACAAACTTTCTTTTGTTGCGGAGCCGAGAAAAGGGCTTCATCTCTGTGCCTATCTTTTTACCCCAGGCGACCTCGAGCAACCTCAAGTTGCACGTTTTGGAGACTGGCTTTACATCCCCAAGCATGGCTTTCTCAGAACACAGAATTTTCTCTTTCCGGGTGTGACAAAATTAATTTCTCTCGATTCTCTCACTTCTTTTATCGAAAGACACCGGTTATGGCTCAATCATTTTGAAGGTTTTCAAATTCATCAAGCCACAGTTGAGTCGAGTTTGCATTTCTACCTCGATGTAGAAAATGCTTTGCATTTTGAAATGCAAGTTGAAGAAGGGCTAGAGGCGGAAGGGTTTGTCGATTTAGGTGAGTGGATCTATGTGCCTACACATGGATTTTATCCAAAAACGAAAAGCCAAGGCTTCTTGCGGCCAGGTCTTGTTATCCCCGCTGATAATCTGGCACATTTTATTCAGCAAAATCGCGACGAATTACAGAGTTTGAAAGGGTTTTTTAGTTCGCAATGTCCCTTAGCTGCTGCAGGTCTAGTGATCTTCTACGATAGTAAGGAGCGGATTGTCGTAAAGCCTTATTACCAGTTAGCGCCTTCCTATTCGATGGCTCAAGTCCATCTTTTAGGTGAAGTAACGTATGTAGAGGGGGAGGGTTTTTTTGAACTTCCCATGCAGCTTGTTATTCCCGAAGATTACCGTCAGAAAAAAATTATTCCCGTCTCCGAAGAAGAGTACTTCATCACTTTCGAGCTCGAGTATTTACGGGGTTACTGCATCGACATCGATGATCGCCTTGTCGAACCGCGGCGCCTTCGTCTCTGTATGCGCGATTTACGACTCTCTACACGACATGGTATTTGGCAAATTGAGCTTGTCTATACAAGTGAATTTGGTGAAGTGCCCTTAAAAGCGGTTTTAGATGCATATCAAGAAGAAAAAACCTACATATGCACAAAGGCGGGGCTTCTTCATCTCCATAGGTTACATTTCTCCTGGTTGAAAGAGTTAGACAAAGTTCCCTCTGCAGATGGCAGTCTTGCGCTTAGCAGTCTCGATTGTTTGAAGCTTTTAGCCTTTGAAGAGACCGTGGATAGTAATGGGGATCCTCTGACCGTGGAAGCCTGGTATAGATTGACGGACACTTTACTAGGAAAGCAGGAATGCTCTTTAGAGGGCTTAAAAAGTTCGCTTCGCCCCTATCAACAGTTCGGTGTTCATTGGCTATGGCAATTGTACATGCGGGGTCTTTCGGGCCTTCTATGTGACGAGATGGGTCTGGGGAAAACCCACCAAGCTATCGCACTTATCGTAGCCATCTACAATCATAAAAAGAGTCTGCGCAAAAATCCTATTCTTGTTGTGTGCCCTACATCAGTCATTTTCCATTGGGAAGAGATTCTTGAGCGATTTTTGCCTAAATTAAAGGTGGTCGTCTACTACGGAATAGGTCGTAATTTAAAGGAACTTAAAGAACGCGCAGACATTGTATTGACTTCGTATGGAATTTTGCGTTCTGAGAAAAGATTGATTGAAGAGACAGTCTTTTCATTAGCGGTATTTGATGAAATACAAGCAGCGAAAAACCCCTCTTCGCAAACCCATCAAGTTCTTAAGCAAATAACGGCAGATATGCGTCTTGGACTTACTGGGACTCCTATCGAAAATAATCTAGCCGAACTCAAAGCTCTTTTCGATGTTGTTTTGCCAGGTTACTTACCTACGGAAGAGAATTTTAAGCTTTTTCTTTCTAACACCGTGGAGAGCGCGCAGGATGCTGTACGAAGGGCTCTTCTTCAAAGACTTATTCACCCCTTTATCCTGCGTCGTAAAAAGAAAGAAGTACTCATTGAATTACCTGAGAAGACAGAAGAAATTGCCCATTGTCTACTCAAGCACGAGCAGAAGCTTTTGTATAATAGCTATCTTAAAAAAGAAGGTGCACAGGTTGTTCAAGAATTACAGGATGAAACTAAGCCGATTTCCTACATGCATATCTTTGCTATCTTAACGCGTCTTAAGCAAGTATGTGACCACCCCTGCCTCATTCTAGATAATGTGCAAGATCCATTCGCTCATGAATCTGGTAAATGGGATCTTTTTGTAGAGCTTCTGGAAGAGGCCCGCGAGAGTAGGCAAAAGGTAGTGGTTTTTTCCCAGTTCCTCAAAATGCTCGATATCATCGAAGCATACCTCGATAAAAATGGTATTGGTCACGCAGGCATTCGGGGCTCTACACGCGATCGTCAACAACAAGTTGCCCGTTTTCGCGAAGATCCACACTGCGAGGTTTTTGTTGCATCCCTTCAGGCTGCAGGTGTTGGTATCGATCTTGTCGCTGCCTCAGTAGTTATCCACTACGATCGCTGGTGGAACCCCGCAAAAGAAAATCAAGCTACAGATCGTGTTCACAGGATGGGACAAAATCGCGGTGTCCAAGTGTTTAAACTCGTCACCAAAGAGACCATCGAAGAGAGCATCAACCTGATGATCAATCGCAAGATGGCTCTTCTTCAAAATCTTGTGGGATATGACGATCAGGCACAACTCAAGTCGCTCGACCGCTCTGAACTCATAGAACTCCTCAAAACCACTCGCTCTTAAGAGACTATTTTACACACTTTTCTTTCTCATCTTTCTGTAAATCACATAAGCTTCATTTGGGATAATCTAGATGACTTATCTCTAAGCATTCATACTGGGAGAAAATGACTATGGGAAAGCTCATGAATATGGAAGCTCAGCGAAAAGATATGAACTTCTCCATGAGGTTGTCTTTTCTGGTCGGCTTCTTGATGCTGATTATTAAGCCTTATGCCTATTACATTACGGGATCAACTGCCATTCTTTCAGACGCAGCAGAATCAGCCATTCATGTTTTTGCGGTCGGATTTGCTGCTTATAGTATGTGGTTGAGTTTTAAACCTGCTGATAAAAACCACATGTATGGACATGATAAAGTAAGTTTTTTTTCCGCTGGTTTTGAAGGTGCAATGATCATTTTTGCGGCGCTTTTTATTCTCTACCAAGCGATCCATAAAATACTGTTTGGAATCGAATTAGAAAGTATTGAGGAGGGTTTGTTTTTTGTGGCGTTTGCTACAGCCATCAATTTAGCACTGAGTTTTTATTTAATAAAAAAAGGTAAAAGATATCAATCTCTCATACTAGAAGCTAATGGTAAGCATATTTTAACAGATTGCTGGACAAGTATCGCCGTACTTTTTGCATTGTTGATGGTAAAATTAACAGGCGTTCTTTTGTTTGATCCTATCATTGCTATTTGTGCCGCCTTAAATATTTTATGGACGGGCAGCAAACTCGTTCGACAAAGTGTAGGTGGGTTAATGGATCAAACAGATCCCAAGTTACAAAAGCATATTGTTTATCTTCTAGATAAGGAGATGAAACAAAAAAATCTCGAGTTCCATCACCTTCGACATCGACGTTCAGGAAATAAGGTCTTTGTGGAATTTCATTTGCTCTTTCCCAAAGATCTGAAGCTTGGGCGAGCCCATGAAATCGCTAGTGAGATCGAGCACAATTTACAAGAGTCTCTCAACGTCGATTCTGAGGTCGTTACTCATCTCGAGCTTAAACAACATCACGATGATATCCATAAAAAATATGGATTGCCGATTTAGCTTTCGAGTGAGTATCAAAAACACCAGCGGATGATGCGCCTTACAACAAAAGAAGTGAGAATAGTCAATAAAACGATGATAAAGCCCACAGTTAATGGTGAAAGCGCCATCGGAGTATGTTGTAAGTATAAAAAGGTCGTGACGAGAGTGGAGAGTAACCAAGCAGTAAAATTAACTCGTTGGTGAAAGGCGTTAGGTTGGTGCTCTGTCTGTCGATTCAAAATGTAACCGATTATTAAAATAATACATAAATTCACTAGGGAGGTATCGGTAGCTTCCAGAGCGACTACGAGAAACTTTGCTGATAACGCATTGGGGATCATAATAAATATCGTCGTCAATCCCAATCCCAAAATCAGGTATTCTTTTCTGCCTACCAAAGACTTTGGAGCAATAACTTCCCATCCCACTGATGCAGAATAAACATTCGCAACATTCGCACAGATTGCAGATAAAAACAGAAAGACAATCAATGCAATTCTCAACAGCAAATTACTCGCACTTAAAACGGCTGCGGAATTCACTTCAAACGAGTTGCTGATAATCGCTCCAAAAAACAGACTTGCAATAGCTAAAGCAAGGCTCATCACTTGGACAATCGTTAATGCTATAATGGATGATGTTAGAGATTTGCTATGCCTAAAAAAAGTGGGCATGTCAGAGGTGATCCCTAAACTACTTCCTAACACTAAAGAAAGACCTGCCAAAGAAAGAGCAGCGTTGTTTTGGGGCGGTAATTTAAAGGGCACCGTCACCAGAATCACCACAAAGGCCGCGAGTAGAAAAGGAAATGTCCACGTCGCAAGTTTTTTCAATGCGACAATTCCTTCCATGCATAGAAATGTACTCAGAATTCCCAATAAGACACTCATTTGCACAAATTTATTTATGCTCGGGTGCTCTTCAATGGCAATCAATTGAGTTAGAGTATTACTCGCAGCTGTTGTCTGCGCAATAAACCACGCTAACGTCGCAAGAATTAGCAGGGTTCCAATGAAATAACTACCAAAGTTTCCTAAATAGTCTCGGGAGATATCTAAGGTGCTTTTACGTTTTTTATAGGTCATCAAAATAATTCCGAGACGTATGAACCATAAAATGGCATTACCCACAATAATGGTCATAATCGAACCGTAAAAACTATTTTGCTGCAGGATAAGTAAGCTGGTCGCCAAAATAGGTAAACTGGTCCAACCACTCAACTGAATAGCCGAAAGCTCCCAAACTGATTGTTCGGTATCATGAAGCTCATGTGCATGTGCGTGAGATTTCATACTCTTTCTATTTAACTTTGGCTACATGTGCACGCTGTTTTTTTCTAAGCGCCCATACAATCTCTTCAATAAAAATTATCGTCATAAAAAATAATATGCTCGCAGTCAACCCATTTAACAAAGCAGGCAGACCTTTGTACGCAGGTTTTATTTCATAAATTGTTGCGATTACACAGCCAAACAACCATGTTACTAAATTCATTAACTTATCAAATTTTCTTGGTCGGTGTTTAATCATAATTCGTGCAGCAAAAGCAAACATAAGCACAACACCTAAACAGGCAATATAAGAGTTTGTTAACTCTTGCAAGAATTGAACAGGGGAAGAAATTTGGATAAAAGTATATGTCAGTGTGCCGAACAATCCAATGATAGCGAAGCCTTTCGGAGATTCAAAGTTGGGCACAATCGTTCTCCAACATGCTGAAGCGAGGTAAATATTTAGTAAATTACATGTAGTTAACATTATACTTATAAAAACTGCTGTGACTATTATATTAAAACCGGAAACGGCTGAATAAAAGTTAATCCAAATTGTAGATATTTCAAAAAAAGTTGTAAAAACTACAAACATTGTTAAAGCAAGATACGCATGTGCTTTTGAACGAGCATGTCTAAAAAAGGTAGGAAAATTAATCACACCAGGAAGCAAAAGGAGGACTGAGGTCATAACAGCATAAAATGATAATCCAAAAGTCCCTTTCAGCGTAATTGATTGATCAGAAATACTTATAGCGTAGGAATGAAAAATTAATAAAAGCGGAAAGGCGATAATTGATAATCTTTTAAGCATGCGGATTCCCCCGACCGATAGTAATGCACATAAAAGGCCGAGCATAACCCCAAATCTTAAACTCAAATCTAAAACGAGGTTGTTATCTAAATGCAATAATTGATTAAGAGCTTGGGTAGAAAAAGTTAAATGAAAAGCATACCAATTAAGAAAGGCAAACATCAAAATCAAAGAAGATATTAATCCACCGACTCTTCCGAAAAACAATTTTATATTGTCTATACCGGTGTTTCCATGTTGTTCATTTATTGAAATTACGCTAATGCCAATAATCCATAAGATGAGATTGCCGACCACTATTGAACATATCGCTATCCCAGCTCCATATTCATTAGCTAATTGACTGCCTATAACTATTGAAAGCCCAATAGCAGCATTGGGAATAGAGCCTATTTCAAAAAAATTTTGATTATCTGAGTGAAAATGCTTAGTTAAATTTATCATCAATTTTTGGCATCTGGCACGGGTTAAGCGCTAAAATACATGTATATATAAAATATATTTTAAAAGTTCACTCTAAAATTTCTTATATAGTTGCCTAAATTTTCTATCTATCTTTAATTTTTTAGAAAAATAGTTATATTAAAAGGTTTAAAATATTTATTGATAATTAATATGATTTGATATAAAATATACTTAATTATTTAAAATTATTATTTAATAAAGGTGATTATAATGAAAATAAACAGTCTTCAAAAATCTTTCGAAATTTATTGTCTTTTTGGTAGCTCCCTTTTAGCTATTGCAGGGGGTATAGTGGGTTTCATCTTGGGTGGGCCTTTTTTAGCAATTATGGGCATTTTTCTAGGCAACTTGTCAGCACATTTCGTTCAAAGCAATTTTGTAAAAGATAAAAATCTAAAATTAAATCAAATTTGATTTTAAATTGAATTTATATCTATTTTATATAATAATATATCAAATTAATTACAAAAAATATGAAAAATAATATATCTATTTGCCTAAGTCAGCTTCTTCCTTATAACTCAGCTCTTAAAAAGTCATCTGAATTAAAAAATTCGCTTAAAGAATATCAAGCTTTATTAAAAATACTTCTTGAAATTAGTCATGCATTGAAATCTGGTTGTGTAGAAAAATTTGACGGGCTAGTGGGGGAAAATGCTTGTCACATTCGTACTATTTGGATGTGTCTTATCGCAAGTTCTTATACTCACGACATTTTTTATTCTCCACATCAAATAGTAAAATCGATCAATCAAATTAATAGTATTTTAAATACAAAAAAAATCGAAAATTACTTATCTAACAAGAAATCTTTGCAGGAAATATTAGAAATTGAAAGTCTGGATATTGTTTTTAGCGAATCTTGTATATTTGTATTTCAATCTTATGTGCTTACAAAAATTAAAATCATTAAAAATACTGAATCAACGGGTTCGATTTTTAGAGTAGATACAACTGATCCAAAGCAGTTGGGTTATTTAGGTGATGTTTCTTCTTCGTTCTGGCGTCGATTAGTTAATCAATTCAGAAAAGATCTAGCGGAGGCATCCGTCCAATTTACTAGAAAACACGCAATGCAAATTCAAGACCGATCTCTTATGCAGATGGTCTCTGAAGATTTAACACATGTTCATAATGGTTTTGCTTGCGTTCCAATATTTTGGGCTTACAAAACAATGCTCATCACAGCGCAGAAAAATGATATTCCTATCGTTATCCATGCTAAGTTTTTAGAAGATCAGAAAGATCAGTATGTCGTAGCAAATGAACATTTCCTCTTTTTTAAAGTTTCTTCGGAAGGACGCTATGTTGTCTCTTCGCCTGAAGCAGATGATTTAGTTAAACCAGCATGTATTATCCAAGGTCTTGTCGCTCCAAATAAAAATGGCAGGAGCCGGTGTGTAAATTGTTGGAAAGAACAAATGCTGAAAATCGGCGTAGAAGATCTAACTCTTGCAGCAGCGGCAGATCATCGTCAGTATCCTGATGCTTCTCTCGACGAAACACTTATCCAAGCTTTTAATAATCCAGAATACGAGAAATACAAGGCCTTAGCAAAAAACGAAGGGTTTTCTGCCGACAATCCCAAGACTTTTTTTATTCAACATGTCTATCCATGCCTAGCTCGAAAGAAGATAGAGAATCAATCCGTTGTTATTCCTAGCTTAGA
>Ga0207143_1018_pt1 | contig 38788 bp, 33 predicted proteins | sample Alteio_BWMinHeat_3_FD_153566 | JGI IMG/M metagenome (GOLD analysis project Ga0207143, IMG submission 153566) | Enriched cells from forest soil in Barre Woods Harvard Forest LTER site, Petersham, Massachusetts, United States -... | ecosystem: Environmental > Terrestrial > Soil > Temperate forest >... | reverse complement strand
TTAGATTTCTTGCATCCACATTTAGATTTGGATTTCTTGCACTTGCATTTAGATTTCTTGGAGCAAGACTTCGATTTCTTAGAGCAAGATTTCGATTTCTTAGAGCACGATTTAGATTTCTTGCATTTGCATTTCAGTTTGCGGACGCATCGGGATTTCGATCTGGATTTCGATTTGCATCGGAAGAGAGATCGAGATTTCGATTTAGATTTGCATCGGCACGATTTCGATTTAGACTTGGATCGGCATGATCTGGATCTAGATTTGGATCGGCAGGATTTGGATCGCGATTTCGATCGGCATGATCTGGATCTGGATCTAGAGCGAGATCGGCATCTAGATTTGGATTTGCATGGTTTGCAACATTTTTCAACAACGTCGCATCGCTCTTCAACGAAGCAAGTGTTTGTACAACGACAACAGGGACTGTTGAAGCAGGTATAATTTCTCTGTAAATAACTCATGGAGTATGTATACTATCGTGTTATATATTTTTGTATTTAATGGGTGGAAATTTATTGACGTTATGGAATTTTATATGATCGCATAACTCGAATAAAAAACAATGCAACTGCATATATATTAATACTATACTATGTGTTCTAAATCTGTCCTATTTACCAATGTATGCATTTATTAAACACATTTTGTGCATATTGTTCGTTTGTGATGACATTCATCGCATGAGCATTGATCAGAATGAAATGTTGTTACAATATTTTCTATTCTAAGTTTAACAACTTCATCATGGTTATTGATCTCATTATATTCTGACTCAGTTGAGATCTTTAGTTGATGTGTTTGATCTCTTAGATTGATACAAATACTTCCTACATTCGATATTGTGATTGGTGCATCATCAGATGGCCACACATCTGTATCAATATTTTCATATTGTGACAAAATGATTTTTGTTATGATACTATCTCCAGATCCAAATGTCGTTCTCTCGCTATCATAGTTCTTCTTCTTATCATATTTGTAATGTTGCATGGTGAAAGTATGTTTCCAATCAAAAATAATTCCCCATTTATTGTGTTTATTTTGGAGTTCGAAATCGGTTTTGATGAACTCTTTTTTGTTTAATTCTTTAACATACAAATAGAGTTTTGTTTTTTTAATCATTATTGATGTACCATGTTTTTGTTGGTCATCAAAATTGTTCATATATTTGATTTCTTTCCCGAAAGGATCTTCTGTCAACATTATAATTTTTTGCTGTTTCATATCCATTTCGAATTTTAAATTTTCTCGTCTTTTCAAAAAATCTGTATCAGATATTTCTCCGTAAGGAAATATTAATTTTTTGATTTCTTCAACAGTTGTTTCGATTTTATAAGATTTAGAAAGATCGGAAACCAGTTTTTCGAATGCATCGTATTTATGTTCATTCCATAACGAAACAATTAGTATTTCTTTCAGAATATTATCGTTTTTGATGTATTTATTCTGATTATGTCGATTATATCCTCTGTTGTCGATATAGTATGTGTGATAATCATATTCAACCATAAGAGTTGGATCATTGATGTCTTTGAACGTACTGGCAGTATGCTCATTAAATGTAGTAACTGCGTGTTCAATATACCATTTATCAATAATAAGCTTGACACTTGAAAGCTTTGAGAGATCCAGTTTTTTATGTTTTTCATCGAGAGAATTATTCGACGTTTCGCCGAAATAAAATCCCATTGTCACGTTATTAGAAGTTGGATCGATAATGTTATGACGTTTCAAAAAATTATTAACGGTAACCGTTTGATTCATATCAATATCGTCATTTTCATTATTATTCCTCATGTATATTTTTAATGCGTCGTATAGATTTCGCGGTACTTTTGATCCGTCCAATCCCGTTAATTCGAATTTTTTCTTTATTGAAATACTGCTACATTCGATTGTTTCATATTTGGAAACTTTCAGAGGAGCGATGATCGCTAATCCGATCAGATCAATATTCCTTGTTTTCTTAACATATTGGTAAACTTCCGTAGAAAACATAAGCATGACCATTAATTTATTTCCGCTGAAGTTATCTCGGAATGGTGGAATAGCAGAACAGATCTTAATTTCGTAAATTCTTTTGTTTAATTGAACATTTTCTGTAATTTCAAAAGGAATCGGACCTAAAGCCACAAAGCCAACATAACGTTTTGTAAATTTATCTCGGACCAGTATCATAATGTCTTTATTATGATCTTTCTTTTCATAGCTTTTTTGGCTAATGATCAATCGATAATACATCCACAATTCGATTTGATCAGATGTTTCACAGAATTCAAGTTCTGGTTCAAATGTATCAATATCAAATCCTCTCCAAATTTGATTAATGTAGTGTTCGTTCGATTGTGTGAACGGGAACAATCCTCGACGATCTTCGTTTGATCTGATTTGGTACAATTGTTGTAATTGTGTTATGAAATACTCAAGACTATTCTTTTCATTCACTATCAAAATCTTTTTCTTGAATTCGTTTTTAGTAATTTTTTTGTTGTGAAATAGGATACGAAGTACATGATTGTAAAATCGTTTATTGTCCCAATGTTTTTTCATTTTGTTACAAATTTTACAACATGCGACCAATGTATTATTCTTAACATATCCCACATTTGAATTTAATCTGTCAATGCCAATTTGATCCACGGCATTTGTGTTATTGCAATAATAGCATTTCTTAGTAACAACTGCATTAAATTCATCTTTGGTTATTTCGAAATCTTTATTTCTTTTCTTAGCATCAACGCTGTAATTACAATAACGATTATGACGTGGTGCAATATCGTTCCAATTATTTTCGCTACCGTAATTTTCATAGATATTTTCGCAATATTGAATGAAGTCAGTGTATGGAACTTCCCATTTCATCAAGTTGCATGATACACACGCTGAAACAACATTATCAATTGTGTATCCGATAGAACTATTTTTACGATCAAATGTCATTTTACTGTATTCTATCCCGTCTTTGTTTTTGGCGTATTCATAGATACCACAGTAATAGCATGGATTAACAATTATTTCTAACAATACATCATCATTTATATCGTTTGATTTCCCTGCTCTATTGGCATCTTTTTTTTTCTTCTCTATCACCGAATTATTTGTTTTAGTGTCGTTCCTGTTTCTTTTAATATCAACATTTTCATTGATCTCGCGACACGTTTTACATTTGTTACTAATAATGCCATTTTTTCGAATGAATACATCGATAATTTGCATTTCATGACACGTGATACACTTGTTCTCCGTGTAATCTGAATCAACAAGAATTTTGTCGCATTCAGCTTTCTGTTTTGCAGTTTGTTCTCTGTCACTTATTCTTTCTTCTGCGCGACAGTCATCACATGCTTTGAATTCGAAATCCAAATCGAGAAATTTTCGGCATCCTCTATTCAGGAATCTGCATGGTATTTTGTTCTGTTCCTCTGCTTCGGCGCGCATTCTGTTGATAAAATGTACACCGCAAAAACCACCAAATAGTTCTTTGTATGAACAGTTGATCGCTTCACATCTTTTTTTGGCGTCTCGAATTTCTTTTTCTTTTTGTCGGTTCACAACTGACGCACCATTACAACCTTTACATGATTGTAATTGAAATCCTTTTTTTCCAACTGGAAAATCACCGATGTATATTTCTTTATCACACTGGCAACATTTCTTCAAATTAGCCATTTGATATGGAGTATAATTTTCCATGTGTGAATGATTTCTATTGCAATAGTTTCCTCCTTCCACTGCGTATAGTCGACATGGTTCTCCATTTAATTTTTGCTTTGCTTGGCAATAGCCGGTTCTATCATTTTTATTTTTCTTGCATTCATCACACATATCACTTTTTGGAAAATATCTCCATTTGTACCGATGTTTTTGTTTTTTACATTCGTTGCATCGTTTAAGTTCTTTGAACATGTGCGGTTCGTAATGCTCTATATCTTGATGTCGCTCGCAACATTGTTTTCCATTTTTCACACTGCCTTTGCATGGACTTCCACTTTCTGCAAGACCCTTACAACGTTTCTTCTGTTTTCCTTTGGGTTTGTCTTTAACGATCTTGTCGTTGTTGGCATCATTACCCATCTTCTCGTCGGCGTTTTCTTTCTTTTCCTTCATTTTAATGAATGTTTAATACACATAATCGTGTTACAAATATTTAAATCATTTTTTTTAATAATCAAATAAAAAGAATATATTATTCTTATTATTTATTCGAAAAGTGTTAATAATCTAACACCTTATTACTATATACATTCGTGTCTTACTAAAACATTTCTTAATTGCTGTAGGCCTTGCCACCCATTCCTGACATTACTCTTAAGATGTTGTAGCTGAACGCGTAGATATAAAGCAATGAGTTAGTGGCCAGATCCAATTTCAGTCTGCAGTGCAATCTGAAGCAATCGCCGAATACCAAGTTCAGATAAGTAGAATCGATTCTTGACAAGTTTGTAGTGCCACTTGGTTGCAACTTCTCTGGGTGAAGGGCAAACGAATAAACGTTAATACCATCAGCCGGAGTTCTAGTGTGGTGGTTTTGAGTCTGGTAGTAGTTGAAGTACGATCCTTCCTGAACTTTGAAGCGATCATGACCGTTCAATTGGATATTACCACAGAGAACTGGGTTACCACGACCATCAAGTCTCAGACCATAGTTGTTTGGTTGAGTAACGGCAACATCTTTGTGTACGCAGTATTTGCGGGATTCGTTCGATCGGAAATCACCGCAGAAGGCTTCAACAGGGACAGACAAGTCGCTCAAATCCAAAGAGTGTCTGACGCACAAAGCTTCAATCGAGACGGAGCAGAGATCACCATCAGAATGAGAAACCAAAACGGTTGCTTCACTGACACAGTCGAACAATTCGACACCGTTCTTGTTACCGAACAAATGGAAGTCGACATTGTTGAAGAAGGTGTCGTAGCAATAGACACGAATTCCCTTCTCGTTGGCGCATTTGATGTCTTTGTCTTCGCATCCAACATTGTTGTTTCGGAGTTTGACAACAACTCGTTGACCATCATTGAAACCTGGATTGTGAACTTCAGAGCACAAATGGACAGGTTGGCCATTGATCATACCGCACTTGTCGGTCAGACCAGCGGGGTTGATAAAGACACATCCTTCAGCTAAGTTCTTGGCCGCGTAATCACGAGCGCAAGTTTCCCACAAATCATCACGGTGGGTGTAGGTCAAGAATTTGCCACAACCGCCAGAGAACGAGCTTCGGTTGGCTTCACCGTTAAAAGCTCCGACTTTCATTGCGAATACGATTTCTTTAGTTGGGTGGTTGTAGTTGAGTTTAAATTTCTGAGAGTTGGAAGTAGCATTGCAGTTAAATTGGACGGTTTCAGGGCCAGAGAATTGGAGTTCTTCCATCAGGTATTCATGACCAAGTTGAGCGTATTTTCTTCTTTCGCCAGATTCGAGGTAAACGTAATCAATCATGACACCAGCATCCTTGAAGCAAAAGTTGCCAAGGTTCGGGGGAGCACGACCGGTCCAGACAATGAGTCTGCAGATTTCTTCCAATTCGATTTCAAGTCTGACTTCATGGTATTGCAAAGCAATCAGAGGAAGAGCGAGACCGTAGTTTCGGCAGTAGAAGAATTGCATCGGAATGTACAGAGTGTATTCCGGAATAACGACCTCGTTGGCGTTGTCACAGAATTCACGACCACGGAGAGCAGTCAATTCCGGAACATCACCGATCAAATTGCGGTAACCTCGTTCGTTCGAAACGTCATGGGTGAGTTCCCACCAGATATCCATCCAGACACCATATTGTTTGTCGATTTGCATACCACCGATCTTGAGTTCAATACTTCGGATAAGAGCATGACCAAGTCTTCGGACGTAAGCAATCTTCTCAGTTCCGTTGCACAAAGCATCAGCACGAATAGCTGGAAGTCGGATTCTGAGAGCGGTTTTGGTTGCCAAATCACCGTTTCTTTGGACTTGAACACTGTATCTACCACCCGGTTTGGCTGAGTCGATAGCCTGTTCAATAGTTTCCATGGCGAAGTTAGTGTATCGTCTGTAGATAACTTTAAAGTAAGTGATCTGAGGATCTGCCGTCAGATAAACATCTTGAGCACCATTCGCGACTAAACTTATAATTCCACCACCCATGTAGGTATTATATTATGCATGGAGAAAAACTCTTTTTATACCTGTCAAATGCACAGAGTTATATTGGGAAATATATGTTATCAAGTGTGAAAGCACGTTAAAAATAACATGCTGTGCATCATTTATCGGTGAGTATTATTGTGCGGAAAAATCGTACAATATTACCGGAAACGCAAATTTATTTTTAGAGATTTTTAAAATGTATTACTGATCAACACATTCAGTAATTTTGGTGTATCCATATCCAAACTATTTAAATCGCAAATTGGTTTGCTCAGAATTATTTTTCTGTTCTTCTTTACTTCAACATTCCACCCCAATCTTAGAGCATTAGTTATTATGTAAATTTTAGTTATTTTTTCAATAACTTTCATCTATATATTTGAATCAAGTAAAGGAGTTATGACCAATGTGTTGCGCGTTATCGTGTTTGTTCGATCATTATAAATCATGATAACGCAAGTATCAATTATAGAATATTGGTCTCTGATACACTTAATTGTTCGTTTGAATGAATTTTATTGATAAATATATCGTTTAAGAATCTATCGATATTACAACAACATTGAGATGTCGGTAGAATACAAGTACAAACCAGAAAAGCATAAGTTTCTGACAAACACAAAAACTATAGACGAAGTTCACAATGAACACGTTAATAACTTTAGACAAGATCACGATCTTCTTCCGAAAAAAAAGAAAAGTCTTAAAGATCTTGAGAAAGAACTTCGGAAACAAAATACTTGTAATGCATCAAATAATATGAATACTGAAAACTTAAAAAAGAGAATAAGTTTGAGGAATTCAATTCAGAAATTAAAAAAAGAAATCGATGATATCGAAAATTTCGATAAAGAAATGAATTATTACGGAAAAACATACGATGTTGTTTATGATTATTATGATCTGACGAACGGTATGTTGTACAATAATAAATTTAACAATCAATCAAATAATAAATCAGATACCCAAAATAATTTCGAATTAGATAAGTATCAGGAAGAACCAGATGAAAAAAACTTTCAAGAAACAGCAAGAATTAGTATTAGTAAAGAACTTTTAGAAATTACAAACGGTAACAAAAAAAGAAAACTTAAAAGAACTGTCAGAAAAAGAACAAAGAATGAAGAGATTATAACAGATAAAACTGTTATGAGTTATTTTTTAAATCCCAACGATCTAAAAGCAGAAGAAGACGAAAAGAAAAATAGAGCATCGTTACAAAATGAATACCTATTGATGATAGATAAAGAATATGCTTGTACTAAATCAAAAATAAATCCTATTCGAAAATGTAAGAAATGTAATGTCGACATGATTGTTGTTCATAATGAAGCTATTATGACATGTCCAAATCCAAAATGTGGTGAATTCGAATATATTGTTATCGAATCTGAACTGCCTTCACACAATGAAACATTTAACGAAAAACCGAAATATCCTTACAAACGTGTGGGACATTGTATCGAGAAATTGAATCAGTTTTTGTGCAAAGGGACAGCAAATATTCCACAAGAAGTATTTAATGTGTTGGAAGAAGAAATTAAGAAACATAGTTTCAATAAAAATACGATCACTATTAATTTTTTGGAAAAAATGCTCAAGAAACATAAATTAAGTGATTATTACGAAAATATTATGTATATTTATAGCCGTATTACTGGTACACCACCACAAACAATTACACGTGATGAATACGAGTTGATTCTAGGAATGTTTATTGAAGCATCAGATATATATGAAAAGAAATACAAACCAAAGGATAGACATAATTTTTTAAAATATACATTTGTATTGCATAAAATATTCTTGATTCTGAAAAAACCTCATCATGCAAAACATTTTAAACTGTTGAAGAGTCCAACAAAACTCAAACAACAAGAACGAATCTGGAAATTGATTTGTATGGACAAAGATTGGGATTATTATGCAGATTAAACATATATTTGAATATTTTCTGGTCATTATGATATAATGAGCAGTAATTTAGAAAATTCTAATGCCCCCGAACCAGATATTAAAGAAAGAATCGTTAGAGTTTTAATTTTTATGATATTTGTATTTTTATTGATAAAATATATCGTTGGTGTTCCAAGTTTAACAGATCAAATCAACATTGTACTAGTTTCAACCGTAAGTTTAATGTTTGTCAATACATTCTATCCAGTTGTCGTTACCAAATAAATTTGAAATATGTATTCTAGATACATATCTATCCTAGATATTATTATTCAGTCATTTGATGAAGAAATACCAGAGATCAAAATATTTCATTGATCAGATACAAAAATACCAAGGAACCACGATTCCTGAAAAAGTATTGAATGTTATTAAAGAAGAGATCAAGCAAAAAGGATTAGCATCAGACATGATTACTGTTAGTTTTGTTAGAGAAACTTTAAAGAAACATCATTTGATAGAATTCTATGAAGAATGTCCATCTATTTATTGTAAATTGACTGGGAACTCTCCACCCACTCTAGAACATAACGAATACAAAAAATTGAAGCAAACGATTGAGACGATAAATTTATCTAATAACAACCAATAAATGTCTGTGACTGTTGATTTATTGAATGATGAACATGATACATTGGATTATACAGTGATCGAAATTTTGGATCGAAATATATTTGATGATTTAACTGTAAGATGTAAAATTAGAGGTTGTTACAAAACTTTAGAGGAAACTCAGACTATTTGTCAAAAAATAGAAACAAACTCTAAATCACGATGTGTTGTCAGTAATTCTAAAATTCCTAATATTCAATGGAAATGTGTCAATGGTGTTTTAACTCCAGTTCAGGCATTTTTGTATCTATAAATAACTTAAATATCGTTCAATATTAAGACAACATACCGAGAATGAGCGAAGATCAAAGTATCGTAACGGGATCAAATGATATTCCAGAAACTTTTACGGTTGAGGAAGATGAAGTTGTTGTTGAAGAAGTTGTTGTCGAAGAAACGAAATCATGCCAGACAGAAGAATCCGGAACTTGCTCCGGAAAAACCAATACATCTTGTTCTGGTAAAACATCTTGTTCTAATACAACTTGTCCTAATACAACTTGTCCTGATACAACTTGTCCTGATACAACTTGTTCTAATACAACTTGTTCCAACAAAACAACTTGTTCTGATAAATCATCATGTTCCAAAAAGGGATGTGATTTTTCTAACAACCAAGATATGTCCAAATATACTATGGTAGATAATTTGGATGAGTATGAACCACTTCCAGGACAGAAATACGGGTTGTTCTCGTTTTTATCACCAGAGGGAATTATGAATTGTAATGTGAGAGCTTTTATTTGTTACGCAGCATTCGAAACATTGGAAGAAGCCAAAGAACATTGTAAGAAACTTGAGAAGAAAAATAAATATTTCAAGATATTTGTTGGAGAATTTGGTAAATGGCTTGATTTTGATCCTCCAAGCAGTAAAGTCGAAAAAGAAATGACATCAGACCAAAATCACCAAAAGATCTTAGATGCACAAGCTAATAGTAGAATGAAGAAAATTAATGAATTGGCAGGAAGACACAAGAGTATGGTTGATAAAAAAGATAAAGGAAAGACTGAGAGAATTGAAGAGAACAAGAAAGCAAGTGTTGCCGATAATATGGCGGATAAGAAGAGAAATAAGGAGAAAGAAAAAGAACAAGCTAAAGTCGTAGTTCCAAAAACACGAAACGTTGATGCGATTAGAGAAAAGATGAGACGTAAACTAGCTGATAAACAAAACAAAAAGTCACAAGCCGGTAAAGATACAGAACAAACTCAAGCAACAGCGGAAAATAACATTGCTGATAAAATTAAGATTGTGGGTAAGGCATCGGAGGATTTAGCAGTTAAAGAAGAGAAACTGAACGATGTGGAAGAGAACATCAAGAGAATTCGAGATCTTGTCAATCAAAGAAAGAAACAAAAAATATAATCAACATGTACAGTATATTTAATGTACGCAAACGTACTGATCTTGATAATTTTTATTGGAATAATTTTTATTACAATTAATTTAGTTCGAACAGATCAAACTTGTCCGCCGAATAAAATAATTTATCGATATATTCCAAGAACATTGGATGAAGAAACACAATCGCCAGCATATGCGTCAGATATATTTAAATCAATGTTCATGGAACCAAGTCCGTGGATTAATAGTGTTGATAGTATGATATTGAGAAAGAGAGAAGATATCAATGAATTTTTTATAAGTCAAATTTAAGTATTTTACTATGCAGAGAACATAATAAAATAATTATAACACATTTATATCAGATGGAAAATTTAAAGGAAATTCTGTCGAAAGATCCATGCTATGAACAACATATTGTTGCGATCAAAGATATGTATGAAGATCATTTGTACGCAATTTTGGTTCCTGCAATATACGAGGGATTTTTATCGATATACAAGAATGCGTACAATACTGAACAGAAATTTATCGAGGTGACAAAAAAGAATCCAAATATAGAAAACCCAGGAGTGTTAGTTATTTTCCAAACATTTCTTAGAGATATTCCGAATCTAAATAATCATAAAATTCGTGCTGAAACCGATAGAATCAAAGCTAGTACAAAATCTGCTGATATATTTGACGATTTAGTTAAAGCAGTTGCTAAAGCTAATATTATTTTGTTAACATACAATATTGATCACAAGCGTAAAGATCTTTTACAAACTAGATACCATGAAAATATCATTATTAATGATTTTATTCATAGTTGTTATGTTCAATCAGCTAGGCAGTTCAATAGTTGCCCCGAACTGTTTTGGCATAAATACGATTCCATTCACATTAACCAAAACAAACGAACATGTAAGAAAATTATTAAAGAATCTATCAAAGAAGCAATCCGGTTAATGTTACCAATGAAAGAAGTATTGTTAGAATATTTGACACAAAAATACGAGCAAAAAGATCCTGTTCATCATGTTATACATCATGGTGGCAATAATGACAATGAACATAAAAATAACGATGAATACATGGATATTAATAATTTGTTAGAACGTGATCTCAGTAAACATTCACAAGGAAGTTTATTGATCGAAGAATCAAGCAATAACCGGATTAGCGATAATGTGGTAAGTCAAGAGAATAAAGATAATCAAGACATTGATAACAATCAATCTTTATTGATTGATACTGATGACGAAACAGACTTCTTGGAAGATCATGATATTACAAATAAAAAGATACCTGAAAAAAAACCAAAGGTCCAAGAACTAAAACCAGAAAACAATGATGATAACGCAAGTGCTGATAGTATTCGAATGGTGGATATAGGTGGAGCTATGAAAAAGGGAAATGCCAGAGATTTCTTTAAAGAAGAACTACCAGATATTAAAAAGAGATACGACGATTACAGACAATCAAAAAAGAAAGGAGGTAAGAATATCATAACGGAAAAACAACACGAAGAAGAAGAAAAACAACCGGATGTTGCTAAACAAATAAAACCAATACATAATGAAGTAACTGAGAAAGATACACTTGTGGAACAAACAAAGCCACAGCGAAAAGAAGTTCCGGACAATATCCAAATATTCAGATCAGACAACCAAGATGCAACAACTAAAAATACAGATCCGGTAGAAAATAATGTTAAAAATATGGTGGACGATGTACTAAAGTAAACATTTGCGTTGAAAATATTTATTTTTTATCTTTCTGTTAGTATAAGTGATGAAAATATTGCGAAATCCCATAGTACTTGCTATTATCGTAGGTGCAGTGGTATTTGTTCTTATGTCATATTGTTATAAAACTACAGATACTAAAACTAAAGATGGAACAAATAATAAAAAGAAAAAGAAGAATAATAAATCTTCTTCTAGTAAAGAAACAATTATAATTTCTGCAGTAATCGCCAGTTTAGTAACATGGTATCTGGCAAGTACATATTTATGCGATAGTGTTGTCGGCAACGATGCAACGATTGCAGAATTAGATTTGGGAGCCAATGAAAATCCTCAAGTTCAAAAAAGCGCCAATGGTCAATTGGGAGGAAAAATCCCGTCTCTGTCTAGCGAGAACAATACATCAAGATCGTACAATTTGTTAGGATCTGGGTTAAATATTCCGAAAACGGAGTTGCCGAAAGTTTTAATTGATTATAATTAACTATTTTAGCTATCTAGATTTGAAAAAAACTATATAGCTGTAATATATATGGATTACGAAAATAACGATAAAATTCCTATTAGAGAATTCAAACTCGAAGATATGGTTGATAATCCATCTATTATCATGATTGCCAAACGAGGATCAGGAAAATCGTGGGTTACTAAAGCTATTATGTACAATCAATCAGATGTTCCTGTTGGTTTGGTAATTTCACCAACAGAAAAAGACAATCCATTTTTCGTTGATTTTTTCCCTGATTCGTATATTTACTACAAATATGATAGCAAAATTATTAAAAAATTATTGCTGAGACAAAAACTTATTCTCAAAAAAGCTAGAGAAAAGAAACAGGAAGGAAAATATCTTGATCCCCGATTAATGGTGGTGATGGACGATTGTTTGGCCTCTAAAGGAACATGGGCCAAAGATCCATTAGTGGCAGAATTACTTTTTAATGGTCGTCATCGATATATCACATATATTTTAACAATGCAATATCCTTTGGGTATTGCACCTGAATTGCGTTCTAATTTTGATTATGTATTCTTGTTGTCTGAAGATTATGTCTCGAACTTGAAACGAATTTACGAGCACTATGCAGGAATGTTTCCTGATTTCAATTCATTCCGACAAGTGTTCAAAAATCTAACAGAAGATTTTGGAGCCATGGTCATTAAAAACAGAGGATCACGAACAAAATTAGATGACAAGATTGCATTTTACAAAGCACCCAATCTGAAAAATAAACCATTGAAATTCGGATGTGGTCAATTCCGAAAATTCCATAAAGAAAATTATAACAAAGAATGGGAAGAACTCGCTTTTAACGTTGATTATGATGAATATTTATTTGAAAAGAAAAAATCCAAAGAAAGAATCGATGTTAAAAAAATATATAACGATGATGTCAAAGAACGAAAATTCAATTTCGGTCAAGCGTATGGTCAAAAATACTGAACTGAGCGAAGCGAAATTTGCTTTAGCGAATTCAATCACATATTTGTAAAGATATTGAGAAAAATTGAAAATACTTCTTTATTTTAAATGTTAGTATTTGTGAGAAACTAAATAACATGAAAGAAGTAAAACAAAGAATCAAGGAATGTAAAGTAAAGGGTAAAACTAAATTAGATTTATCTCGTTTAAAATTGTCAGAACTTGTTGATTCATTTTGCACAATCACAACATTAATTTTATCAAAGAATTTGATAACACACTTGCCAGAAAAATTACCTGATACATTGATCAAGCTCGATTGTTCTGAGAATAACTTATTATCTTTACCAAGTAAATTACCTGAATCATTGAAATCCTTGTACTGTTCCCATAATCAAATATCTCTACTTCCTGAAAAATTACCGCCATCGTTGATTATTTTGGATTGTTCAGGAAATATGATAACTAAATTGCCGGATTTACCAGTTGGATTAAAAAAACTGAACTGTCAAGGTAACATCATCAAATGTTTGCCAAAATTATCAGATCAATTAGAGAAACTAGCTTGTTGCTATAACCATATAATAGCTTTGCCCAAAAAATTACCAGATTCATTGAAATTACTGAATTGTAGATATAATGAAATTAAAAAATTGCCAGAACATTTTCCAAATTCAATTATTGTGTTTGATTTTGGTTACAACAATATATCAAAAATTCCAGATAATTTGCCATCATCATTGGTAGTATTACGTTTCCATCATAACAACATATCTCGATTGTTAGACAAATTTCCTGATTCATTAAAAATTCTTGATTGTGGTGATAACAAAATAACACATTTACCTGATCATTTACCAAATCTATCAGAATTAAGTTGTTGTAGAAATAAATTACTGGTATTACCTGATAATTTACCTAACTCGTTGAAGTTTCTGTACTGTTATTATACTAAAATTTCAACTTTACCAAACAGGTTACCAGATTCGCTAAAAGTATTATCCTGTTGTCAGAATAAACTCCAAGTTTTACCAAACAATCTACCTAGATCTTTAAAAAGTCTGGACTGTATGTCAAATCAAATTCGAGAGTTACCAGATAATTTACCTGATTCACTTGAAAGATTGTTTTGCCCACACAATCAACTTTCTGTTTTACCAAATAAATTACCAAATTCCTTGACTGAATTGTGGTGTTGCTTCAATCAAATCTCAAAGATATACTATTTACCAGAATCATTAACACGTTTGTATTGTTATGAAAATCAAATAACCAGATTACCAGACAAATTACCTGCTTCACTGACAGTTTTAGAATGCAAAGGAAATCTTATAACCAAGTTACCAGATATATGGCCAACATCATTAACGGCTTTGTGTTGTTCCAGTAACCAGATATCAGAAATTCCAAACAATATTCCAAAATCATTAAAAGAATTTTCTTGTTCTTACAATCCAATTACAGAAATACCACTAACATTAAGAACAACAGGTTGTCAAATCTTGTGTCGTTCTTCTAGTACATTTTTTGGAGATAATATAGTAACTGATTTATTTCGGAATAGAGCAATAAAAGTCACATGCAAAATGATTAGGATGAAAAAATGGAAAAGAACATTTTACCAATGGATTATTTGTTGGAGAATGCAACGATACATCGATCCGGATAGTTCAAAGATTGTCGCTGGATACATATAAATATCGAAAAATTGAAAAATATATTCGATATAATTCTTGAAACCAAATCATATCGATGCATATATGAGTTATCAGGATTACGATGAATCAGAATCAGACTTAAAATCAGAACAAGAGCAGATTCAAAAATTACATATTCAATGTTACGATAAAAAAATATGTATAAATCCAACATATCGTTTGCCAGATTGGTTGAAAAAATTAAATATCAAATGTTCAATACAGAAAATAGATGATGCTATTTGGTTGGATACGTATAACGATAATATTCAAATGTTACTTAATAATTTGCCAAATTCACTAACACGGTTGGATTGCACTTGTTATTGTACAACTAGACACACTCAAATTACCTCGTTATCTGAGAAATTACCTAAATCGCTAAAAGAGCTTTACTGTGATAACAATCGTTTGGTTTTATTGCCCGACAAATTACCAAAGTCATTGGAAATATTGCATTGTTATCGAAATAGAATAATTAGATTACCTGACAATTTACCGGATTCATTGGTGCAAATAGGATGTTCAGATAACAAAATATCGAAATTACCTAAAAAATTACCAAAAATGTTAAGAGAAATGCAATGTTGCAATAACCAGATAACAAAATTACCAGACAATTTACCTGATTCATTAGTAGAATTTTGGTGTGACAATAATCAAATTACAGAATTACCAGATAAATTACCTAAATCTTTGGAAGTTTTGCATTGCGCTGGTAACAAAATCACATCATTAACAAAGTTACCGGACACGTTGAAAAAATTAGATTGTAGTAGAAATTATAATTTGACATATTTGCCACTGAAATTAAGAAAAAATAATTGTCAGGTTTTGTGGATTGCTGATGTTGAAAAACTGTATTGGAATAGAGCGATTATAGTTACTGGTGTAGAGCTAAATAAAAAGAGATGGAAACGAAGATTCTATCAATGGATTATCTGTAAGAAAATGCATCAGTATGTTGATCCGGATTGCTCTAAAATTATTACCGGATATGTGTAAGCCTCTGATTTCTTGTGAAAAACCATATGTATTTTTGTATTAGTATTTGGCATTATGATCGAACAAGTCGATCATAATGCTTTTGCTGTCAAGACAGCAAAAATGATATTTCATTGCATATTTTATATCACACATTTCAAAGAAAAATGCAAAAAAATTGAACAAATAATTTTTGGCAATAATCTTTATTTATAAATTAGATAACAAAATGGATCTAGTTCTCAAAAGAATTCAGAAATGCATTGAAAACAAAAGTACAAATTTAGATCTGTCTAATATGAATTTGAATATATTACCTGATAATTTACCAGTCTGGATTACAGATCTGAACTGTTCGTTCAATCAATTATCTTCATTACCAGACCAACTACCACGTTCGCTAAAAACTTTGATTTGTTCAAACAATCCAATCACAATGTTACCAAACAATTTACCTGATTCTTTGGTAACATTATTTTGTTCAAATACCAAAATTACAAAATTACCTGTTCGTTTGCCAGATTTAAAAATATTGGCTTGTCGAAATTGCCGGATAATATCGTTACCAGCGTATTTACCGGATTCGCTTGAATCTTTGTATTGTCAAAACAATAAATTGACTAGATTACCAAAAAAATTACCTTTTCAGATTAAAGATATCGTGTGCAGTCGCAACAATATTACATATTTTCCATTGTACATACCAAAATCATTAATATCATTTGTATGTCATGAAAGCAAGTTAAAAGAACTACCTTTGTTGATGAGATTCAGAAAATCCATAAGTATACCTTATTACAATAGAGCAAATATGTTTCAAACTAGAGCAATAAGAATTGTACAATTATGTTTCAGAGAAAATATTGAAATAAAAAAATGGAAAAGGCGATTTAACCAATGGATAGTCTATATAAGAATGTGTCAATTCATCGATTTGGATTCTTCTAAGATTGTCGCTGGATATTTATAAATTTTTGATTATAAATAGAAATAGATATCAGGATATATAGAATTGATATGGATTGGTCACATTTAGCAGAAGAAGAAATTAAACGTTATCATAGGGACAGAAAAACAAAGTTAGATTTTTCGTGTCTAGTTTTAAGACGGTTACCTGATCTTTCCAAAGTTACTGGGAGTACATTTTATAGTAACAAGATATTACTGACAACATTGATATGTGATGGAAACCAATTGACAGAGTTACCAGAAAATTTACCCGATACACTGAAAAAAATAGATTGTTCAGAGAATCGATTGACAAGATTACCACATCGTTTGCCATCACAATTGCAAGTATTGAAATTACACCATAACCAGATTACATGGTTACCTGTCAATTTACCAAAATCATTGAAGATACTGGATTGTTCGCATAACAGAATATCCAGAATATCAGAACATTTACAAAATCTACCAAAATCATTGGTTAAGTTCAATTGTTCTTTCAACCAGTTAACAAGTTTACCGGAGAATTTACCTGACTCGATCTCTATCCTGTATTGTTCTCAAAATCGTTTAACAAGATTACCCGATAAGTTACCTGATTCACTGAAGTATTTGTGCTGCATTGGTAATCTGATCCAAATGTTGCCAACAAATTTACCAGAACATTTGACTATTTTAAATTGTGGCGGTAACCGGATCGAAAAGTTGTCGGAAAATTTACCAAAATCGTTGGTACAATTAATTTGTTACGATAACAAAATCATGGAGTTGCCAAACATGTTACCTGATTCCCTGAAACAACTACACTGTAACGGAAACCAAATATCGACGATTCCTGACAATTTACCTGATTCGTTGATCGAAATTGGTTGTGTGGTCAATCAATTGTCCAAATTACCAAACAAATTACCTAAAAATCTGCATCTGTTGAATTGCGATTATAACCAGCTTACTGATTTACCCGACACTTTACCAGAATCTGTTAGGATATTGCGTTGTTCTAATAACCAGATTACATGTTTACCTGTCAATTTACCAGAATCGCTAAAGAATTTATACTGTGAATTCAATCAGATCGTCATGATACCAAACAATTTACCTGACTCTCTCGAGATGTTGTATTGTTCGCATAATCGACTAGAGTATTTACCCGAAAAAATGCCAAAATCATTACAGACATTAAATTGTTGTTATAATTTGTTAAAAATTTTACCAGATCAGCTTCCAAATCTAAATTACTTGAACTGTGATGGGAACACAATGCTGGTTATGCCAAAAAATTTACCCAAAACATTACGAATACTGAGTTGTTGTGAAATACCATTGGTCAGATTACCATTGAACTTGAGATCAAATGATTGTCGTGTTCATTGCGAAAATAGAGAGTTATTGTATTTGAACGAAGCAAAAAGAATGATGCTTGTTAGTTTTATTAGAAACAAATGGAAAAAGAGATACAGACAGTGGATAATTTGTAAAAGAATGCATCGGTATGTTGATCCTGACTGCTCCAAAATTATCGCAGGCTATTTGTAAATAAAAAAATTGATAAATACATTAACGAAACAATAATAATCAATACATAGAAACAAACTAATGAAAGCATATATCTATTGTCGATTGAGTGGACGTCGAGGATCGGTTAATTCTCAAACCGAAGAGTGCATCAAGTATTGTAAATCCAAAGGATGGGAAGTTGCAGAGACGTTTGAACAAATTACATCGTCGAGGAACATGAAAAATAAAAATTTATTGGAAACAATTGTCGATAAAATGAGCAATGGAGATATATTGGTTGTGTACAGCGTTGATCGTTTTTCCCGAAATATGTTGGGAGGATTACAGATTTTGGAAAAAATGGAAAGGAAAGGTGTAACGATCTATAGCGTTTTCGAGAATCTAACATACAGTACTACTTCTGAGAAATTTAATTTTAGAAATCTTCTTAATTTTGCCGAATTTGAGACCGATCAAATTTCTAGTCGAACCAAACGAGGAAAAAAACGGAAAATCGATCAAACAGTTGATCAAACAACTAACCCAATTGCAGTTAAGACTCCAAAAAAGACAAAAGCGAACGATAAACCGAAAGAAACCAAACCAAATAACAAAATAGTAGAAAATGCATCGGTAAATGATAATGATAACGATTTCCCGTACAAAACAGTTGACACGATCTCCGATGAAACAAAAGAAATAAAAACTCAAGTCTCTAAAAAGAAAAAGTTAGAGACAAAATTTATGCAAAAGCAATTGAACAATTATTTTAAAACCAAGTGATTCCATTGGTATCTCAATATCCTAATTTTTCTTTATCTACGTAATAATCAACAAAACCATTTTCAGCTCCTTGGATTTGTTTTGGTGTCATACATAAACAACCAGTGCCACCAGTATTGTTTGTGCAAACATAATCGGACGCTAAATATTTGTTTTTACCATCTTTGCATACAAAAGGATCATATGTTCCTTTAAATGGTGTTGGATATTGCGGGGAACAACACGACAAACTGCATTTGTTGTACAACATTCGTGGATCGTTCTCGTAATCAGATGGATTTAGTTCTCCTTTACTGGAAGGTCCATATGCATCCGGATCCCATGCCGGAGGAATCAAGAGGGGTGCAACAACTCCGGTGTTATCCATAAATTGTGATCCGGTAGAGATAGTTCCTGTCGTATTGTCGTATATCAATGATTCATAATTTTTAAGTTGCCCTCGAGGATGAATCATTCTGCCATCGTATTCTGGATCAAATCCTGAAACCGGATCTCCTTGGGTGTTCACTGGCTTGATAGGATTATGTTGCGGTTTTCCTTCCATTTTTTGGGAAGAGGTGAACGGTTCTTGTGATGGTGGTTGAGGTTGTTCGGGTTGAGTAGTGACTGTCTGGGTCATAGTATTTTTTGGAGGGATGAAGACTAAAAATATCAGTAAAAGCACAACCACAATAATAATGATTTGTTCTTTATTCAGTTTGTCAAACATACTGGAAGTATTATATATATTCGCCAGAATAAAAATATATTTTCGATTTATTTTTTGCTGTCTCTGAACACTAGATAGATAGTGTCTATATACCAGTTGTTGTTTTTGTCTTTTTTTCTTGGGTAAAAATCTATATGTATGTTATATTTGTTCAGAAACTTGTTGTACTGATCTATAAATGATGTATCTTGTGCGATAACAGAATAAAATTCTTTTTTTCCGAATCTCGTTCCATATTTATCGATTGCTTCTCTTTGTATTTTGTAAAACTTCCGATCGTATTCTCTGAATAATTTATCATCATCGATATCTATTTTTTCATAGTTATTCGAAAGTTTTCGGATATTGTACATTCCTTCAGCAGTAACGACCAATGATCCAATAATATGGCTATCTTTATCGTTGTGGAATTCAATAAAATGAAATAAATCACCAATGCTTGGAAATTCGTACAATATTCCATCTGTTGCTCGCCCTCCTTCTTTTGGAGTTGGTGGATGAGTATGAAATATATATTCGTACTGAGCAATATCATCAGTATCAACGGGTAAATATATTTCGCCATCGTCGCTTTCGACACGTGTGGTATTGGCGGCCACAATAATTTTATTTACAACACCGTACTCGAAATCAATTATCCCTGCATGCTCTGAATAAATATTAATATTGTCTTTTTGATATTTTTTCTGAAAACCACCGTGTATCATCAAGGCATCCAATATTAACAATTGATTTTTATCTAGTTTAACATAATTTTTGTCGTTCCTTCTAACTTTTTCAGCTTGTAAAATATATCCTTTAGACTTTTTTTTATTCGAAAGTAAAGATATTTTTTTTGATCGTGATGCCATAATACCTATTTTTTGTTGATAAATAAAATCTTTAAAAGCTTCATTGGGTTCTATTCCATGTAGAGAAATATAGTGCACCAAAGAATCTTCCCACATAACATTTTTAAGATAATATCTTCGACTACTAACATTTTTTTTACCACAAATATAACATGCAAAAGGGTGGGCGTAATCAGAATAATTCTTTTTATTATTCAAATAATCGTTAATGATTTCTAATCTTTCGATAAATGTTTCCCAACCAAACCAAAAATTCTGTGGTTTTACTGTCCAATTGTCAATTGGATCCTTAGAATCTTTACTTTTGGGAACTTTTGGTAATGGAAATAATTTACCTTTTGAATCCCTCTGATAATCTTTCCGACTGGTTCTCCAGACTTTTTCCAAATAATATTCTTCTTTGTCGATCATTATGATATTGTCCATTTATATGGACGTTATACAATATAAATATGATCGATATATTAAATTTCATACTATCCAGAGCATGGACCAGCTTCCTGATGAATTGATTGAATGCATTGGGATGTTCTTGAATGTTCATGATGTGTGTGCATTATTGAGTGTTTCGAAATATATTTGTTCTCATAAAAGAATATTGTGGCAATTATTGTCTGTTCGTGATCATATTAATCTAACTGATAATTTTATTGATTCTAACACAATAACCAACGCAAAAAAAGATTCAAAACATGTTCCTCTGAATCGAGTTTATCGATGGATGGGAGCACAGTTTGATCGTATTCGAATAATGAAAGTATTTTGTTGTGATCTAAATTATATGATGCCAGATCAAATTGAATATATGGCATGGAATCTTTTAACTGATTCGAAAAATATTCAATTTAATTGTCTGTTTCTTTTCCGAGTATTTGGTGTTTGTTCGGACATGTGCGTTGATACGATAGTTAATCTGTATATTCGTTCCAAGACAGAAAATAATAATGTGACACGCATAATGTCTCGAATACTCGCATTACCAAAAAATAAGAAACTATTGATGAATGTGATGCAATATTACAAACGAAAAATGGTATTATGTCGTGAAACTCATTTTGGTGAATATATTGGTCGATAACAAAACTAACGTTTTATTTCTCTCGAAATTTGCTCATTTGAAACAAACATCAAGGAATAATGATTCGATCACAAGCTCACATTAGATGTTTTGGATATTGTTGAAAAATATATTATCCAAAGCTACGTAAATAATTCTTGTCGGATCATTTGATGTATTAACTATATTCATATCACTTATTTTTTCAATAATATTTAGATAATCCTTTAAAGTATCAGTAGAATAAACGGACAAATCAGTTTTAACAAATTGTTTGATATCGTTATTATTTTTGTCCAAAAGAGATTGTCTCAACAATGTTGTTTTTTCCAACATAGAATGACAAAGAGTCAAAGAATTATCAGCCCAAGACCAAATATTTTTAGAAGGAATGTATGATCCGATCAGTATATACTCGCTTCGAATCAAAATATTATTGTCCGTGACAATCGTCAATATATATTTGGACTGATCATTGGCACTTATTTGATCAAACAATATATTATATTTTCTGTACGTCGACATTATTTTATTGTGTATTGTCATGTGTTGTGACATGTAATTATAATAACTTGAATATATTTTTTTAACATAAAGTCATATTTATATCCACTCGGTAATGAGTGGCTATAAACTGCAAGAGAATGAATGGATCCTCATTCCTAATAAAAAGCATAATAAAAATGCCAAGAGTTCAAGAAATATTTCAAATACAAGTTTTGTTAATGGGACCCAAGTGATAAGGACCCAAGAGGTAATGACCCAAGAGGTAATGGCCCAAAGAGTAAGAACCCAAGGGGTAAGAACCCAAGGGGTAAGAACCCAAGGGGTAAGGACCCAAGGGGTAAGGACCCAAGGGGTAAGGACCCAAGGGGTAAGGACTCAAAGGGTAAGAACTAATTCGTCCAATGGGACTTATTCGTCCGATGCATTGGATACAAAGAGAAGTTTCAATAACTCGAATGAAAGAACACAACGAGAGTTTGGGTATAAGAATTACAAGAAAATTTTGTGCAAAAATATGATTCATAACGGAAAATGTATATATACTAATAAATGTTTATTTGCACATAGTCTAGAAGAACAATGTATGGATCATATTAGGAAAATAGCGTATAATATGATACTTACTGACAATGATTTGTCAAGTGTCAATCTTAGTAATAACCGACAATTGTACAATAATCTTGTAATGCTTTCGAAAGTTTGTTACAGTTGCGAAAATAATTCGTGTACTGGAGGCTATAATTGTAAACATGGTGCATGTAAAAGAGAATATATTGTTTGTCTTATCGATTTAAATAAAGGGACGTGCGATAATTCAGATTGTAAAAAAATACACCTGACTAAAAAAGGGTTAGCTCCATATGGATTAAATATGATCAAAAATATGAAATCAAAAAATATTCCCAAACCGGTTATATTAGATGAATCGTATTTTAATAAAACGTTAGTTTCGTCTCGTGATATCGATTATTTAAATTTTTCAAATGAAAATAAGAAATATGAAAATATATCGGTTATTCATATCGATTCACACGATCACAATAAATGTTGCGGAACATTGGGTAGTCCACAAAGAGAATTGACAGAGCCAACAAACAAAACGAGTTTTAGTGAGCCGGTTTCTATTGAAACAACAGATAATAAAGATTTGACAAAAATAACAAATATAGATTTGATATCGCTTGAAAAATCAAAAATGGAGGATTCGTGTTTTCAAGATTCCAAACAAGAAGATAAGTTAAGCGAATCAAAAAAAACTTTACTTTTATTTGATTTGAAGAATGAAAATGCTTTGGACGAAGATGATGATGAAGATGATATCAATTCTTATTTTACAAAATCTGATATATTTTTTAAAAATCTAGAAAGTGAAAGAAAATCTATTTTAGAGAAATCTATTTTTTGTATCGATATGAACTTATTGAATAAAATTGATTTTTAAAATTTAAATGGTTAATAATAATATTTACTAATAAAATATTATTATTCGATGAATATTGTTACATTCAACAAAGAATCGAGTATTTTAACGGAAAAGTATGCCCCCACAAACATTAGTGAAATTATTGGTTCACCGAGGCAGGTCGATGCTATCTCTTTATGGCTAGATAATTTCCGACAAAATAGAATTGAATGTTTATCAAGAATGAAACAAAAGAAAGGAAAGAAGAAAAAGAAAGTTACAAAAAATGATGATGCCGATGACGATGATGGGGAGGATAATGGTTCTGATGAAATAGACCAGCCAAGGTATAATATGACAAAAGATAAAAAGAAAGATCCCAATATGTACAGTTGTTTAATTCTGACTGGTGATCACGGTTGCGGTAAAACGTCAATTGTTAGAGCGATATTGAATGATAAAGGATATCAGATTAAAAGTATTAATTTTAACAAAATCGGAACGATTAAAAGAATCGATGATTTTGTAGAAAATTTATTGTTTGGTGATAATGTATACGATGTTATTCAAGGGAAAGGGCGAAGTAAATTTGCGGTTGTTATTGACGAAATTGAATCGATTAGTACATTAACTGAAAAAGCTATCGTGAACAGCGTTCTGAAAATTAATTCAGAAAAATGGACATGTCCGGTATTTTTCATAGCCAATCGAGATCATAAAAAAATTATTAATGATGTTAAAAAAGAATCATATCATCTGTGTATCTATGAACCTTCTAATATCAATATGATGACTTTGCTCAAAAAAATAGGAGTGGGAGAGGGAATGAAAATGCAGGACGTCGGTGTTGCAGATGATATTATCAGACATAGTCAACATGATTTTCGAAGAATGATATTGATATTGCAAGAATTAAAAAGATTGTATGGAAATCAAATTATTACGAAAAAAACTCTGGCAGAATATATTAAATATTCTGATGAAAAGGATGTTGATTACACAATTTACGAAAATACATCAAAATTATTTTCAGAGTACACCAGTATTGGGAATGCTTTGAGAATATTTGAGGGGGATAAAATTAATATGCCACTAATGGTTCAACAAAATCACTTTAAAGCAATGTCTGAATATATTGTTGATAAGAAAAAGAAAATAGAATATTCATCTGACATTGCCGAAAGTGTTGCAATGGGAGATATCATCGATAACTATATTTATTCAGAACAAAGTTGGAACTTACAGGAAATGCATGGATTCTACACATGTGTTTATCCATCATATGTATTGAACAAAAATATCGATACAAAAAAATTATCTAGTGATTCTGTATCTCTTTTTTACGATACTAAATTAAAAAGATATGTTGGAAAATTTATGGCGGAATATCCAAAAGATCTGAATAGAACATCTACTAAAAGAATTAATTACAAGAATGTAAAACTTGCGAATCAATATTTTAATAATATGACAATCAGTGACTATATATATGCTGTCGAACTAATCAAAAAACTTTTGGAAGATAATAGATTGAACAAATATCGTGAAATCATGAAAGAATACAACGTGACACCAAATGGATTGTTGTACGTTCTGAAAATAGACAAAATTAATGGTACAAAAAAAGATATACCCAAAGTAATGGAGAAACGTATTAAAGAAATATCAAGCGAAGTAGCAGATCCTGAACCAGTTAAAATTATTAAAACCACCAGAACTAAAAATCAATAATTAGATTTCTATGATTTATACCAAATATATAAGAGTTATTTATTTTTTGACGCAAATCAAAAAATAATATTTGTTTTTTTTCTAGAAATATAATATTATAAGATGTCTTCTAAACCAGAAAACTATCATAGGAATACTACTGACGACAGAAGCAAAGGGGATGCGGATTACTTCGCATATTCGGACACACCGATCGAACAATATTACAACATCCTCAAATTGCAAGGCAAATCTGACAAAGAAATTGATGCTGAGATTGACAGAGTCAAGGAGAAACGAGAATATCTCCGAAAAGTAATTAGAAAATTTATGGGAAAGATTAACGAAAAATATGGACATCTCGACATTCCTGAACTAATGAACAAAGGAATGAAATACATGGAAAAGTATGGACTGCCCGAAGCGGCCAAGAAAATGTTCAGACGAGAATTGATGAAAGGAGACATTCACAATGTATATTCTTACAACAACGAACTCAAATATTCACAAATGTCCAAATTCTTTGGTTTCGACACTATGTCATCGCAAATGCTTCGTGTTCAACCCAAAGATCATGCTAAACTCAATGAACTTAACATGCTTTACGACTCGACCAGACATATTCATGCTGATCTTAAAAACCAAACCTACAACTACCGTGACTGTGCTCCCCAAGCTATTAATGGAACATACGATCGAACTAAACACAACGTAGCAGTTCATATTCATCCTGTCATTGCGGCTTTGTTCTTCCCCAAAGTTGAATATCTCGAAAAGAGAATGTTGTTCACTAACATTGCCAGAATGATTCTTTCTCGTGGACAAGCATATTTGAACAACCTGAACTTCCAATTGAGCTCTAATGTTGCACCAGGGGAACTCGATGCCGAATTCGAATTGGCGTACGATATCGCCATGGATCCAAATGCTTTGGCATACTTCTCGGAAGATTCGCCACTGGATAACATTATCAAGAGATTCAGAGTTCAAATTGAATTGTACATGAACGTTCTCAACTTACGTCAAGGCCGATACTATTCGACTGGGTACGAAGAAAACGACGGAATTTCTGGATTCCTGAGAATCATCAATTCGTACGACTGGACCTTCTTTGACTCTCCGGATCTGTACAATGTTCAAGATGAAGGAACTGTTTTGAGAAAACTGTTGGCGGTCTTTTCGTGCAGACCAACATTCACTCAATTGAGTAGCTTCGTCAGTCGAACTGGTATGGGATACACCACTATCACCAACTTGGCCAAGACCACATATGTTAACGTTCCGATTGTCAATATCAAACTTCCAGTTGACATTGTTGGAAACGTTACTCCTGCTCTGGAATTGACCAAAGCTCTTTACCAAACCGATCATTTTATTGAACACAGAATGGTTGTTCCAAAGAACAAGAGCGTTATCTATTCGAACGAAGTTGCCTTCTTCTATGCTAACAGACGATTCCCTGCCATCAACTTTAGCTCGATCAATCCATGCATGACTATGCGATACGTTGGTGTTCCTGCATCGTTCATTAACACCACTACCATTAACACTGCTCAAATTCAATACGAAGACACTATCAGAATCGGTCGTGACTGGTTCCAACTTCGTTCGGTTGTCTTGCTTCAAAGACCACCAATCAGCGGTCTGGAAATTGCCACTGGTTGTAGCGCGGCAATTGTTGTCTCTGTCGACTCTCCGTCTAATCCTGCATATGCAATTACTAACCCTGCATTCATTCATTACAATCCATCTGTTGCCGCTATCCAAACACTGGATCCAGCTCTGCCATTGGGTGCAACTAGATATACAGCTAACACTCCAGTTACGTTTATTGATGAGCTTACTCATGATCCTAACAAAATTGGTTTCAGAACTGAAGCTCAAGAACGTGGCACTATCTTCTTCTACGTCAAACTGGCTAGCAACCTTGCCCCCTGTTAAATGGATTTGTAACTAGTATAAATAAAGAAAAAAAGCAATTGTTTTTTTTCTTTAAAAAATTGATAATTCTTTTCTGTTGGGTAATATGTATAATAACGATCGAAAAAATGGAGCATGCACAAAGATTAATTCATTATTGTTTAAAAATGAATAAAGGAACAGAATTAAATCTGTTTGGTTTAGGTTTGACAGAATTACCTGATAATTTACCAGATACATTGAGATATTTAAATTGTTCTCACAATCAGATTCAAAGTTTGCCAGACAATTTACCTGATACATTAGAAAAGTTAGATTGTTCTGAAAATAATCTTTCGAAACTACCTGACAAATTACCTAAATCGTTATCGTATTTGGATTGCTGTTGGAATAATATTACCATAATTCCATCAAATTTACCAAAATCATTGAGATATATCAATCTAAGCTTTAACAAAATAATCAATTTACCAGAAACTTTACCAGATTCATTGGAAATATTATGTTTCTATAACAACATGGTTATCGAACTACCAAAAAATATACCTAGATCATTGAAAGAAATATTTATTGATAATAACAATATTCAAGAACTATCACCAAAATTGAAATTTAGCAATTGTGATGTTTTTTGGCATCATACTGAAAAACTGTATTGCCAAGGTGCAAAAAATATTATTTCAAGGGCAGTTAAAAAGAGAAAATGGAACAAGCGCTACAAAAATTGGATAATATGTAAAAGATTATGCCAACATGTTGATCGAGATAGCTCGAAGATTGTTACTCAGTATTTGTAAAAATTGATTTTTTTATCTACTGTTCGAATCAATTGTTTGGTTCAATATAAAAAATGGAAGAAGTTCAAAAAATAATTCAAGAATGTTTGGAACATACGGATGGAACTTCAATTAGTTTGTGGGGATTAGGTTTGACAGAATTACCAGACAATTTACCAGATACATTGACATTCTTAGATTGCTCTCATAATCAGATTCAAAGTTTAGACAATTTACCTGATACATTAGAAATATTGAAATGTTCTGATAATAAACTTTTGAAACTTCCAGACAAATTACCAAAATCATTATTTCTTTTGGATTGTAGCGGAAATCAGATCGAAGTGCTTCCGGAGAATTTACCTGATTCGTTAGAAACATTGTGTTTATATCACACTAAAGTTACTAAACTACCAAAAAATATACCTAGATCGTTAGAACAAATATACATTGATCATAACAATATGGAAGAATTACCACCAAAATTAAAATTTCGTCGTTGTAATATTTTTTGGGATAGTGGTGAAATTTTGTATCAGAAGGGTGCAAAAAATATTATTTCAAGAGCAATCAAAAAGAGAAAATGGAAGAAGCGCTACAAAAATTGGATAATATGTAAAAGATTATGCCGACATGTTGATCGAGATAGCTCGAAGATTGTTACTCAGTATTTGTAAAAATTGATTTTTTTTTATCTACCATTTAGATTTATTTTATTGAATAAATGTCAAAAATGGAAGAAGTTCAAAAGAGAATTCAAGAATGTTTGGATCTGACAAAAGGAACTACGCTTTCTTTATCTGATTTGGGTTTGACAGAATTACCAGACAATTTACCTGATACATTAACATACTTGGATTGTTCTGGTAATAATATTAAAAGTTTGCCAGACAATTTACCTGATACATTAGAAAACTTATTATGTTTGGATAATAAACTTTTGAAACTTCCAAACAAATTACCCAAATCATTACGATACTTGAATTGTAGCTGTAACCATATCGAAGTGCTTCCGAATAATTTACCTGATTCGTTAGAAGTATTGTGTTTCTATCACACCCAAGTTACCAAACTACCCCAAAATATACCCAGATCGTTAGAACAAATGCATATTTGTAACTATATAGAAGAATTGCCACCAAAATTAAAATTTCGTTATTGTATTAATATTTGGGGAAGTGAAAGTTTGTATCGGGAAGGTGCAAAAAATATTATTTCAAGAGCAGTCAAGAAAAGAAAGTGGAAGAAGCGCCACAATCAATGGGTAATCTGTAAAAGATTATGCCAACGTGTTGATCCGGATAGTTCCAAGATTGTTACTCAATATATTTAAATATTGAAATTATAACACATTAGTACCCAGATATATTTCTTCCTCTTATTATAATGGAAGAAGCTAAAAGAAGAATTCAAAGATGTTTGGATAGAAAACAAACTTCATTGTATATTTCCGGATTAGATTTGACCAGTTTACCAGATGATTTACCCGACTTTTTGACATTAATATATTGTTCAGAAAACAAAATATCATTGTTGCCTGATAAATTACCCAATTCGTTAAAAAGATTATATTGTTGCAATAATTTGATTACAAAATTACCAGATCATTTACCAAATTCACTTGAAGAATTATATTGTTGTAGGAATCAGCTCGAATATTTACCAGAAAATTTACCAAATTCAATAAATCGTTTATGGTGTTATGGGAATAGATTGCAAAAATTACCTGACCATTTACCAAATTCTTTATTAGAACTCGAGTGTTATGACAACAAGATTCAACGATTACCAGATAAATTACCAGATTCATTACTTAAAATATTATGTAGCGGTAACAGGATGACACATCTTCCAGACAATTTACCAGATTCATTAGAAACTTTGTGCTTCGATCATAACGATATTCAAACATTCCCGATCAAGTTGCCAAAATCATTGATCAAATTGGGTTGCAGTAAAAATAAAATCAAAAATTTTCCAGATAATTTACCAGTTTCGTTACGAAGATTATTTTGTAGCGACAATCTGATCCAAAATTTACCAGTCAATTTAAAATCATTGAGAAGACTCGATTGTCGGAACAATCAAATATCTTGTATTCCAAATAATCTGGTAAAATCATTAGTATCTTTGTGGTGCTCAGGGAATCAGATTCAAGAGTTACCATTAAAATTAAGAATCAATCGTTGTTATATCGATTACAAGAATTTATATTATGATAGTGCACTCAAAGTAACTGCAAGAACCAGAAATAAATACAGGTGGAGAAATAGATTTATGGAATGGATTTTATACAAGAGACTTTGCCAATATACTGATCCAGATAGTTCTAAAATTATTATCAGTTATTGTAAAAACTAAAATAATCTGTATAATATATCGATGGAAGAAGCGAGAAAAAGAGTTGAATATTGTTTGAATAATAATGAAACAGAACTAAATATATCTGAACTAAGTTTGGTCAAGTTACCTGATCTCCCAGAAACGTTAACTAAACTATACTGCTACTATAATCAGATTCAAGAATTACCTGTATCTTTACCCAAATCGTTAACTTGGTTGTCTTTTAATTCGAATTTTGTTCAAAAATTACCAGATAATTTATCGAACGTGTTAGAAAATCTGTATTTTAGTGGCAATCAGATAACAGAATTACCAGATAATCTACCAAATAGTTTGAAAATATTAGAATGTTCCAGTAACAGAATTTCGCGAATTTCAAAGTTACCAAGATCATTAGAGTTATTTTATTGTTGTGGAAATTATATCGAGGCGTTACCAAATAAATTACCAGAATCATTGGAATTGTTTTGCTGTTCTCATAATCTGATCAAAAAATTACCAGACAAATTACCAGAATCATTGAAAGTACTAAATTGTTCTAATAACAAAATCAAAAAATTACCAGACAATTTACCAGATTCATTGACACAATTAGATTGTGGTGATAATTTGATAGAAAAAATATCTTGCGTGCCAAAATCATTATCTGTTTTAATGTGTAATGGGAATCAGATTACAGAATTACCATTAAGACTACGAATAATTAGTTGTTATGTTGTTTGTGATGATAGTGAGAAAAAATACTTTACCAGCGCACTGAATGTTACTAAAAGAACAATCAATAAATACAGATGGAGAACCAGATATATGAAATGGATTATATGTATGAAAATACGTCAGTTTATAGATATGGATTCTGCCACAATTGCAACCAGATATATCTAAACACAACTAAAGTTGTGTCTCACTCGGAACTCGTTCGGTTCGCAAGCTCACAATTGAGGTTTGAACATTATCGTATTGGATACTTTGGGATAAAAAGTACAACAATAATAATCATGAGATAATACATGCGAATGTATTTTCATGAGTTATTCATGTGATAATTTGTGTGGCTTTATATCATTACTATGGAAGTGTTGAGTTAATGTTTTTGAATAAATATCTTGTGATCAGATATCGCTGTTATAAAGATCTTTGTATATTTTTCGTAATTCTTTTCTTGTTATTTTATCAACTGAAGAAAATATCTTTTGTTTATCGTCTTGGAGGGATTTTTTGATATGACCTATCATTTTATGGATTTCAACATTTGAACCATAATTACTTTTAATAGCTTTTTGACAATCAGTATAAATGTGGATTTTATGATCAGGATATTTCTTTTTACATAATGTTATACATTTTTCAATAGCCATAATTTCTGCTTGAGTGTTTTTCACTTGATCGAGAAATTCCGTTACAATTGGATCATCACCAATTTTATATCCAATAATAGAACCTTTAATTTCTTTCGAATATGATGCATCTGTATAGCAATCCACCATATTGTTCATTATAATAAATTGATAAAAAAAGATATTGCATAGAAATCTATATATCAATATTTTTATTTGCCACCTTGAGCTTCTAAACAAAACTTAATGACATCATCGATGATATCTTTGAAATGCTTGATCTGACTGATACGTATGGATATTTCAGTAATCATTCCAACAACATTCATAATTTCTCTTGTCTGTAATTCTTTAAGATCATCGGGAACATCCTGATTTTCGTTTTGTGATGAGCATATTCTGACTAATCGAATCTGATCGTCAGATAGTTTCATTTCTTTCATTTTATCTTTGATCATAAACACAATATCAAACAATGGAGAAAATTCTTGTGGACAATTTTGTTTGGTAACGTTGGCTCCATTGATCAAATGTACAGTTCCTCGCGTGTTTAGATTATTGATAATCGTTTGGAATACAACATTTGATGACAGCGCAAAAAATATATATGGCTCTCGATCTTCGAGATCTTCTTTTGATACGATGTTATTGATTAGCACTTGCTCAACCATATTTGAATAAAATGTTTCGCGTATTGCCTCTACCGATACCTTTTTTTCTTTAGCGTCATTCATATTTTGTTTGAAAAAAGAATTTATTTTTTGGAACATTGGCAAAAATGTTTGTTTTTTCATAACATCATCAACCAACATGTCGATGATTTTGTGAGTATGCTCGGTATATTTTTTTTTAATTGCATATTGTTGCTTGATTTTGTTCAGGATTACAAACAACTCGATGTGAGAGAGCGGTAGATCTGTAAGTACTATTTGTTTTCCCGATAAGGTTTCTAGACGAGGATACGAACAAGCTTTCAATATTGTCTGCTTGGTTAAATATCTGATGACATCTGGATCGAACATATTTTTATCTTTCAGAAATTCGACATCATCAAAAACAACTTCAAGCATCAGATTATAAAATGTATCTTGTATTTCTTTCTCACTGATTTTGCCAGACATTTATTGTACACTTAGATTTAAGAAATTGTTGTCATAACAAGCAGATAAAGTGGTTATATTATCAATTTTTCTGACAAAAATTGAAAAAGTAATACATTGAAATAATTATTAATGATTGTATTTTGTATCACACTAATGAAGGAAGCCCGCAAAAGGATACAAGAATGTATAGACGCTAAAACAACAAAATTGGTTTTAAATCAGTTAAAATTGTTCAAATTGCCAGATAATTTACCAAACACATTGACACATTTACATTGTTCCTATAATCATTTAACAGAATTGCCCAGTAAATTACCCGATTCATTAGTAGTATTGAACTGTTGTAACAATCAAATATCAAAACTTCCAGATGTATTTCCATCATCTCTGGAAGTATTATCGTGTGCAAATAATCAAATTGAACAGCTTCCTGATCATTTACCTGAATCATTGAAATTTCTAAATTGTCACACAAATAATATATCTAAATTACCGACCAAGTTACCTGATTCGCTGGAAGAATTGTATTGTAGTAAAAACAATATAATGCATTTATCAGATCATTTACCCAAAAGACTCAGAACTTTGACATGTTCGCATAATCCTATCGAAGAGTTTCCCAATTTACCTGATTCGTTAACTACATTATGGTTTATTGAGACAGCCATATCAAAGTTTCCAGTGAAATTGTTGAAAAATGATTGTGAAATATTGTGTTTCGATTCGGATGCAGTATTCTTTAATAGTGCAATCGAAGTCGTTAAAAAATACAGATGGAAAAAACGATTTATTCAATGGATCGTCTGCATGAGAATGCGCCAATTTGTAGATCCTGATTGTTCCAAAATTGTTGCTAGTTATGTGTAATTGTTAAACATATTGTTACGATAATGCCATAATCATAATTGTAAATATATAATATCAATGGGTAGTCACTATAATGCCATAATCATAATTGTAAATATATAATATCAATGGGTAGTCACGATAATGCTATAATCATAATTGTATAACAATCATAATATTATTATAATCACATCAATGTTATAATCACATCAATGTTATAATCATATCAATGTATATAGTCATGATAATATATCATAATCCCCATAGTTGGGCAGTACTAGCTAATTGATGCCGTCCAGCTTGGTTAACGTTAATGGGATCTGGTAAAGGATTAATAGGATTCTTAATATCAGCCAGATATCCGTAATATTGTTTTATTTGTTCCATCATATCTGGTGCTATGTACTGAATTGTCAATGCATTTAATAATTTTACTTGTCTGGTGATTTTCGTTGGTAATTCTTTGGAATAAAGATCGTAAACTGCTCGCATTGATGTCAGAAGATCGTTGACATTTTGGTCTTCTTCGAGTATAAATTTTCCGTATGATCTTTCTAAGATTTCTTTTTTGAGTTGCTTTTGTATTCTCTTGATATTCGTAACCGAAAAATATACTTTAGAAACACCATATGCGCATGTTTGCCATTCTTGCATTACATAGTTTGCATAATAATATTCATCGACTGCGTATGGATCACTTGGAATATCGACACTGACAATATTTTCATTATTACAATTATCGTCCAAAGATTGACGGATTGGTGCATATTGATCATCCATCTGAATCAATTATTATAATATTCGTTATTATAATAATTTATATTTCAATTATGCAACAGTGTATGTCTCAATCAATGCCTCTTCGCTTAAATTCGATTCATTAACTTTGAAAATTTGTTTAATAGGCTCGACAACAGAAAATTCATTCAACGAAGTAACAGGAACTTCTTTTTCTATTAAATTACTTTTATCTGGTCTGGTATTATTTTGATCACTAGTAATGATTCTTGCTAAACCATTTTGAGTTGTTTCAACATGAAGGACGAATTTATTTGTTCCTTCCGCATCTGGCATGACTACGATTTGTCCGTTTCTAAATTCTTTTACTCCCCCACTTTTGATAAAAGCTAATTCAGGAGCCGTTAGCATCGTACCGATTCTGTTGTTCATGAACATCGTCATGTATTTCCTGATGTAGTAAGAAATATCTTTAGTGCTCATAGCGTCCACATCATTCTTGATGTTTTGTAACAATATTTGTACTTCTTCAGGGGGTTTTATCCCGTTATCATTGACAAAATCTTGATTGAATGTGTTGGGATCAATGGCTGTCCGGAACATTTCAAATGTTTTGTCAATAATTTGTTGATCGGACAAACTGGTTCCCAAAAATTTACCATCTATTTTTCTTTCTCTGTTGGGATCTATTTCCGCAACACAATTCAATATTTGGTCGAAATCTCTAAAATTTGTGTCTAGTAACAACAAATAACCATGATTTGGAATATAATATTCTATTCCATTGATTTTATATTTCCAATAGTTCGTCACATTTCCGCTCAAAGAAATGTCTTTTATGAAAATATTTCTCCCGATACTAAAATTATTAATTACAATTTTCTTGATCTGTAGTACATACATCGTTGCCATTAATTGAAAAATGATACTCTCCCATACATTTCTCGGATGATAACCGGTATTGATCATTTTTTTAATATTTCCAACTGCTCGATATTCTTTCTTGGCCCATCCTAAAATACTATAATTTGACGCTTCAGTCAAGCAAACCAGAGCTTTGCCAGCATATTTATTTAAAGCTACCAGTTGCACATCGATTGGGATTCCTGTTTGTTGAATAGCTGTAGTTGATACAGCCGTCCCAGTCGATCCCAATGGTGTATAGGTAGTAGCTACAGGGACTGGAGGAGGTCCTGAAGCTGGAGCATACAGTGCTGGTAATGGTGCTTGCACTTGCACCGTAGTTGCCTGTACAACACGATCTCTTAGAAAAAATGGATTATTGTATGCTTGTTGTCTTCCACGAAGTATCTTTAATTGATCGAAATTAATATTAGAGTTCAAAGTGATATTGTACCCATACATAATTGTAAAATTTGGAGATACTTTCTTTTTGATAATATCTTCTTTGACGAAATTGTAGAAAGCAATATCTCTCCACTCATCATAATCTGTTGTTTTGGTAATTGCTTGCTTATTGACGTAATATGATCCTTCGGTCATTCTGTATATTCTGACATTAATACCCGTTGAATTAGGTGCACACATTGCTGTTAAATTTCGAGGATCATGTCTTATTGGATAACATGATCTGTATAACAAAAATCCAAGTGGTAATCCTTTGTAAGGATTTCCAGAAAATCTTGAAGCACTGTAGGGATTCATATCCATGAATTTGAGATGTGATAACAAATTATACCGATCATCTTCAATCGGAACATCTTTACCATCTCCATTCGAGAAAATTATTGATCTAATATATTCGTACATAGTTATTCTTTCTCCTAAACTCGAATATGTATTAGAAATATTTTTAATTGGCATTGCATCTTCATAAATCATTGCTGTACTGATATGAGAGCCACCTACTCCATTAATATTAATATTATATTCTTTGTAAACCGGTTGTGATGGCACAAAATTCATATATCCGGCCGGATTGTAAGGATTTTGCACATAGTTTGGATAGAACACTGCCGGATTCGGGAAACCATCTTGTTTTGGCTTCGGTTTTGGGGGTTGGTACAATTGTAAATTGAGAATCTGATTAGCTGGTGGCTTTTGGTCTTGCTTCTCAAACTTAGGTTTATTCTCATTATAAATTCTTTTCTGTTCATTAGATATCATCGGATTATTTGTTGGTTCTTTGTACTCAGGTATATTGAATTTATCTTCCCCTCCTTTCAAAAAAAAAAGTTTTTATCGTTCTTTTTCAAACAATACTTCTTACCTCCTCCCATTTGGTTCATCATTGGATTCATGGGTGGCATTTGTTGAATATCCAACGGTTGAATTCCGTACATTCCTTGCATACTTTGCATGCTCGGCATACTCGGCATACTCGGTATACTCGGCATACTCGGCATACTTGATATTCCTTGCATGCTTGGCATATTTGGCATATTTGGCATACTCGGCATATTTGGCATTCCTTGCATGCTTGGCATATTTGGCATTCCTTGCATGCTTGGCATTCCAGCAGGAATTCCCATAGGTCCATCCATTGGCATACTATTAGGTACTCCACTTGGCATTCCCGAAGGTATTTCCATGGGCATTCCAGCAGGCATTCCACTTGGCATTCCCATGGGCATTCCAGTAGGCATTCCAGTAGGCATTCCCATAGGCATTCCCATAGGCATTCCAGTAGGCATTCCCATAGGCATTCCCATGGGCATTCCTGCGGGCATTCCAGAGGGCATTGCTGAAGGTTGTTCCATTTGACCTTCCATCATACCATTTGGAATATTAGGCATTTGTGGAATATTTGAACCCGAGGGGTAACTCGTTCCATTTGGAAGACTATTTCTTCGCATTGAAGGTGGCATTTGTGGCATATTGTTTGGAACATTTGACATTCCTAATAGTTGTTTCATTTCTTCATTTTTGGAGTTATGTTCTGGCATCATCTGAGGATTTTGCGAGCCGGCTTCGTTTTCATTAGTCAAAAGATGAAGCAAATGAGGAGGCACTTCTCCAACAAAATTTTCAGGAAGTTCTTTGAGCTTTTGAGCAAATTTATCCCCAAATGAAGAATTAGAATTGGAAGAAACTGAATGTTTGTTAGATGCATGTTTTGAAGTTACTTGAGATCGCTTTTGTTTTTTTCTCATCGATTTCTTTTTGTTTGCTTTCTCTAATCGACTAATATTTCTCAAATATTCATCATAATCTGCTGTTCCTGCAGACATTGTATCTTCAGACGAAATATCATCATCAGATAAAGCGGTTTTGCTTTGCGATCCTGATTTTCGAACGGCTTTAAAATATTTCTCTCGTCCGGAAGTGACTTGTCTGTTCTTTCTATGATTGTTATTTTTTTTAGCTTTTCTGAACTGACTTTCAGCTTTCAATAAAATATCGTCACTATCGTCACTATTGGTCTGATCATCCTGATCAGAATTATTTCTTATATTCTTCGATCGAGTTTTGTTAGAATTTCTGGGCATTCTATTAATATTATGGTTTGATTTTTTTCTCGGTGAAGATATTTTTTTACCGAGTAATCTTGGATTTTCGGAGTCAGATTCAGTAATTGATTTATCTTGGATGGGTGATGCAGACATACTCATTCCGCCTTCGATATGTATAAATTCTTGAAACAAATTATTTTTTTTCAATATCATGGACGGAACCGACATCAATCTATTGGTTATTATATTCATATTGTCCGTTTGGGTCTCGTCCATTCCTTTGAATACATCGTTTATTAACACAACTTTAATTTCATCTGGGACAAGAAGACGGAGGAATTGTTTAATATCATCAGGTACCTGATCAATAATTTTATGACCAGTAATCCATTGTTGAATTTCATAAAACACAAAGTGTACGTCAAAATACGGATTGACTAAATTATTCGAAGTAATAATATTCTTAACATAGTCATTCGTGTTACTGTAATCATAATCCGTTATTTTAATATCAAAACCTTGATCAGGAATGATAAATTTAGAATCGCCTACCTTATAATTGTAGGTTTTGGTGCTATTTGTTTCTTTAAGGTAAATTTTTATTGCGTTTAGATTTAAATTGTTATGTCGAAAATTATCAAATCTTTCTTGAAGCTTGTAGATAGCATAGATTATTTGGAAAAACAACACTTTCCACTTTTTCGAATTCATTGTATTTGCATGACTATTCAAATATTCAGACATGGTAACCATTTCGAAAAAATGTTCCGTTACTAAACAGTACATTTGTTTATTGTCTTGTTGTATCTTTTCAGAATCCATATGTTTCTGAAAATCTGGAATAGAACTAAAGAGATTCTGCGTCGGAATATCAAACATCATGACCGGAAGCACAGAATGCCGGAATTTTTCGTTAACGACTAACTCAGATATCATGTACATCATGGCAACATTGTACAGTATTCCTTG
>Ga0207143_1017_pt1 | contig 42397 bp, 32 predicted proteins | sample Alteio_BWMinHeat_3_FD_153566 | JGI IMG/M metagenome (GOLD analysis project Ga0207143, IMG submission 153566) | Enriched cells from forest soil in Barre Woods Harvard Forest LTER site, Petersham, Massachusetts, United States -... | ecosystem: Environmental > Terrestrial > Soil > Temperate forest >... | reverse complement strand
ATGGGTCTCTTCAAAAAGGACCACATTCGCGCGATTTTAAATATGAAACGCGTGGGCGCTGAATTTACTCGAGTAAAGGGTCATTCGTGGACGGAAGAGGATTTGGACCAAATGTACAAAGACTTTATCCCTGTACAAATGGCCTGTCTAGGAGATTACATAGATTTAATTCCCGGAACTAAAGAGTCGGTCAACACGGCTCGCGAAAAATTGGATGTGATAATAGGCTCAACAACCGGCTACAACGAAGAGATGAATGAATTCCTTTTAAAAAAAGCACAAGAACAAGGGTATTATCCTGATGTCCATATCAGTGCTTCTCAAGTTCCTAAAGGCCGCCCCTTCTGGTTTATGATCCAAGACAATATGGAACAAGCAGGAATAATCGATCCTGAAGAAGTCTTAAAGGTAGGAGATACATCAACGGATATGCAAGAAGGCAAAGCCATGAAAGCTGTCTCTTCGTCAGGCACATGGACACTAGGTTTAACGGCAACAAGTAATTATATTGGAAAAAACTGGGCAGAATTAATTGACACGGGAGGAGATGAGCTTCAGCAAAAACTTACTATTGCAGAAGAAAGTCTTTATCGAGCAGGTGCGGATTATGTTGCTCCAAATATCAATTCTCTGCCTTTCATTATTGAACTGATCAATGAGCGATTAGAAAAAGGTGAAAAACCACGCGAAATAGCTCTAGATTTTTTAAATTAATTTGAGATTTAACGGAATTTACTATGGAATACAATCACTGCGGCATTCCCACAACGGAAAAAAAAGAAAACGAAGCCTATGTGGAGGTCGCTGGGTATAAATTTTATACCACTCCCTACGATGCCAACAAATACCATATTATGTGGCATCGCTATGAAGAAGGACATGGATTGCCAGAACTCCTAACAAAAGTTCCCCACATAGCCTTTACCGTAGATAATCTCGATAAAGAAATAGAGGGGAAAAAAGTCATTCTTGGCCCCTATTACCCTCTAGAAGGCTATCGGGTGGCTATTATTGATGAAGATGGTATTCCTATAGAGTTTATTGAAACTCAATTGGACGACGAATCGATTTCTAAATTAGAAAAAGAAAGAATGGAAGAATCTAGAAACAAAAAATAGCTATTTTTATAATTTATTCATTCAATTTACGGAAAAATCTTGTAAATGCCATGGCCACCTCATCAGGATTTTCAATCCAGGGGAAATGGCCAGCTCGTGAGATACCTTGATAAAGAATATTACTTCTTTGAAAGGCTCTTTCTTCTGCAAATAACTTTACAGGGGAGATCATGTCTTCGTCCCCTGCTAGGATCAGTGTAGGAAGATGATCAGGGACCCATTTTGCGCTATAGGTTGCATCAAAATGTTCTTCCGACCATTGACATGCTTCATAATTGTAAGGGAAGGACTGTAACATCTGAATTCCCTTCGACTCCCCTTTCTTGGTGAAAAGATAAGACGCTGAGGCGATTGTGAGTGCTTTCAAGGTCTCATTAGAAGGGCTTTTTGTATGTAGCTCCTGCAAAATACTAAGCTTTTTTTTTGAGGCAATCTTTGCATATTTTCATGAAATACGATTTGCCATTTTGCATACGGAGCAGAATCCAACAAAATAAGACCTTTTAAATATGTCTCAAGCTGGGGTAAGGAAAGTGCATACATGCCACCTGTGGAAGGGGCGACCAAAATCACCTTTTCAAATTCAGAGACAACTTCTAGAAGGGCTGCACCCCAATGGCTAAAAGATGCATTATTATTGGCCGTTACATTGGAACCATCTCCGGGTAAATCCACTAACCATATATGGCCGGGTAATTCGAGAATATCTACTAGAGCTATTAATGACTCAGAACCTAATCCAGGCCCTCCTGGGATAAAAAGCCAATGGAGATCTTCTCCAGAAGAACTCCGCATCCATTGTAATCTTGCTCCTGAAGGAGTTCACCTCAACGACTGCAACATAGAAAGGCCTAAATTTTTTCCCTAATTTATCCTTATTCATAAAGACGTACGCGTATACTTGCTGGAATGAATTCTATCTCAACTCTTCGGGCACTGGTCTAAACTGCAACACTTATAACCATCACGAAGTTTTAGATAGATGTTTTGCCGTACAGGTTAAGTAGGAGCTCGAACTACTGCAAGGGACTCTTTGGCTTTACTAGAACTGGGTTGCGTTAATAACAGTTCTATACGTTTAAAAACATCACTCCCCCTAAGTTTATAAATAGGAAATATAGATTTATGCATAAAATCGATTGGCATCTTCCCTTCACAATCTTTTGCTGAACGATCAGCACCTAGTGAGACCAGTTTTTCAACTGCATTTTCTACACCCCTAGCCACAGCATGATGTAAGGGAGTCATCTGGCGAATATCTCGGGAACTAAGATCAGCTTTATGGTCAACTAATAAGCTTATAATCTCCGTTTGATTAAAACATGCTGCAAAATGAAGGGCCACTTCGCCTTGAAAAGTTTTATCGTCCCAATTAACTCCTAGAGCAGGCCCTAACTCCAAAAGTGCTTGCAGAGCATGAGGTTTGCCAGTAGCTGCTGTGATCATAGGTCTGTGGATCCTTTTTCAGAGGTGGGAATCAACCCATTCATGAGATAAAAACGCACTTTTTCGTAGTTATCCTCTTCTAAAGCTCTTTTATAGTCCCACATTCCTAAACTGGTTTTAGGTAGAAGATAACCACGGACATCAGTATGCAGCCTTTGTTGAGCACAATCTTCATTATCTTCGCTTTCGGCATCAATTACCGGTAAATCCACAGGTATATTCAATAGGGATTCATGATATTCCTTATATCTTTGAGGAAACTTCTCTAAAAAAATAGCTCCTGTACCTGTTTCAGTGATATTCGAAATATAAATAACTCGTGGGGTTCCTTCTCTAGACTTCAAAAATTCTCCAAATTGTGCTGTGTTTCCTATATCAAGCTGCGTAAACGTGAAGTGTTTACTAAGAAAAACTTCACGTACACGCTCAAAATATGTGGGAGAGCATAGCCAGCTTGTGCCATCATCTAATTCTTTTTTGAATCTTGCAGAAACTTCAGGATCTGGACATGCTTTGAAAAAAAATCTTTTTATACTCGTATAATCACAATCGCTGTCTAGGAGAAGATTTTGAATGAGTTGCCATGTAGATTCGAATCTAGGGTCTACATCAAACGCATGTATATATTTAATTCCCGGTTGCCAAGCTGCCACATTTAGAGGCATGAATAACCCAGCACCTAAAATAGCATTCCCATGCGGTGGAAGAAGTTGAAATGCTCTTTGCGTTTTTGCTTGATCCAGTTCGTTAGTAAAAAGGACATACGCTGGCTCAGACATGACTATTCTCTGAACATGTTCATCTATTTCCCTCACATAGGACTTAGACGAGGAACTTGACGAAGAACTATCGGCACTACTAATTACGGGAATAGGAGATCTAGACCCTTCTATACTTTTAATAGACATGCGCAAACCTTTCAAAAAAATCAAAAGATAATAGAGAGGTGAAGAATAAAAATATAGTTAAGCTTCTTGAACAAGCGTGCTCGTTGAACCCCTTGAAATATCGTAAAATAAAAAATTCTATTATTAATTAACAAAAATTTTACTTTTTAGTAACAATTTGTTGACATTGACCATCTTTTATTAAGGATATTATAATAAGCGCCAAAAATAATTTTGGTGGTTTATGAATTCTATTCTTTCTAAAAAAACTTTTATTGCTATTTTTTTAGGGGTAACTGCTTTTGTTTGTATTGCTTGGCACTTTACGCCTAAAACTATCACCCGAGCCGCTATTGATGTTGGCTCTGGAAGCATCAAACTGACGGTTGCTAAAGTGGATCCTCTCAATGGAAAAATTCACCGGATTCTCTATTCTAAAGAACACCCTGTTGCCTTTAAACGTGACATCCAAGTTGGTGGCAAATCTGCGCTAAGTGAAAAAATTCAAAAGGTGGCCTTAGACAAGTTAAATGATTTGCAGAAAGAGCTACGCGTATTCCATCCTACCGAATGGAAAGGAATTGCCACAGCTGCGTCGCGACAAGCCACAAATGCCCCGGATATGTTTAAGAAAATTAATCAGGACTTAGGGATTGATATCTCAATTATTTCCCAGAACGAAGAGGGACGGCTTGGGTTTGAGACAGCTACTGCTGTAAGCAAAATACCTCAGGAAAAATTAATTGCCGTAGACTCAGGCTCTGGGAGTTTCCAAGTTACTTCTCTGATCGATGGACAACTAGACGTTATTGAAGGACAACTGGGCTATATCCCCAGCTTAGAAGCCCTGATGGAAATTCGCGGGCAAAAACTCGACCTACAAACCGCCCCTGCTACAGTTACTTTACAAGAAGCTGAACTTCTTGTGAAAAAAATGCGTGAGAAAATGCCCACAGTTCCTGCTCCGTTTCTTCAAAAAATCAAAGATCCAACAACTAAAGTTGTAGGGATCGGAAATGAGAACTTCATTTTTGCTATGGGAGCTACTGGTGTCGGTAAAAAAACTTTCACTAAGCAAGAACTCTGGCAAGCTGTCACCCATTATGCTGGCAAACCTGCTCAAGAACTCAAACAGTTCGCTAAGCCAGATACTGCCGTCTTAGGGATGGTTTTGCTCTATACAATCATGGATTCGATTGGCCTTGACCAACTGACTTCTCATTATGCTAATGGGAGCTGCGAAGGCCTCTTGGTTGATGGCAAATACTGGGGACAATTAGCCACAGCAAGTCGTTAACCGTTTCTAATCCTATCCCTCTTTCATCTAATATTCTATTTAGGTGGAGAGGGATCATCTATTTACTTTTCTGCATTAACTCCTGATGGCGTCCTAATCTCGTTTTGCAAGATAGGAGAAGAATCGCGACGCTCAAAAAATGCTGTATTATCTTTAGAATTCCATTCAAGAACATCTCCAACCTCGACGCGATTTTTCTCAAACCAGCCCCTATTCATCTCTAATGCATAGCAAACTGGAACTGATGAGGAGATGCTGCCCTTTTGAAAAAAAATAACAATTGGATCTTGGGCTGGATAAAGCGCAAAATCGCGAGTGGATAAGACAGGTCTCTTAGGATCCATGCGTTCCGGGAATGCACGTAGATTCTGTATTTCGCATATTCTCTTTTGTTCATCTAGAAAAGCTACGGAAAGATCGATCAAACAATTAAAGGACCATATCCGCACGTGTTTGGGTGATGAATAGTGAAAAAGCATTCCTTCATTATCCGGTAGAGCGGAGCACCTCATCAATCCCCAACGTTTCTGGTCTTCTGTTCGAGCATGTTTGATAAAAAACAGGGAAGAAGGATCGCCAAAAAGCGAAATCGTATTCAGCAAACTAAGAAAAACGACCAATCGTAACATCATGGGACTTAACCTATTTTTTCATAAGCCACTTTCCTATGTTGGCAAGATTTCTTCAAGCATTTGCACACTTAGATAAAACGTATTTGACTTGATTGATCGCTATTTGATAAGGGGGATGTTTATGTCAAAAAAATAGCCCTTTATGGACCAACACGTTACCAAGAAAGCCTCATTAGATAGATCACGATTAGTCGAATTTGTCCGTAAATGGGCAGAAGTGAATACAGATGGCATTTTAGATAAAACAACACAAATTTTTGCTGTTGATCATATTGAAGGCCTAGTGGGGTATCGGATCAAATTAGGAAATGCCGTTGTCTATGGAGATCCTGTTTGTGCGCCCGAAAACAAAATCGCACTGGCTCGAGAATTTGAAGCCTATTGTAAGAAGCAAAAGATTGGAGTGATGTATATTATCGTTTCGGAAGAATTTGCAAATTCTGCGGCCGAACACCTTTCTTTTTCTTTGATCGAATTTGGGAGAAAATTTGTTCTGGATCCTACTAATTATCTAAATCCTAAAACACCTTTGCTCAGAAAAAAAGTGCGACAATCTTCGAATAAAGGTGTCGAAATCCACGAATATACGGGATATGATCCGCAAATAGAGCAAGGTATTGAAGATGTTGCTCGAGCATGGACTGAAGCGAGAAAAGGCATACAGATTTATCTGGCTGAACCCACTTTATTTGCCGATCGGGAAGGGAAACGGTGGTTTTATGCCAAAAGTGAAAAAGGGATTTTGGGTTTTGTACTCTTAAATAAACTTCAGTCACAAGAGGGTTGGTTACTCAATAACGTCATGTACATTCAAGAAGCCCCTTCAGGTGTATCCGAGCACTTAGCGGTATTCGCCTTACAAACACTAGAGAAAGAGCAATGCCGCTTAGTTCTAATTGGACCCGTTCCCTCTAAGGACTTGGGACGGATTGTAGGTCTAGGACAATTCATCACCCTACTAGCTAAATGGACCTTTAAGAGTATTAGAAAGCTTTGCCATCTAGATGGGCATGAAATTTTCTGGGATAAGTTCCAGCCAGAACTACGATCTTCCTACTTGCTTTTCCCCAAAAAGCGCTTGCGACCCTCAACCATTTTAGCTCTCTTACGCGCTCTTAATTTGTCTTTGCGTTGAGTTTTCCCTGAATCTGTTAGTTAAATCTCTTCACTCTTTGGTGACAATAGGGCTCCTTACCCGTTTTCTCGTAATATTTTTGATGGTATTCCTCTGCAGAATAGAAAGGTCCAGCCGGTGTCACCTCTGTAACAGCAGGAATAGATTTGTTTTTTAGAGAATCGAGAAGCTTGTTAGCCATTCTACGCTGCTTTTCTGTGAGAAAAAAAATCTCCGAACGATATTGCGCCCCAATATCGGGCCCCTGACGCATTTTTTGTGTAGGATCATGAATCTCCAAAAAAAGTTTAGCTAATGTCTCGTAATCGACAACTTCAGGATCAAAAACCACCTCCATAGCCTCCGCATGACCTGTTTTGCCCGTACACACCTCTTCATAAGTAGGGTCGACAACATCGCCACCCATATAACCTACAGATGTTCGTATAACACCTTTTTCCTGCTGGAAAAAATGCTCAACTCCCCAAAAACATCCACCCGCAAAAAACGCACGTTCGTACCCCTCTTCTGTAAAAGCAGGGATGAAAGAGAGTGAAAGTGAATTCACACAATGCCGTGTGTTTTTAGCCGTGAATTGTTCCCCAACAAAAACATGGCCTAAATGAGCGTGGCAACGGTTACACAGAATTTCTACACGAACCCCATCGGCATCGGAAATCCTTTCTACGGCATTCGGGAGCTCTTCATCGAAGCTGGGCCAACCACACCGAGAGGAAAACTTATCTTTCGACATATAAAGAGGCCGATCACATCTTCGACAGGCAAAAATACCCACTTCTTGAAAATCGTTAAATTTCCCAACGCCTGGACGTTCCGTATGTTTACGTACAATGATCTCTTCTTCTTCTTGTGTTAAGGCATGATAACGATTCATCATCGGCGGGCATCTCTCCTATCTTAGAGGGTGTATCAAAAGTAAATATCTCGATTTTCTGAGGCTGATCTAAAATTTATTTTAGATCACCCTCAAGTAATTTTCTACTCTTGTTGACCAGCTTTATTCAGGAAAGCAATCAATGCATTAATAGAATTACGTAAAAGCAAAATATCTTGCGATTCATTATGACTGTGGGCAGCAGTAAGAGGATCCTCTACCCCTGGTACAATCATTTCCATTTTAGGAAATGTTTCCTGTAAATCCCGGAGTAAAGGAAGGGCACCTCCGCAAGGCATCGCTGCGGATGATTGAAAGTTTTCCCCTAATGCAGCCAAATACTTTTTGGCAAAAGGACGTGACAACTCAGCTTTCCAAGCCCATGCGCTTTGCTCATCTTGCGATAATTCAATAGGCAAATTAAAAAGCACAGCTTGCGCTTGTAAATAATGAATAAGAAGCTCTGCAACGCGTTCTGGATCTTGTCCAGGAACAACCCGGATCCCTATTGTACAACTTGCGCTATCTTGTATGGAATTTCCTCCATTTGGCTGACCACAATTCATATTCACAATACTGATGCTGGGCTCTTGAACAATACGCTCATAAACCGATTCTTTTGAATTACCACGTAAGTGTGCATTTTCTATAACTCCCATTTCTCGAGCATAGGATTCGGCACTTTGCGAGCTGGCAGCTAGGATTTCACGCTCTTGTTCATTTAAGGGCTCAATCGTCTCCATAAACCCTGGAATGCTCCTTGGATCTTCCAATAGATGGATTAGACCTGCTAAAGCCTGCGCAGGATCGGGCACCAGACATCCAATCCCACTATGAACAGGCTTCTCGAGGGCATTTACTTTGAGTTTAATATTTACAAGGCCCCTCGTGGAGCTAGTCAGAGTCCCTGTCGTAGCATGACTATTGAGGCCGTCTAGGACAACCAAAGCATCTGCTTGTAATTTCTCTTTATTCTGCTGAAGGAGGGCTTTCATATGGGACGAGCCATATTCTTCCTCTCCTTCAAATAGAATCTTCACGTTAACAGGCAATTCACGGCCTAATTGCGAATAGGTCTCCAAGGCCGTGATAATCGCCGCTAATCCACCCTTGTCATCACTGGCACCTCGTCCATATAGGCGCCCTTCACGCTCGTGCATAAGAAAGGGGTCTGTTATCCACTTAGCTCTATTCACAGGCTGCACATCGTAGTGAGCATATAAAAGAACAGTGGGTTTATCGGAATTTGAGGGGGATTCTCCCAAAATATAGGGCGGCGAGCCATCAATGCTAGGGCAGGAGACGGAAAAGCCTAGTTCAACCAGTTTTTTCTCCACAAGCTGGGAGGCTTGTTCCAGGTTCGAAAAATTATAATCTGGACTATGCGGGTTACTCACAGAGGGAATAGCGACAAGTTCCCCTAACAATTGTAAGGTTTTTTCAAATTGATCGTCGGTCACGCGATGATCGAACGGCAGAGCTTTCTCTGTTGCGAATATACCTTGGCACAAGACCATCATTCCAAATAGGATAGAAGCGCGCATTTTATCTCCTTTCTTCTGTCTTAAAACGCTTATAGAAAAGCACTTAGCAAGCTTTTAAAAACATACTAAAGGGACAATCCTATCCTGTCAAAAATAAAAACCTAAACCGATAATTAAGAAAAAAATGGGTCTAGAACACAAGAGTGTGCCCTAGACCAAAACCTTCAAAAGAAGAGATTAAGCAGTTACTCTTTTATGGGCTGCTGTGAAAACCCAGGCTGCAAAGGCAGCACCAAGAAAATTAGCTACGAGGAAAATCCAAATATTCGACCACATGCTTATATTCATGATTGTGATCCCTAAAGCAACCGCAGGATTAAAAGCACCACCGGAAATCGATCCCACAGCATATGCACCTATAAGGACGGTAAAGCCAATAGCAAGACCGAAATACGAATTACCCTGTGTTTTTTTCGCTGTGGCAACGTTCAATACCACATAACACAGAGCAAAAGTGAAAAGAAATTCCGCAAGTAAAGATTTAAGGACGGCTTGATCTAAGACAGGGCTTTGGGGAACACCTTTGAAATAGATGGTTAAAAACCCGGCTACAACTCCAGCCAAGCACTGGGATAACCAATAGAGGCCGAGGTCTTTTCCTGATAATTTTCCGCGTAAATACACACTTAAAGAAACAGCAGGATTGTAATGACCTCCCGAGATATGCCCTCCAGCAAAGACCATAACCATCAGAGAAGCTCCAATAGCTAAAGGAGCCATAAGCCCCGCACTATTAGGTTCGAGAACTGTCATTCCTACAGTAAAAACAAGGAAAAAGGTTCCAATGAATTCATAAAGGTACTTCATGGCTATCAACTCCTAGGCTGTTTCTCTTCTCCTAGAAGTTAGCCATTTAAAAGTCAATGTGCGTGTTTTCTAATACCTTCTGCCTCTCTTTAACAACTCTTTTAAATACGCGAATATTAATCATTAATAGTTAATGATTAAATAGAATTAATAATAAAACAGTTGTTTAGTATAAGAATTTGTAATAAAACTAATATCAAGAGATAGCTTGTTCTCAGAGGGTAATTATATGCTCACTACAGTTTTATTGGTCTTTTTAGTTTTGATGTTAATTGGGGCTTTTCCGTCTTGGGGCTACAGTCGAGGATGGGGATATTATCCTTTTGGAGCCATAACATTTGTTTTAGTCGTCGTAGTCATCTTGGCGCTATTAGGCGTAATTTGAGGTAAATTACTACGAAAACGAAGAAGGGTATTCACGGATACTGCCTATTCAAGAACCTTGCGCGCCTTTATTACTCCCTGACACGCAAGGTCCCTGTCACCTCTTATGCAGTCATGCCGACAATTCCTAAAATGCCGACAATGATCAGGTAAATCGCGACAACAAAATTAAGAATCTGTGGGAAAATTAGAATCAAAATCCCCGCGATTAGAGCCATTATTGGATGAATAATTGGATGCATGAATATCCCCTTTCGTTACTTCTTTCTTTTTGGAATAAGAACTAACTCTTTTTTAAACAAGTAATATAAACTTTCTATTAGCGCAAATAACCTACGGTGAGGTTGATTAAATCTTTAGCAAGCTCTGGCTGAAGAACTTTATGAGAACGTTCTGCGCACTGCTGCATTCTTGATTGACCCATTATAAAGTATAGACGTTGGCGTTGTTGTGGTGTTAAATACCTTCCAAAGGATACAGCACGCATCTCCCAACGAGTTTTTCTTTCCTTACTTCCATCGGAATTGGGAACCCGAATCCTCACATAAATAGTTTCCTTATATAAAGAGCCGCGCGAAAGACGATCGAGCTGCACAGTGAATACACCCCTATTTTTGCGGTTTTCGCGGCGAACATAGCTCGCGCGGGTTTCAGTGGGATGTAAATGAGTAAAGCCCCTTTCTTCAAAGGTAACTACCCCCAAATCTTCTCCCTCGCGCCGAATAGAAACTCCAGGCTGACGCATGCCTATAGAGACTCCATGAGGGTTGGGAGCTTTTCTCATCTGCTTTTCATAAACCGGATAAAGACGCTTATCAATGGCCTCGTTCTGTTCATAAGAAAGGTGATTGTGGAAATTAAAGCTGCGGCTTACCCATTTTTCATCTTCCTCGGGAGATTTTACTTTTTTTAATACACGTAAAGAAACACTCCTCTCCCGTAATTGCTCGCGAGATAATTGATCTAGATAGATCTTTAAATTCTGTCCATCGTAAACAGCTGGTTCGCCTTTGCAAACTTTATGGAACCCCCTAGCTTCAAATGTTACATTACTTAACCCTGAGATAGACATTTTTTAAACCCTATTTAAAAAAAAATAAAATTCTTCAGATCTTATATTTTTTTTTATTTTCCGCCCATTTTTTTCAATGATTGCCTATCTCAGGGTTTGGATCTGAAGCACATCCCTTTATAAAATTTCTGCAGCAAGAGCAGCCAATTCTGAACGCTCGGTACGTTCAAGAAGCATATGGCCATAAAGTGAATAGTTCTTAAATCTCCCCACGGTAAAAGTAAGCCCATTTGAGTCTTTATCGAGGTAGGGATTGTCGATTTGCGTTGGATCGCCCGTGAAGACCACTTTTGTTCCCTGCCCTGCACGCGAGATAATCGTCTTTACCTCATGAGGTGTTAGGTTTTGCGCTTCGTCGATGATCATCCAAATTTTAGGCAGTGTTCTTCCACGAATATAGGTAACAGCTTCCATCTCGATTTTTTTGCTTTCCATGATCCACCGCTGCGTTTCGTGTCCTTGGCTTTGTCCATCTAAAGAACGGCACAAGTATTCCAAATTATCATAGATCGGTTGCATCCAATGGTAGAGCTTCTCTTCTTTGCTTCCCGGTAGATAACCAATATCCTTCCCGAGAGGAATTATAGGACGACTTACAAGGATACGGCTATATAAGGATTCATCGAATACTTTTTTCATGCCTGCGGCAAGAGCCAATAGTGTTTTACCTGTTCCCGCCTGTCCCACTAAGGTCACCAGCTTAATATCGTCTCGCAGGAGTAAATCGAGCGCACACTTTTGCTCGACATTCAAAGGATGAATACCCCAAATATCGCGTTGCAATTTCAATAACGGTTCTAGCTTTCTCGTCATGGGGTTGTATTTACAGATAGCTGAGGACTGCTCGGGGCACGTCAGAACGCAATATTCATTGGGAGCCATATCACCAATGTCTAGAGTAAGATGTCCATCTTTGTAGAAATTATCGATATCTCTCTTAGGAACTTCTAATTTTCTATAACCACGATAAAGTCTATCATAAGAAGCTTTCGAATTTTCATAATCCTCCGCTGCGACACCTATCGCTTCTGCTTTCACACGCAAAACGAAATCTTTCGTAACCAAAACAACGCGTTCGCCATGTCCACCAATTTGATAAGCTACAGACAAAACACGATTCGTAGCACGATCCAATGGCAGAGGAAATATCTTCCTCTCTGGCGTCTTTGTGTCGACATGAACACGTACAGTAATTCCATTTGCGATATTTATACCTTCATGCAAATTGCCCGTTCTTAGTTCCTTGAGTGAATCGATATAGCGAATAACGTGTCGGCTATTTTTACCGAGCTCGTCAGATTGTTTCTTCATACTATCCAGTTCTTCTAGAACAACTAAAGGAATGACGACATCATTATCTTTGAATCTGCGAATGGCATCGGGATCGTGTAAAAGGACATTGGTATCTATAACAAAAGTTTTACGACTCACATGGACTCCTTGTATGGCCGACCGGATCAAAATTCCGCAGAATAATCGGGGCTTTGAGCGAATACAATCATTTTCTTGAAGGAAATTCCAGGAGTTTGATTCTTAAAGAGTTAAAATTAAAATCAGCACTTAATATAGGAGACTGCTAAAAATATTGACGAAACAACCCCCTTTTTTCTATAATTAGAGGAAAGAAGCACCTTTATGCGAGGTAGCCATAATGAAAATTACTTCTACTATTCTCAGTATCCCCCCATATATCTCTACTACTTGGCGACAAATCAGCGCCTTGCATGTCCATCAAGCAGAAGAAGCCAATATTCTCGTTATCGATCTTACCAATGGAAACCAAATAGAGATTCCTCATTTAGACGACCAAGAATTAGCAGACATATTTCATGCACACTCCTCTTTTTTGGACAAAGAAGGAGAAAAAAAGCCCACCGTGTCGGGGTCTTCACCATTACTCTCGTTGCACCTCCCTTCACAACTTTTAGGCGAAGGGCTAGATAAAATTTCGGGGGTTCTTCAACATAACCCTGAAGCAGCCGATACCGAGGATTTACCTCAGGATTTTCTGGATAAAGTAGCTTCCATCTCGCAGTCCTTTAACAGAGAAGACGTTTCAAATCTTCCCACCCCTGTTGAAGGATGTAATTGCATCTTTTGCCAAATCGCACGCACCATACAAATACAGATGACACCTTCTGCAGAAACAATCCCTACCGGTGAACAGGCAGAAGAAGAAGTAAGTGATGAAGACTTACGTTTTAAAAGCTGGGACATTCAACAAAGAGATCCACAACTTTACGAAGTTATCAACCCTCTTGATAAGAACGAATATTACAATGTTTTTCTAGGTAATCCAGTTGGATGCACCTGTGGAACACCTCATTGTGAACACATACAAGCTGTATTGCGCAGCTAATCCCTAAGTCGGTATCCATGCGAAATTGAACGATTATTGCGATCTAAATAGTTCTCATCTTCGCTCTTGCACGACATAGATGTACAAAAGTCCTTGGTAGAAAAAATCCCAACTCATAGAATGGCATTAAGTTTTGTCGGACGGAAAAAAATTCGTCCGCTATTTTTTTGTGAATTGGCGATCAGGAGGATTGCACATGATGCCCAAATTCAAACAAGCCCTTTGCGCAGCGCTTATGTCTGCTCCATTGGCTTGTGTGTCCGCAGACAACGATCCGTCGGCGTTCTCGCAGGCAACGCCTTCCCTTATGCCTTTTGCCCCTGCCATTTCCGAACCCGTCCTTCTCGAACATCCCGGTATTGAGCGCAAACCTGTTCCAATGGCTACAGCAACGACTGAAAACTCTTTATCCCCTTTCACCGGAAAGGTACGAGGAAAAAAAGTTCGTCTGCGTCTCGATGCGGATTTGGAAAGCAATGTCATTCGAGAACTAGATAAAAATGAACTCCTCACAGTTGTTGGAGAAAAAGGTAATTTTTACGCTGTACAACCACCTTCTCCGACAAAAGCTTATGTATTCCGTAGTTTTGTTCTGGAAGATGTTATTGAAGGAAATCGCGTAAATATCCGTCTAGAACCTGATATGGAAGCCCATATTATCGGCCATTTCAATGCAGGCGATCGTTTATCGCACAGCACTGTATGCAACCAAAATAGCAAATGGCTCGAAATTGATGTGCCCTCACATGTTCATTTTTATGTTTCTAAAGACTTCGTAGAAAATATTGGCGGACCTGAATTAAAAGACCAAGTCGATCGACGACGCTCTTCTTTAAAACAGACATTTGAAAACACAACCAATCTTGTAAAAGCGGAGCTGCAAAAGTCTTTTGAAGAAATTGATATGGAAAGACTTAACCGACACTTCGATAAACTCACCGCAGATTGTGCTGAATTTCCGGAGTTTGCAGAAGGCTTACTCATCGCACGGCAAGATTTACAGAATGCCTATTTACAGAAGAAACTTGCATTTCTGGAGAGAAAAGCAGGCCATGATTTTGAAGATCAAGAAATCCATGAAGAGACAGTCGCCTTCAATAATACCCCTGCTGATCAAAAGGCAACAGACAAAATGTTGCTTTGGCAACCTATTGAAGAGGCCCTTTATTTGAATTGGTCGGCGATGCACCAAGATCACGATTTGCATCAATACTACGAAGAACAAAATGTTCTTGCTACTAGCATTTCGGGAATTTTGGAAGCCTATACGGCCCCTGTCAGAAATAAGCCCGGCGACTATATTTTGAAGGATAAAGACCTTCCAGTAGCCTATGTTTATAGCACGAAAATCAATTTGCAAGATTCAGTTGGTAAGCGAGTCAAGCTCAAAGCTATTTCTCGTCCCAATAATAACTTTGCATTTCCTGCATACTTCGTCCTTTCCGAAGAATAAATCTCGACGTATACTTTCGGGCTCTTATTAAAGAGCCCGATAAAGTATGGAACTCCGTGAATGGGCTATTCGCATCCTCAGCGCGAATACTCTAGAAGATAAACTTTTCAGTTCTGAATTACTCGTCGATAACAATCCTGGCGAACCTTTGATTTGGCAAATGCCAACAAGGCCACCCGGCATGGATTTCCGACGTCATACTCGTGAAGAAAAATTACCCCCCCTGCATGAACTCCACAACCTTGACAAAAGAGGCATCTGCTTGCATCGTTTTGCAGGCCATGAACTTTTGGCTGTGGAAATCATGGCTTTTGCTCTTTTAGCATTTCCCGATGCTCCTAAACATTTTCGTAAGGGGCTAGCGAATACCCTACGCGAGGAGCAAGGACATGTTAAAATCTACATGAGGCGTCTTGCGGAAATGGGCCTATCATTTGGAGATCTGCCACTATACCGCCATTTCTGGGCCTATACACCTTTTATGACAACTCCTGCTCAATATGTAAGCATTATGAGTCTTACTTTTGAAATGGCCAATCTCGACTTTGCCCCCTTGTATGGTCAAGCATTTGCACGATTTGGTGATGGCGAATCTGAGGCCTTAATGAACCAGATTTATCAAGATGAACTTTCTCATGTAGCTTTCGGGTGGCAATGGCTGCGGAAGTATTTCCCTCAAGAAGAGGATCTTTGGAAAAAATGGACCGAACAATTACCCCCTCGGATGCTACCTAAAAGGGCTAAAGGGTTTTTATATTTCCCTGAAAACCGTAGACAAGCAGGTCTTCCCGAAGAGTGGGTCATCAATCTAAAAAAAGCCTAAAATCCTCTATCGATAGGTCGCTCTATGCCCCTTGCTCGTGTTTTTTCTTCTGCACTCTTAGGTATTGAAGCTATTGCAATCGATGTGGAAGTCGATCATAAACCCTCGGACAAAACGCAACTCGTTCTTGTAGGTCTTCCCGATTTAGCTGTAAAGGAATCAAAAGATCGCGTTCTCACCGCTATGCGAAATTCTAATTTTTCGTTACCGCCTTTCAATTGTACGATTAATTTGGCTCCTGCTGCGATAAAAAAAGAAGGAGCCTTTTACGATCTTCCTATCGCTTTAGGAATTCTCCAAGCATCCGGAGAGCTCGGGACGGCAAATTTAAGCGATTATCTCTGTATTGGAGAGCTCTCATTAAGCGGGTCCACAAGGCCTATTCGTGGAGCATTGGCTGCAGGTCAGTTGGCTCGACAGCTCGGCAAAAAAGGAATCATCCTTCCTAAAGAGAATGTTAGCGAACTATATTCTCTACCTATTTCGGTTATAGGAGTAGAGACCTTGTTTGATGCTTGTCAGTTCTTAAGAAACCCAGCAGCTTATCCAGCACCACCAATTATTGCCGATGAACAAGAGCTTCCTATAACCATTGATCTCGATCTACAGGAAATAAAAGGGCAAATGCATGTAAAGCGCGCTTTAGAAATTGCGGCAGCAGGCAATCACAATATTTTGCTCTATGGCCCCCCTGGAACGGGTAAAACAATGTTAGCAAAAGCATTAGGCGGTATTCTCCCTCCTCTTTCTACAGATGAAACACTTGAGGTAATGACTATTCAGTCGGTAGCCGGCCTACTCTCTGCTAAAAATTCTCGAGCCCGCATGCGGCCTTTTCGCGCACCCCACCATACGATTAGCACCATCGGACTTGTAGGCGGCGGAAGCCATCTCAAACCTGGAGAACTCTCTTTGGCTCATCAAGGCATTTTATTCTTAGATGAATTACCTGAATTTGCACGTGCAACCTTGGAAGCTTTGCGACAGCCTTTAGAGAATGGAACTGTTACTCTATCTCGAGCAACTGGAACAGCTACCTTTCCGACACGCTGTCTATTTATTGCTGCTATGAACCCCTGTCCTTGTGGGTATCTCGGCCACCCTCAAAAAACCTGTCGAGATACTGAGCTTCAAATTGCGCGTTATCGATCTAAAATCTCAGGCCCATTATTAGAACGTATTGATATGCAAGTTGAAGTCCCTGTAATCCCTTTCCACGAAATACAAAAAACGACAGCTGTTGAAAGTTCTCTCCAAGTTCGGGCACGCGTATTAGAAGCGCGCAAAGTCCAAGAAGAAAGATTAGGAAAAGGACGCACCAACAGCAATATGCGACAAACTGAGATTGCAAAATTTGCAGCTCTGGACACAACCTGTCAAAATTTTATCCATCAAGCGATGCAATCGCTGGGACTTTCGATGCGCAGCTATCACCGGCTTTTGAAAGTAGCGCGAACCATCGCCGATTTATCTGGATCCCCCTCCCTGAGAGAGGAGCATCTTCTTGAAGCAAGCAGCTTTCGCAGCCTTAAATAAGAGGGGTGTTCTGAAAGTTTTTTCACCATTTTAAGAGTGTCTAACCCTACTCATCCGATTCTTCGGGATCAGGTTCAAAGTCGACGAGTGTTTTCGATTTTTTGCCTGCAATGAGGCGAATAACCGAAAGCACCGCAGAAGTAACAATATAGCCCCAACATGCGATGAGCAACATGATGGGGAAGTAATAAAGAACCCCATAAAGAATAAAAATAGCGAGGAGAACGGTGAGAAAAACGAGCTGAAAAGAGGGAACGCGAAATTCAAGGGCTTTTAGACTCGGAAATTTCCATCGACTAATCATGAGATACCCAAGGATCATCATAATACACGTCAGAACAATGGCTCTTAAACTCTCGGTTAGCGGAAACCATTCAATTGCCCATGGTGACAAAAGAAAAAGGTTAGCCGCGACAGCCGACATAGCGGCCTGAGGGATAGGCAAACCCGTGAAGTGCTTTTTATAGGCGGCTGCGGCAACAGCATTTCCTTTCACTTCATTGGCTTTAACGTTGAAGCGGACAAGTCGCAAGATACCGCATATCGAAAAAAGCATCGCACCTGTCGTCGCAAAAAAAGACAATCCTGTCCCCTGTTCCAAAGAGAGAGTTTTCAAAAATAGAACAGAAGGAGCTACTCCGAAAGAAACCGCATCAGCCAAAGTGTCAAACATAAAACCAAATTCACTCTCCGCTCGGATAATTCTTGCAATGGCTCCATCCAAGACATCTGCAAAAGCAGCAAGCAAAAGTAAAAATGCCGAAATGTAAAGCATATGAAAGGTTGTCAAGCCAGGACCTGTCATATTGACTTTGAAGATAACAAACAATCCACAAGCCAGCCCGAAAGCGGTGATAATATTGAGAAGAAAATTGACGCGGCGCATGAAACCTTAATTTGAGGATTTTTTATTTTTCAGTGTAGCAAAAAACTGCAAAACCCCAAACGGTTTCATTTTTCTCAAAAAATTTATTACAGGATTATGCTGGTGTTCAAAATGTTAAGTCAGGGAATTTTTAAAAAAAAATTAAGGCCGTTTTTTTGTGGACGAAAAAAAAGACAAACACAATATATAGTGTATAAGCCCGAAAGCCGCTACTAGATGTAGTAGGAGAGAGTCCTAAGCCTTCTCTCCTAGGTGTTGTATTAAAACCCTCAAAAAACGAGCTCAACGTATGCCAAAGAACCGTCCCTCTTCTGCCCAAGAAAGCCAAGCAGCCGTTATCGAAAATCAACCCATAAAGCAACAGAGCACACCGCATGTTGCTTATACCGTTGTCAAACGCAATGGAGCTTTAGTACCCTTCAGAAGAGAACGAATCTTGCATGCGATAGAAGCTGCGTTCCGCGACACTAAAAAAATTAGTAAGGAGACCTCTTTTCCCTCCGAACTCAAAGAGACGGTCGAAGAGGTAACCAACCTAGTAGTCGAGCAAGTGCTGAATGCCGCAGCAAAAGGCGCTTGCCTGACAGTAGAAGGCATTCAAGACGTTGTCGAAGTCACATTAATGCGAGAACATCACGATGTAGCTCGTGACTACATTATTTATCGCGATCAGCACAAGGCTTTGCGCGAAGATTCTCTTCAAAATCTCAAAGTGCGTAGACGCGATGGGACTCTTGTCAGTTTCAACCCCATAAAAATCGCCTCCTCACTTGAAGAAGTGTTTCGTCGTGCAGAAAATAGTGAAGGCCCCTCTTCTCAATCGATTATCGATGCAGTTAATCTGTTAACGCAAAATATTGTTGCAAAAGCTGTAGGTGTTGCGAAATCCGGCAACGAACTATCTGTCAACACCCTTCAAGATGAGATTGAATACCAGCTCATGCGTGAAGGATTTTTCTCTGTTGCAAAAGAGTACATTCTCTATCGAGCTGCCCTCGGCGAGCAAACTTCGGACTCTTCTGACACACGCATGCCTGCAGAACAAGAAAAAGAGAGTACATTTGCCATCACTTTGCGCAATGGCCAAGCCGGAAATTTGACGGAAAAATCCTTGCGCGCTCGCATTAAATTTGCCTGTCGTGGTCTTGAAGAACTCGTCTCTCTTGATGAATTGACAAAAGAAGCGATTTCTAATTTTTATGAAGGGATTAAGGAAGATGAAATCGATCAAGCTTGCATCATGGCCGCACGCTCAAAGATCGAGATGGAACCTGCCTATTCTAAAGTCGCCTCTCGTCTTTTGCTAGATATCTTATATCGAGAATCCCTGAAACTCCCCGCATCTGATCCCTCTCTTGAATCGCGTCACCGAAGTTATTTCAAAGAGTATCTTCATTACGCCATTGAGATTCACAGAGTCCACCCTGATCTGTTGAAAAAATTTGATCTCGATATGCTCTCTAAAGCGATGCAGCTGCAACGTGACGATCTTTTTGGCTACTTAGGGTTACAAACACTCTATGACCGCTATTTCATCCATGATCATTCTTATAGACTTGAGACACCCCAGATATTCTGGATGCGTGTTGCGATGGGATTAGCTGTTAATGAAGGCGAACAACGCAATCAGCGAGCAATCGAATTCTATGATCTCTTATCTCGTTTCCACTACCTCTCTAGTACGCCTACCCTCTTTAATTCGGGCACCCTTCATCCTCAGCTCTCTTCTTGCTATCTCTCTACCGTCATGGATGATCTAGCTCATATCTTTAAAGTAGTATCGGATGATGCACAGCTTTCCAAATGGGCAGGGGGTATTGGTAACGACTGGACCAATGTTCGAGCTACCGGCTCATTGATTAAAGGTACGAATGGGAAGAGCCAAGGCGTTATTCCTTTCTTGAAAGTCGCTAATGATACGGCCGTAGCTGTGAATCAAGGGGGCAAACGAAAAGGAGCCATGTGCGCTTATCTCGAAACATGGCATCTCGACATCGAAGACTTTCTCGAATTGCGCAAAAACACAGGTGACGAGAGACGGCGCACCCATGACATGAATACAGCAAACTGGATTCCTGACTTATTCATGAAGCGTGTTCAAGAAGGTGGAACATGGACGCTATTTAGTCCTGCCGATTGTCCTGATCTACACGATCTCTATGGTCAAGCATTCGAGACACGCTATACCGAATATGAAAAAATGGCGGATGAAGGAAAGCTCAAACTCTTCAAACGTATTGAAGCCCTTTATTTGTGGCGCAAAATGTTAAGTATGCTGTTTGAAACAGGCCATCCATGGATTACCTTCAAAGATCCTTCCAACATACGCTCTCCCCAAGACCATGTAGGCGTTGTACACTCTTCTAACCTTTGTACAGAGATTTTGCTCAACACATCTTCACAAGAAACAGCCGTTTGTAATCTTGGCTCCATTAACTTGCCTCTGCATATCGCATCAGATGGGACAATCGATGAGAAAAAACTCCGCTCCACCATCCGAACCGCTGTACGGATGCTCGATAATGTCATCGACATCAATTACTACCCCACACCAGAAGCACGCGCTGCAAACTTATGTCACCGTCCTGTAGGACTAGGAGTTATGGGCTTTCAAGATGCTCTCTATATGCAAAACATCAGCTATGCAAGTCATGCTGCTGTAGAATTTGCAGACGCAAGCATGGAGCTCATTTCCTATTACGCCATTCTCGCATCTAGTGAATTAGCTGCTGAACGAGGATCTTACAAAAGTTATCCAGGGTCCAAGTGGAGTCGCGGTCTTCTTCCGCTAGATACGATCGAACTACTTGCAAAAGAAAGAGGCAATTATCTCGATATGGACCGCTCTAGCCGCATGGATTGGACTCCTGTACGAGAAGCAATTAAAAAGCATGGTATGCGCAATAGCAATACGATGGCAATTGCTCCAACCGCAACCATCTCTAACATCACGGGCATCACACAATCGATCGAACCCATGTATAAACATCTCTTCGTAAAATCCAATCTTTCGGGAGAGTTCACGATTCCTAATGAATTTTTGGTAGCTAAACTTAAACAACAGGGCTTATGGGATAGCCACATGCTTGATGACCTCAAGTACTTTGATGGATCAATTGCAGAAATTGAGAGAATTCCTGCAGAGATTAAACAAACATTCCTCACAGCTTTTGAAATCGAACCTGAATGGTTGATCGAATGCGCAAGTCGTCGCCAAAAATGGATCGATATGGGGCAATCTCTCAACCTCTACTTAGCCAAACCAAGTGGTAAGAAGTTGCACCAGATGTATCTTTTCTCATGGACGAAAGGGCTCAAGACGAATTACTACTTACGCGCTCTTGCCGCTACGCAAATCGAAAAATCTACGACCGACGTGAATAAAAGAGGACTCCAGCCTCGTTGGATGAAAAATCAATCCGCCTCTAGTAATATCCAAGTAGATCGCGAAGCCGCAGCACTATCTACCCCTATAGTGACTAAGCCGACTAAACCTTTTGTCTGCAATCTCGAAGAAGGCTGCGAGAGTTGTCAATAAAAACAAAAAAAAGAGAGGAACATATGCTTAATTTTGAAGAAACTCTAACTGAACAAACAGAAGCCGAAGTTCACGCGGGAAAAGATAAAAGAGTTAAAGTCAGCGAAAAGCGGCTCATCAATAATAATCAAATCGATGTTAATCAGCTCATGCCGCTTAAATACAAGTGGGCCTGGGAGCACTACCTAAACGGTTGCGCTAATAATTGGATGCCAAGTGAAGTCCCGATGAGCAAAGATATCGAGATGTGGAAATCCGATGTTCTTAGTGCTGATGAAAAGCGCGTCATCATGCGGAACTTAGGATTTTTCAGCACAGCTGAAAGCCTTGTTGGTAACAATATTACGCTTGCTATCTTCAAACACGTAACAAACCCCGAAGTACGGCAATATCTTTTGCGCCAAGCCTTCGAAGAGGCCATCCATACGCATACGTTCCACTACATCGTCGAATCGCTTGCCCTTGATCAAGGCGAAATCTTCAACATGTACAACGAAATCAACACGATCAACGAAAAAGATGTGTTTGAAATGAAGCTGACAGCTGACATCATGCGCGAAGGATTCACGACGTCTACACCTGAAGGCGCTCAGAAGTTTTTAGAAAACCTGATCGGTTTCTATCTCATTATGGAGGGAATCTTCTTCTATAGTGGTTTTGTCATGATTCTTTCCTTCCATCGACAAAATAAAATGACAGGAATTGGCGAGCAATTCCAATACATCTTGCGAGATGAAACGATTCACCTCAATTTCGGTATCGATCTAATTAATGGTATCAAGGAAGAAAATCCTCACCTATGGTCGCAAGAGTTTCAAGAAAGAATCATAGAGCGGGTCCAGCAAGCAGTGGAACTCGAAATCCAGTATGCACAAGACTGTCTACCACGCGGAATCCTGGGACTTACGTCTACTATGTTCCGCGAGTACGTACAATACATTGCCGATAGGCGCCTCGAAAGGATTGGTCTTAAGCCTATCTACCGTTCGCGCAACCCTTTCCCATGGATGAGCGAAACGATAGATCTAGGAAAAGAGAAGAACTTTTTTGAAACTCGTGTAACTGAGTATCAATCAGCCGCCTCTCTTTCCTGGTCTTAGAAGGTGTAGCCAAGTAAATTTATGTCGCTTTTCAGGACTTCCTGGAAAGCGATGAAGCGCTAAATTTTACAATGCTCTCTTTAAATTCATTTCAATTCATGATTGAGCGCGGATTAGCACCCAATTAGAGGTCGAAAAGGATAAACGTAAAGTTCAGGTTACAAAAAAATATTCGGGATGTACAATGAATCCCTTTTCAAGGGAATTCACTCGGTTGATGAACACGAACACGAACTTTCTTTCGACCGTGGGCGAACGTTATCAAGATTTTGTTTTAAACAAGATCGTTCCGATCGACGAACTACACTGCACTTTACGCGAACTCGTTCACGAACCCAGCGGTGCTGTCGTGATGCAGATCGCTAATGACGATCCTGAAAATCTTTTCTGCCTATCGTTTCGTACTCTTCCGACAAGTTCCAATGGTGCTGCCCATATTCTTGAACACACCGTTTTATGCGGTTCTCGCAAATTCCCTGTAAAAGACCCTTTCTTTGTGATGAGCCGTCGCAGCTTAAACACCTTCATGAATGCTCTTACAGGGGCTGATTTTACTTGCTATCCCGCATCTTCACAGGTGGAAAAAGATTTTTATAATCTTCTAGATGTTTACCTTGACGCTGTCTTTCATCCTCAACTCAAAGAGCTTAGCTTTATCCAAGAAGGTCATCGCCTAGAATTCACCGATCCAGAAGACTCTGGAAGCCCTCTTGAATTCAAAGGGATCGTCTATAACGAAATGAAAGGGAGCATGGCTTCTCCCGATACTCGACTCTGGCACACGCTAACAGCCGAACTCATGCCCGATTTGCCTTATGCCTATAATTCGGGTGGTGATCCCGAAGAAATACCCAATTTGACTTATGCAGAACTCATTCACTTCCATGAAACCTATTATCATCCTAGCCGCTGTTTATTCTTTTTTTATGGAAATATCCCGCTAACACAACATCTGGATTTTCTCGCGGAAAAAGCCTTGAAGAATGTACCGCAAGAGCCTCCTATTCCCCACCTTTTACTCCAAAAACGATTTACCGCTCCACGTCGTAAATTGTTAGCATATCCCGTTGATAAAGACGATACCTTAGACCGCAAGACGATACAGGCGTTTGGTTGGCTGACAGTTCCTTTAACAGAACAAGAAGAATTATTAGCATTAGCTGTTCTCGATTGCGTTCTTATGGACAACGATGCTTCTCCTCTAAAAGCCCGGTTACTCGCTTCTAACCTATGCGTACAAGCAGATGCAATTTTAGATGTCGAGATGAGTGAAGTACCTTATGTAATCATTTGTAAAGGGTGCAGGCCTCATGAAACGGAACAGCTCGAATCCTACTTGCTTAAAGAGCTAGAGAAAATTGCAGAAAAGGGCCTTCCCAAAAATCTCATCGAAGCCGCTATTCACCAAATTGAATTTGCCCGAACAGAGATCTCCTCTGATCAGATTCCCTTTGGTCTTACTCTCTTTATGAGATCGGCCTTGGCTAAACAACACGGGTGTCCTGCAGAGAACGCTTTAACTTTACATGCCCTATTCGATAATTTGGTGAAGAAAATCCAAGATCCAGATTATCTCCCCTCTCTCTTAAGAAAGCACTTGGTCCATAATAAACATCGCGTGACATTGACGATGTATCCCGATCCTCATCTAGCCAGTGAAGAGGCATCTCGAGAAAAAGAAAAACTAATCAAAATTCGCGAGCACTTGACCCCTGTCGAAGAAAAACACATACTTTTACAAACTCGCGACTTAGCTCAATATCAAAACGAAAAAGAACGACAAGAGTTAGATTGTTTGCCTAAGGTCACTCTTGCAGATGTCCCTCCCCATATTCGCGACTTTCCTCTATCGCAAAAAAAATATGGATCTTTAGAGATCTTCCATCACGACTGCTTTACGAATCATATTTTATATGCAGATCTCCTCTTCGATCTTCCCGAGATTTCTCAAGAAAACCTTCCCTATGTACAGCTTCTTTGCTCACTCTTACCGGACTTAGGCGCGGGTAACAGAGATTACTCAGAAAATCTCGAATACATCCAAGCCCACACAGGGGGTTTGAACATATTTGTCAATCTCCACCCACAAGTGGATTTACAGCTCCCCTTACGGCCCTGCATTACTATCCGTAGCAAAAGTCTCGCGCGGAAATCAAAAGAGCTCTTTACTCTTCTGCGCGAAGAAGCAACTACCGCCAGATTTGATGACACGGACCGTTTGATGGAATTGATCGATCAAATTCATGTAAGCTTATCGAATCGTCTAGGTCGCAATGCCTCCCGCTATTCGATTCAGACAGCTCTTAGTGGCTTCAATTCTATTTGTTATATCAATCAAGCTTGGCATGGTCTTGATTACTTTTATGCGATTCGCGCAATTGCCGAACAAGCACGCAAAGATCCTAAAGGAGTAACGACTCTCTTACGCAATCTCTATGAGCAGATCTTCTGTTTGCAATCACCTCACCTTGTCCTCAGTTGTGACAACAATCATTACGAGAAGCTCATCGAAGCAAATTTTTATGGTCTCGATAGTTTACAGCCCAAACCCGCAAAAACCTGGAAAGATCATTTTGTAATCCCTCATGTAGGATCCCAATTACGTTCCGTTGCTTCTCCAGTTGCATTCACCTGCGAAGCCTTTCATGCTCCTACTTTGCTAGATCCCGCAGCACCCGCCCTCCATATTGCAAGCCAACTTTTCGAAAATAAAATCCTCCATTCCCAAATTCGCGAGAAAGGAGGAGCTTATGGAAGCTCTGCTACTTACAGCCCCACACTTGCCTATTTCTTCTTCCACTCCTACCGCGATCCTAATATCTTGGCGACCTGGCAAGTTTTCCATGAAGCGATCCTTGCCATATCGGGTGGTGGATTCGATGATGAAGACCTCGAAGAAGCGAAATTAGGATTAATCCAACAATTCGATACTCCCATTTCGCCAGGAAGTCGCGCCTTCACCGCCTATTCATGGTGGCGGGATGGAAGAACAGCAGTTATTCGCCAGCACTACCGAGATCAACTTCTCCATATGCAAAAAGCAGAAGTCATCAAAGCCGTTCAAGAACATCTCGTTCCACAACTCACTAAAGGTGTATTTGTTGGTTTTGCAGGCAATGAACTCATCGATAAAGAACTGCCCCTTCTACACGCTGCAGGCCGCACTCTTAATCGCATTCCTATTTAAGCGAATTTCCTCAAACGATTCCGCCCTCTCTTCTTGTGGGTCTTGAGATTTTCCACAAGATCATTTATATATAGTCGTGCTATGTGAATCTACTGATCATCCAAAGAGAAATGGATGCATACACTCTTTACGTTGTTAGGAGAAATTTATGTTGCGATCATCTCTTATTCTTTCCCTTACCTGTTTCACCCTCGGCGCTGGCCAGTTGATTGCAGAGAAAGTCCCCCTGCCTCCTTCTACTTCTATGGCTCCTGTCACTCAACCAACATGTGCCTGCTCGGCTAACTCGATATCCAAAGCCTTTACGAATGTAGCGCAAAAAGCCATTCCGGCTGTCGTTTTTCTGAAAGTAGAAATGAATGACATGGCGCAGGACCTTTATAGCGAACCTCCTAATGCAGGACGAGGAAATCCCAATCCACCTCCTTATGGCTCACCTTATGCCCCTTTTGGTGATGAGTTTTTTCAACGCTTTTTTGGATTCCCCTCTCAATCGCAACCCCCTAAGCCCTTACCGCAGTTAAGTCAAGGCTCAGGTTTTTTTGTAAGCCCAGATGGTTACATCATGACAAATTCTCATGTCGTAACAGGAGCCAATAAAATATCTGTGGTTTTTTCTGATGGCCGTGAACTAGACGCATCTATCATCGGAACAGATCCGCGTACAGATATCGCTATAATTAAAGTAGAAGGAACGAATTATCCTTATCTTGGGCTTGGCGATTCTGAGGCGATAGAAATTGCAGAGTGGGTAATGGCCATTGGTAGCCCTTTCCAATTGCAAGCTTCTGTCACAGTAGGCGTTGTCAGCGCTAAAGGCAGACAAAATTTACGCATCAATGACTTCGAAGATTTCATCCAAACAGATGCGGCTATTAATCCTGGTAACTCAGGCGGACCTTTACTCAATCTCAATGGAGAGGTCATCGGAATCAATACAGCTATCTTCTCGCGTAATGGTGGTTACATGGGAATTGGTTTTGCCATCCCCAGTAATATGGCGAGCAATATCATGAAGCAAATCATTGAAACGGGCACCGTCATACGCGGATTTTTAGGAGTTTCCCTACAACCTATCGACAAAGAGTTAGCCGACGCTTTTCACCTGGACAAGCCCGAAGGCGCTCTAGTAGCTGAAGTCATCAAGAACTCACCCGCTGAACAGGCCGGCCTGAAGCAAGGTGACATTATCATCGAGTACAATAAAATTCCCGTGAAGACGATTGGAACATTTAAAAATGCTGTTTCGATGATGAAGCCGGGCACCAAAGTGAATTTTAAAGTTAACCGTAAGGGTCAAATTTTAACTATTTCGATTGAAATTGGAAATGCCTCTGACAACAAGTTTATGGCCGGTGGAATTATCAGCAAAATCGGCATCGAGGCCGAAAATCTGACACCCGAAATGGCGCAGCAGCTCGGCTATCCGGCAAGCGAAGAAGGTGTTGTGATTACAAAGGTAAAACCTGGCTCTCCGGCTGCTATGACTGGCATCCGTCCCGGTTACATCATCCTCGCGGTCAATCATAAAAAAGTTTTAAATCTGAATGACTTCACGCAAGCACTGAACGAAGCGGTTGAACAAAAACGCATTCTTATGTTGATTCGACATGGTAATGGTACACGTTTTTATACATTCAAAATTGAATAACGGCGTCACATAAATTTTTCATCGATTTACGGATTTCAACAAGAATACCGAAAATCGATGAAAAATTTTATTAATGTGGGACCTTGCTTGACTATACCTTTATCGACTGTTATCCTTAATAATGATTCGGCCTAAATATCTAAATTATTTTATAGAGTTAAATTCTCATGAATATAGGATTAGTCGTAATTTTATATGCGACTTGGTCAAGCGTATTTTCGCTGGCTAAAATTGCCCTGCAATATAGCCCCCCTGTATTTCTCACTAGCATCCGTATGCTGATCGCCAGCGTTTTAATTCTCGGTTTTTTGGGTATTGCTAAGCGTTCCGCACTGAGCCTCTCTCGTAAACAAATTTTCTCCCTCTGCCTTCTAGGTTTTTTTAGCGTCTACTTATCGAATATTTTAGAGTTTTGGGGACTGCAACACCTTACCGCCGCCAAAGCCTGTTTTATTTACAGTCTCTCCCCCTTCTTTGCCGCGTTCTTCTCCTACCTCCATTTTAAAGAAAAGATGAATCGGCGTAAGTGGATAGGTATGGGTATTGGAATGATCGGCGTAATTCCTATTTTATCCATGCAAAGTGGTTCTGAAGAGCTCCTGCATGCTTTTAGTTTTTTTACATGGCCTACTCTGGCTCTGATGGGAGCTGCTGCAAGTAGCATCTACGGCTGGGTATTGCTTCGTGTAGCTGTAAAAGATTCTAATATTTCTCCTCTCGCAGCTAATGGTATGAGCATGTTATTTGGCGGACTTTTAGCCCTTGTGCATTCAAGTGTCGTCGACAATTGGAATCCCCTACCCGTTGCCCCGCAAAATTGGGGACCATTTCTGCAGATCACACTAGCGATCACTTGCGTTTCTAGCATCTTGTGCTACAATTTATACGGGATAATGCTTAAACGCTTTACGGCGACTTTCCTCTCTTTTATGGGACTACTCAGCAATATTTTTGCCCCTTTGCACGGATGGATATTTCTAGGAGAACCTATTTCCTGGATGATTTTTGCCTCTACAGCCGTTCTCTCCATGGGATTATGGATCGTTTACTCTGCCGAGCTTAAACAAGGCTATATTGTAAAAGCAACTCGAGCTTCCCAAGAAATTACACAAAACGCGACAGATGGGTGAAGTATGAAAACAATTTGTGCTCTTCTCGCAGCTACTCTACTTCTGCAAAGCTGCGCTTCCGTTAAGTCAGATATCAGCTACAGCAAAGGCATGGATAAATTAGGAGATGGAGATGTCAATCAAGCCATCACTTATTTGCGCCAAGCGGTCGAACTCGATCCGACTATTCCGAGAAACCATTACCAGCTTGCACTAGCTTACCAACGCCTTGGAGATATGTCCAAAGCTTGGCAACAAATCCGCAATGCCTATGCACTCGATACTACCTCTCCCAAACAACTGCAAGTCTTTACCCGCCTCTATGCCCAGTTGGCCGAACAACATCGTTTAGAAAAAACGCATCCCAATGCCGCTGAGGTTATTGAAGTTCTCGGTGTCGCCGATAAATATTTGCATAATGAAAATGGAGAACTCAAAGCCGTTTACTACGGGCCTTTATGTCTCCGTTTTGATGAGGGACATTTAGCGGCATCAGAATGGTACTCCCCTCACAATCCTACCAATACTCTTCGCTAACTAGTTATATCCTTCATGAGTAACGAAAAAGAAGTGCCGGTTTTGCGAGGAGAAAAACTCTGCATACCTTTTGCTTGAGCCATAATCGAAAGGCAAACTGAGGATGGTTTAAAGCAAATTCTCATCCAGAAACGAGAAAGAAGTCTGATGCTGTTTACAGCGGCACCTGGGAAATTCCCAGCGGCAAGCTAAAAGCGTTTGAAGACATTTACTAAACGATTCGTCGAGAGGTTCGAGAGGAATCCCGGCTTGAAGTGACATTTGTGGTAGGCGAAACAAACAGAATAGATTATCCAAATAAAGACGATATCTCTACCCTCATCGAGCCCTTCTGCGTTACCCAAATGAGAAATGGCCCTTTTATCGGAATTATTTTTCTCTGTCATGCTGTGGGCCACGCCTCTCCAGTCACCGATGAACGCGTAATGCTCAGTGGATCAACACTTCGGATCTCAAAAAAATCATCCAAGAAACCCCAGAGCAGATCTACACCGCGTTCTTAGCTCCTCTCTTGAAATATTTAAACTCCTGATTGCCCTCAATAGGGTTTAGAATCACCTAAAAATTTATAGCTTCTCTGAGCTCGGCAAAAAACCCTCAACGTTTTTCCAAATATTCCTTTTTTCTCTATGACCCGAAGAATTGGTTGTCCAATAGAAAAAATGGATAACGAAACTCGCTTGCTCGCCAAATCTCTCTTGAAATAATTTAAGTTCATCTTCTTTGTTTCTACTTTGTGAAACTTCGCCCTTTTTTAGAGTGGGTTCGAGAGACTTACTTATTTCAAAAGCATCTGGGGGGAAAAATTCTCGTACAGAATCTAAAGACAATGCACCAGGTTGTATAATCTGTTGATAGAGTGACTTATCCAATGTGCAGATATCGATTGATCCCAGACTGATCTTTGTGAGATGAGGAGAAAAAACACGAAGCGCCTGAAGCAGCTTCGTTGTAAGAGTTAATTTTCCATTCTGAAATTTGCTGGAATCAGAAAGCTGGCTCAAACAACGTAGTTCCGGACAAGCTTTCAAGAAATCATCGACTCTTCTAAAATCTTCACAGTTTTGTAAATTAAGAACTTGTAGAGGGTAGGAATTTGCCAGAAATTCGTCGCCATCCGAAATTCCAAAACAACGTTTGAGTGTAAGAACAGGAAGATTCGAGAACCATTCTTTGCAGTCGATAACCTCTGCTAAATAACTAGCTTCACAATCTAAAGATAAATGTCGAAGATTAGGGAACATAGCAGCAGCTCCGATTCGAAGCGTACCCGTCGGATCATTCCAATCTTCAGCTGACCATTTAATGTCTCTTGCAAATCCCCATTTCAATCCTCCTCGCAAAGAGAGAAAATCCACGCTTTCGAATTTTTTCTTTAAAGCATGTCTCCTAGTAAGAGTGTTCGAGAATAAGCGTTGAGCGCTCCATACAGATGGAAAGGTCATCTTCTTCAAACTATTGCAATAGGCATAAAGATGCCGATGACTAAAACCCTGCTCCAAAGGCAAAAATAGTTTGTCTTGCGCATAGCGCCCTATAACCTCACCCGCGCTAACACTCAGCCAAGTACGCTGATCAAGAAAACGGCATCTCGCCATAAGGGCTTGGTTTGGGAAAGGTAGTTTGCCTTGAGAAGTTTCTCTTAAAGGATCGTGAATAACTTCTAAGTAAAGCGGTCGTAGATTATGAATACGGGACGCATCCCTGCACGTGACAGACAAATTAGCCAAATCGTCGATTTCGAGAATATTGGCTAGTATGTAGGGATAGAGATTTCGGTGAGAAAAAAAAGTAGATAGCAAAGGAGGTTGGGAAGGTATTGGCGTTCGACGCATTTTTCTTCCGTGCCATGTTGTTTCGATGAAAGAAGAAGCGTCGTTTTCCGGCCTTACAGTCTCTTCTATCCCTACTTCGCTTTGTGTTAGGAAAGTATCAGCCGGGCCAGAAGATGTCTTACCTAAACTAGAACAAAAACTTAAGGAAGAGGACATGCAAATATTTTCAACCTTCCAATAGAGTTTACAACTAACTATAACTTAAGTTCTCATCAATCCACCTTTTCGCAATCGATGAAATCGCGGCTGAAGATAGTACTAAACAAAATTCACAATTTCTACTCCTCAACGAGATCGACTTCCTCCTGATTATCTATGCTAGAGCTAGAAGAGCTACTAGGGAGAACACCTTTCGGGCAGAATCCTTCAACACGTTTCCAGATGTCTTGTTTTACTATTTTCCCAGAAGAATCATGTGTCGAATCAAGTAGATGAACGGTAAAATGCAATTGGCTGCCAAAATGTTCCTGAAATAATCGAAGTTCATCTTCTCCACCTTCATCTTCCACTACACCCGCTCTTAAATCATCTTGAGGGAGTACATCCCTAACTACAGCAAGAGGAGGAAAAATCTTTCGTAAAGAATCTAAAGACAAAAGCCCTACTTGTGAAAGTTCGATTTGTAATTCCCTATCTCTCAATTTGCGAATATCAATAACTCCGACACTCATCTCTTTAAGATTAGGACAGAACTCTCGTAGACCTTGAAGAGTTTTTTTTGTAAGGATTCGCTCATGCAAATCCCCTACCATGTGATCATCAAAATGACGGAAAGATTCTAACTGGGGAAATAATTTGAATAAGGAATTTTCTTGGATAATATAGCAATTACGGAAAACAAGAGTTTTTAACGGGTAACTTTCATCAGGACGAGCTTCTGGTTCGCCATTAAGACTATTACAACTTTTGAGCGTTAGGCTAACAAGGCCAGGCAACCACTCTGCGCGATCAATGGTATAGGCTAGCGTTGCTAAATTACAATCCAAATACAATCTCTGGAGATGGGGAAACATCTGCCGTGCAAAGAGGCGACCATTTTCTGTCGTAGCCTGCCATTCACTATCAGCCTCCAATCGTCTATAAAAACTTAAAAAGCTCACATTTTCAAATTTTTTTCTCTGAATCACCTGTTCAGGCGTTAGAAATCGACGTTCATGTCTTGCAGTTAGAGCATATGATAAAAACGTTCTTATTTTACGAGGTGGAGGGCACGACATCGATACCAATGCATCAGAGAAAGGATATAAATGCTGATGGCAGAAATCTGGCGGTAATGGAAGGTGACGATCCTTTGCATAGCGCTTTACAAGCTCTCCAACTTGAGGAGTAATCCTTGTTCGATGCTCGAGAAAGCGGGCCCTCACTTGGTTCTCGGGAGAAACTATTCTAGCTGTAGAAGCACTTGTGAGAGGGAGCGAGTGTGGACCTGTAACATCTTCGAAATAAGGTTGGTGGCTCTGGATGAAGCGCGCTAGCCTACAGGTTGTCGAAAATTTGGCGAGTTCATTTATTTCGAGCAATTGGCCCATATTCGCATGAAAGAAAATAGCATTATGAAAGGGCCGAAATATGGGGGATGTCTCAACCGCTTTTCGATAAGATATTTGTCTTTCTTGCGAACTTCTACTTGCAGATGACTCATTACCGGGATTTGAATCTGTAGGCGGTTCTGGAATTCTGGAAGAAATTGAAGTAGAAATAGAGGAAGCCATGGTAATCTTTACACCTTATTTAAAATTGGATCTAATTTTAACACATTATTTAGATGACAGCAATAACCACACGTTTCACAAGATTTAAAAGAAATTATTGCAGAGCAATAGCAATTAAAAATAAATTTAATTGTTCGATGTAATAAATTATTACATCTCAAATTCACCTCTTTGATTTTGTAGATCTGACTTCGAGCTAGAGCTAGAAGAACTACCGACTGGAGAAGGTTCTAGGCCAAACCCCTCCACTCGTTTCGAAGTAGGGAGCAGCACAACGTCACCCGACGAATTACACGCAGAATTAAGAAAATAAACGATAAAATTCAGCTGCTTTCCAAATTTATCTTGAAACTGCTCGACTATATCAACTGTTCCCTCTTTTAAAGCGAGTGAAGGAAAAAGTTTACGCAAGTTATCGACAGACAAAGTACCTGGCGCTGAAAGCTCTCTTCGCAGCGGCCTATTTTTTATTTTTCGGAGATCAATTCGGCCCACAGAAAGCTCTCGGAGATGGGGACAAAGAAGAAGGGCTTCTAATTTCGGTCTAGAAAGCGTTCTTTTCCAGTCGTCATGGATTTTTGAATGCTCAAATTGCCTTAGACGCTGGAGACGAGGAAATAATTTTAAAAATCTACTCCCATCAAGAAAAAGAGAAGATCGCAAATTAAGAACTTGTAAGGGATATTCCTTTTGGGGAAAGGGATCATTATCAATATTGGAACAATTTCTGATACTTAACGTATCCAGCCTAGGTAACCACTCTTCGAGATTCATCGTTTGTGCTAGTGAACTCCATCTACAATCTATCGATAATTTCTGCAATTTCGGAAACATATTGGAAGCACCCATTACACGTAAACCGGTCGGGTCATTCCAATCCGCAACTCGCCATCTTTCGGAATCAAATCCTCTACTTAACTTTAAACACTCGACATTTTCAAATTTTTTCCGCTGTGCATGTCTCATTGTAAGAGTATGATGTAAAAATTTTGTATGCTGGGATTCAGGAGGACATACAATCGATACTAACTGATCCGAAAAAGGATAGAGAAATTTATGCGTAAAGTTTGTAGGCAACGTAAGATGCAGTTGTCTTGCTAAGCGTTTTACAGCTTCACCAGTCTCTTCAGTAATCATCTTTCTGCCTTTTAGAAAGCTGGCTCTAACAGGAATGGTTGCATGGGGGAATGTGGCTCTATTTTGCAACGTTCCAGTTAGGGAAATAGGCTTTTGCGGATTCTCTATATTTTCAAAATGGGGAGGCTGATAGCCGTGGTAGGTTAAACGACAAGTGGAAGCTAAACGACTTAAGTCATCGATTTCGAGCAAAGAGCTAAGTCCAACGCAATAGAGTATCCCATGAGAATAAAAAGTCTTCAGAACTGGTATTGTAAAATATATCTTAGATATTTCTCTTCCTTGCCATGTTACCCCAGAGGAAGGCACCGCTTGAGTCCCTTTCGAGATCGAAACAGGGCTTTTTGACTCCAAGTCTTCTCTTCTAGAAGAGGAAGACCCATCTGATGTAGCAATTGTTTGTGGGCTTTCTACCAGATCAAATCTTCTTGCTAAACTATACGCATCAATGGAGGAACCCATAAATAACACACCTTTTTTAGATGAGAAAAGTTAAGTAAAGTAGAAGAAATCAGAGAAATCCTTCAACTCTCTTTGAATACTCTCTTTGAACATTCTCTCCATTCATATCCTGCGTCCAATTCCAAAAACAAACTTGAAAATGCAAGCGATCACGAAACTGCTTTTGGAATCTCTGGAGATCATCTAAAGATACAGACGGATACAATTTGGGAATGATTTCCAGAGGCAACACTTCTGACCCTAGAATTTCCTGTCGTAATTTCTCATCCCTAATTTCAGCCAGATCAATCTTTCCAACAGAAAAATGCTTGAGATGAGGACAATATTCACTAAGAGTACGAAGTCTAACAGGCGAAAGTTGGCGCTCATCATCATGGTTATCATCTAAAGATTGTAAAGCTGACAAATTGCTAAAAAAAACATGACCTTCATCTAAAAGAAGACAATTCCGTAAATTAAGATTTCGTAAAGGATATTGTGGCTCTGGATCGTGTTGGGTCAAATATCCAGCCACTCCATCCCAGTTATGGATCGTAAAAGTGCTAATTAACGGTAGCCAATCCTTGGTTACTAAAGTTGCCCAGAGGGGCATCTTTGTACAATCCACTTCCAAATGCTGTAATTGAGGGAACATGTCGGCTGCGACCATGGGTTTTGTGACTCCATTCCATCCTATTCCTTGCCAATCGTCAGAAAAAGGAGCTCGATAAAATTTTAAATACGTGACATTTTCAAATTTTCTTTTCCATCTATGACGCAGATCCAGGATAAAGTGAAATAATCCTAAATTTGTATTTTCGCTTGGTAAGCTCATACATTGCAGCTTGTCGGAAAAAAGATAGAAAAACTCATGCGAACATTGCTCAAATTCTCTAGGGAGAGAAAATCCCAGGCTCTTTACATAACGTTTTAAAACTGCACCCTCTTCGGCATTAAATGTCACTCGATTTTGCAAGAGGGGCGATCGGTATTCACCAGAAGTAGGAGGAAAGAGAAGAGGTTCTTGGCAGTTTTTCTTAACAGAAAAAACATGTTGGGGGTCGGTAACATTTTGAAGAAGAGGATAATTTAGATGGAAAAGATCGACAGCTTTCTTTGTTATTCGGCTGACCAAAGCTAAATTGCTCAGATCATCAACCTCTAAGAATGTACCTAAAGTGCCTCTAAAAAAAAACTTCTCGTTTACCATCACGTCCAAAGTTGAGCGCGATTGGATTCTAGTTGCAAAAGAGACAGGACTATTCGATGGCTCAGGAAAGGCTTTGTCAGCCTTCTTCACTCCCCGTTCATAAGGAAGAGGAATTGAACTTGGTATACGAGGAATGGAAGACATAGTGATCTAACGATTTTGATGCAAAATTTTCTCGGATCTTTCTAAATTTCGAAGAAACGGAAAGGAGCATATCAATTTGTTAACTATGATTTAAATTGAAATCACAGATTTTTTTAGTTCATGAAATCTCAAGACAAGGCGCAACTAAAATTAAGCGAATGGGATATTTTGAATTTCTCTAAGTGAATCGTGGGTAGAAGAAATAGGAGCTAAATGCGAGTTCGAACTACGAGAACTTGAAGAGGTCCTAAAGTTGTTGAGGAAAAAATTCCTCAACTCGTTTCCAACGGTCCACTTTTCTACTCTGCTTAACACCAGATATATCTAGGTTTTCTTTATCTTTAAGGTGAATTTCAAAGTGGAGGCTTCGACCAAAATGATCTCGAAATCTTTTTAGCGAGGCCCAAGTAATATCACGAAAGAGTCGTGGGAGGTGCCTCATAGGCAAGGCTCGCGGTGTTGCGAGAGCAGTAGACAAAGAGGGATCTTCGATTTCGCAAAGATCAATAGGTCCCATACATAAGTGACTAAGTTTGAAAGAGCTTGTATCTAAAGCATTTTTCAACAAAGCCATTAGCATTCCATCCGAGCACATTGTAATTAAACTTCCATCACCAAATTTAATTGAATTATCAATATCGATTGAAGTCAGATGAGCAAAATCCACAAGAAAATTATTCGGATTAGTAGAAAGGCAACAATCTATTAAATTAAGTTTTGTAACTGATTGAGGTAATAGAGGACGGAACTGAGGGTGAATCTCAGGACCAAACCAGTACTGCAACGAAAAAGTAGTAAGATGGGGTAATTTCTGGAGCCATTCTGCAATACTTTCATGCATACCCGCCATGCATTTTACACTTAGGTGCTCAACGTTTGGAAACATCTCTTGAGGAGTTAATCGACGTTGGCCTTTAGGATCCTCCCAATCTTTACATCCCCATGTTGATGATGATTCTAAGAACCAGCGATTCACGAAAAGATCGGTCACATGCTCGAATTTTTTTTTCAATAGCGACCGTGCTTGAAGGATCCACTTCGTTGCCTTACCTGTCCTAGAGGAAAACTCCCTACATTTGTCTAGGAATGGATAAAAAATATCGACATCTTCTGAATGCGTGTGAAGAACAAACCTTAGATGGATGACAAGATAGCGCATTAAAACTTTCGTAGTTCTTTCATCATGCCACGTTCGACCCCCAAGAATGGGGCATTTAATCAAACACTTATTGGGAGGGAAATCAGTCGCTAGAGGAAAACAGCCTTCTGTAGAAGAATCAGCTGATTCTGCACTTTTATTAGAGTGACATCTTAAAGGAATGCAGCGTTTAGGATCTGTGATATTTTGAAAATAGGAAAGTCCTTCGACTATACGATTAACGTTCCTGGCAGCTCGACAAGTCCTACTTAAATAGGCAAGGTCATCAAGGTCGAGCCATGAAGCGACTTGAAATTTGTATACCTCAGGCCGAAAAAACCAAGAAATACCCAACAGAGCCCTAGAAACTTCGCTCGTTTTTACAACCTCCTTAGGCGCGTCAGTTTTTGTTAGATCTTCATGAAGCTCAAGTATTCTGCAATTCTGCGCCAACCTATCATAGCAATACCGATTTTCTCGCGACATGGCTGTAAGATGCTCCCCTAGTACTGCCAACTGTCTCTTGATTTCGGTTATATTTACACTTGTAGCGGTTCTATTGAGTTGGGAGTTCTGATAATCTCGAACATCAGCTTGTCCACGCTCCAACCAACGCGCTAGCACATGATTGTCTACAGGAGTCAACACACTGGCATAAGTGCAAGTACGTAAAGACATAGCCCTATTTCCTAAACTTCATAGATATTTTCTTAATCTTGATCGAGCGGAATAACTTCAGGAGAACTCGAGCTACTACAACTGGAACTTGAAGTACTTGAGCTTAACGAGTTTTCTAAGGAAATTTCAGGATAAAATTCTTCTATTCTTTTCCAGCGATCGACGTTATTTCCTGAATGTAAGTAAATTTCAAAGCAGAGCTTTCGACCAAAGTGCGCTTGAAATCTTTCCAGACATGGCGCAGTAATATTGGGAAAAAGCATGGGCAAGTATCTCATAGGCAAAGCGCGGGAATAAGCTAATAACTGGAAGAGATCACGATCTTGAATATCTTGGGGACAGACAGGGCCGATACATAAATTGGAGAGCTTAAAAGCACTTCCTTTTTTCCAAGAATTTTCAAGTAGAGCATTTAGCATTTGATCAGAACACATAACGACATGTCTAGGGGAAGTTATTCTAGCATTACTAATATCTAATGAGGTTAGATGTTCAAAACTTAGTGATAAAATAGGAAAATTAAGATGAATAGCACATCCTGTTAAATTAAGTTCCTTCACAGAAGGAGGTAAAATCAGTTGCCTACCCTCACTGTCTTGCCTCCAGCCACCTAATGAAAGTGTATGAAGACAAGATAATCTTGGTGTCCATTGATTGATGTCTTCAGTAGTTGAACCGTACACAGCTAAATGTTGAACATTAGGAAATAAATCTTGCGCTTTTAAACGGTGACCCATCTGCTCCCAATCTTCGCAATCCCACGTCCTTGATAAGTCAATAAAAGAATTATTAAATGTAAGATGAGTTACGTCTTCAAATTTTTTTGCCCTCGCAATTTTCGTATCAAGAAGCCACCTAGTTACATTTCGAGTTGAATTAAGCTGATAATAAAATTCTCGACAATGATTAATAAAAGGATAAAAAGAACTAGAATAAGAATGCACATCTTCGTCACCTATAGAAAAATTAAGCCGTTTTGTCAAGTATCGAAATAAAACTAAAGCATTATCGCTATCATTCCGTGTTCGACTTTCCAAAATGGGACAACTGATTGTTGATGCCTCATGAGGCGGAAAAGGATTTTCTGGAAAAGGGAAAGGAAACTTTGCGCGTAGCCATCCCTGAGCAGCGGGATGAGTGGTTTCACCCACTACTTGGTCTGGTCGGCATCTTAACGGAAAATTGCGATTGGAATTTGTTAGATTCTTCCTAAAATAAGACCCATCTTCTAAAAAGCTTACAGCTTGATTAGCAGCTTTACAAGTAGCCCCTAGTTTTGCGAGATCGTCCAAATCGGAAAATATTCCAACTGTTCCTTTAAAATTACAGGGCTTAAAAAGCAGAGAAAGACCCTCTTTTACGGGATCTCCTCCGCTGTGTAATGTCTTCTCGCAAGTGCTCCCCCCTTCTTCTTTGACCCGCTCAAAACATCTAATGGCCTCATAGGTGCTCTTCAGCCAATGATAGTTGTCGCGAAGTTCTGGAGGCATGTTGGAATGAGAAATTTTAGGATTATCTAGGAGTGCTCTTACAGAGGTAATATCTATATGAACGCGACTTCCGGCGAGTTGTGCATTCTGATAATCGCGGACCTTTGCTAGCTCCCTCTCTAATTCGCTTCTCATAATCGACCAATCTGGAGCATGAACAGGACCGCAAAAACCCCTGCTTAAAGACATAATAATACAATCTTTTTAATAACGAGATCCAGAAACTATAACATCGACTTCTCCAATAAAAACAGAAAAAAAGGGTGTTGTTTTAACAAAAACAGCTCCTCTTAAACCCAGAAAAATTTAATCTTGATCTAAGGGAATAACAGCGGGGGAACTCGACCGACTACTTGTAGAACTTGCACTACTCACACTAGAAGCACTATCAGAAGAATATATAGGAGAAAATCCCTCTATTCGTTTCCAGAAAGAGCGCTTTCCTTGTTCCTTGACGTATATTTTAAAGTTAATCTTCCGTCCGAAATGCTCTTGAAAGCTTCTTAGACCTTTAGTAGTAATAAGTGGGAAAAGGTGTGTAACGCATTCTACAGGAAAGGCCTTCTTAGTGGCCAATAACTGAGAAAGCTTATCATGTTCCTTCGAGGGATTGATAGGGCCTATGCATAAATAACCTAGCTTAAACGAGGGGCCCTCTTCCAAAGAATTTCGCAGTAAGGAAGTTAGCATTTGATCCGAACACATATTGTGACCAAAAATACTACGTTTTTTTTGATCATTGTAAATATCAATAGAAGTAAGATGAGCAAAATTTGCCGATAAATTATCAGGGCCAAAAGCAAAGTAGCAATTAGTTAATTTTAGTTTTTTTAGATTTGGAGGTAGAATAGGTGGGTGCTCCCGCAAAATCCAATTTTCCAGTGTGACTGTATGAACGGAAGGTAAGTTCCTCAACCATTGACCGATAGTTGAATTCTTAGCATTACACAATGTGAAACGCTCAACTTTGGGAAATGAATCGACAGCAGCTCGGAATACTTGATCAGCTGCAGCACAATCTAATGTAAGATCCTTTACACATTCAAATTTTTGGGGGTTCAATCTAGACCTTGCATCGAAAACCCATCCCTTTATTCGATTTGGAGATGAATCTACCATACAAAACTCTCTACAACCATTGATAAAAGGATAAAAAGAATACAAGGGGTATAAACCGTCATTTGTATCTGCATAAAAATTAAGACGACCCTTCATATATCGAGCTAAAACCGCATTAGTATCCTTATCATTCCTTGTTCGCGTTTCAAGAATTGGACAACGAATATAACGTGGATCAGGAGGTGGGAAACGAGATTCAGGAAGAATGGACCCATGTGCAGCGGAAGAGGTGGATTCACCGACTAAACGGCGGGGTTGGCATCTTATAGGAATAAGATGTTGAGGGTGTGGTGGTACTATAGGATTTTGGCAGGCATTGCTATCAATCCCCTTAAAATAAGACTCTCCTTCTAAACGGCAATGCGCCCGTCTGGCAGCTCGACAAGAAGTACCCAACCATGCGATTGCATCGAGATCGAGATGTGAAGCAAGGGTAGGAAATACGTCTCCAAAAAGCAGAGAAAGCCCCTCTCGTACAGGATTTCTTCCAATTGTTAACGGCTGCTGACTAACCGTTCGCTCTTCTTCTTTTGAGCTGTTCACCAAGTCGTCCCTCACAGAAGCCCCATGCAACGCTTTACTTGAACTTGAAAGATCACAATTGTTTACAGACATATTATCTCTATATTTCATTTATTGTTAGAATAGTTAATTATATGATTATTTCTTAAATAAAAAAAGAAATAAATATATTATTTAGTTATAGATATGTGAATAAAACATTTTAAATCGGAAAGAAGGAGTAGACTTTATCCCATTCCTCTTAGAGGGTGTATCCCTTTAAACGAACGATAATCTAGCTAACTCAAAAAGACTCGCCATCAGCGTGAGACACATTCAGTTTTACTACGCAAAACAGTTGAAAGATCTGCAACTAAAGTTCTAATCTTCATCAGATAAATCTTGAGATGCGACTTCTGCATGGCCACTCGAACTGGTTGAAGTGAAAGGAAGGGAGTTAACAGAACCCTCTAAAAAAAAATCGGGATAAAATTCTTCAATGCGTTTCCAGCGATCGGTGTTATTACTTTTTGGATCTAAGTGAATTTCAAAGTGGAGCTTTCGACCAAAGTGCTTTTTAAATTTTTTAAGACGCTCCTCACTTATACTGGGGAAAAGATCAGGAAGATGTCTCATTGGCAATGCAAGCGGAGAGGCTAATAACCCAGAGAGAAAAGGATCTTCAATTTCCTCAGACAGCACGGGGCCTATGCACAAGAACTGGAGCTTAAAAGCACTCCCTTGATCCAAAGAATTTTCCAGTAAAGCAGTAAGTAGCCTATCTGAACACATATTGACACTCATTCTCCGATCCGATTTAACAGGATTGTAAATATCCATTGAAGTTAGATGTGAAAAATTTGCAAACAAACTGCCTAGATCAGAAGAAATGTAACACATTCTTAAATCAAGAGATGTTACGGAAAATGGTAAAATCGGTTGCGATTCCTCTGCTGTCCAACCAATTAATGTAAGCGTACGAAGATTAGTTAACTTAGGAAACCATTGCTCGCAGCCTTCAGTTGTAGGATTCGAGAAAGTGCAATCCTCCACTTTCGGGAATAAATCGGGGGCTGTTAAACGACGCTCTCCTTTAGGATCTTTCCAATCTAAACATCCCCATGCCGACAGTTCCTGAACAAAAGTACCACCTACTTTTAAATGAGTGACATGTTGGAATTTTCTTCTTAATGCAGATCTTGCCTCAAGGCAATATCTTGCTGTATTTGGAAAATAATCAAGATAGTAAAATTTCTTACAATTATTTATAAAAGGGTAAAAACAGGTTTGATTGTAACCATTCCTATCACCAGAAAAATTGGGAACGGGACCCAAAAAATTGAGGCGATTCTTTAAGTAACGTGATAAAACTAAAGCAGTGTCTTTATCATTCCGTGTTCGACTTTCTAAAATGGGACACCTAATTACGCACCCCTCCGCAGGTGGAAAACGAGACTCTGCAGGGAGCCATCCATCTCTAGAAGGATTTGTGGATTCATCGCCTCCCACGGGTCGACATCTTAAAGGTAAAGAAAGCTGGGGATTGATTACCTTTCTGAAATAAGAACTATCTTCCAAGAAAAGTAGAGCTTGTCTTGCGGCTTGACAAGTTACGCT
>Ga0207143_1016_pt1 | contig 42802 bp, 37 predicted proteins | sample Alteio_BWMinHeat_3_FD_153566 | JGI IMG/M metagenome (GOLD analysis project Ga0207143, IMG submission 153566) | Enriched cells from forest soil in Barre Woods Harvard Forest LTER site, Petersham, Massachusetts, United States -... | ecosystem: Environmental > Terrestrial > Soil > Temperate forest >... | reverse complement strand
TACGACGTATTATGCACATCGAGATCTCTTATTATTATGCTCTAAAACATACAAAAATATTTATACGATGATTTCAGATAAAGACAATATTTCGTTCACTATCAATAATGTCACCCAAGATATCATTCAAATCTACCTTCGAACTTTTTATACTGGATCATATGATGAAATCGAGCAACTTAATACTGAACAATTGATTTCGTTATGTTGGTTTGTTGATAGGTTACCCAGTCAGATGTTAACAATTCCAAAGTTAGAATATTTTTTAGTTCAAACATTCAATATCAAATATTTAGAACAATACAAACAATTCATTGAATGCAATGAATTGTTTTTTTTAATGAAATGTATATTGGAATCCAACAATTACAAGTAAAATAAAAATTGATAATTGATCTTGCTGGATAACACATTTGTATAATAACAAATACATTTGAGATGATAAATTTACAAGAATATTATGAAACACATGTTGACAAACTCGGAACAAGACCTAAATACCGCGATAAATATATTAGTACGACGATTGAAATTGAATACAAAGCATTTTGGTTAGCATGCATGTATGACGAACTAAAAACTATTAAAACTATTCTATCGTGTTCAACAATAGATATTGATAAAACAGATTTTGCTGGTAATAATGCATTTATTCTAGCGTGCGCATATAATCCAAATTTAGATGTCATTATATTTTTACAATCAGTCACAAAACAAATTAAGAATAAGAATAAGAGAGACGCATTATTTTCTTCTTTTAAAAACAAAAATTTAGAAATTATGCATCATTTACTTCGTAGTGGATTTTCAGTACACGAATCTATTAGATATGACAGTAGCATTCTGGGTAGTGCATGTGGGGCAAATAAACCCAAAGTAGTAGACAGTTTGATTAGACAGTATCACGTTGACATTAACAGTGATTCTTATAACCATCAAAATGGTTTTTATTGTGCAGTGTATAACAAAAAAAAAGACGTTGTTGATTATCTATTGTCTTCAAACTATTTCATATTGTTTGGTCCGCTTCCAAATTTTGGAGATATCAAAATTTCAGAAGAACAAAGAGAAATTATGGACCTAATATATTCTGACAAAATACTGAATGTAACAGAAAAGGATAAAATTGTTCTTTTTTTTCATCGATAAAAAAGTAACAGGATATTGCACGCATTTTCGATTGATCGAAAAATTAGGATACAATAGAATACTTCAATTAGCAAGAAATGGATTGATCATTAATCATCAAAAATCAACTACGTCTACCATCAAATCTTCACTACTCGAACAAGATGAAGACATACCTAATTTTACAATACAGGATGAAGAGACAAGACATGTTTTTACCATTAATGGAACAAAATATTATGCTCATAGGGATCTGTTGTTAATAGATTCAAAAACATACAAAAATATCAATAGTATGATTTCAGACAAGGGAAATATTTGTTTGGATATTAAAAATATTGATCCTGAAACTGTAAAAATCTATTTACAGAGTTTTTATCGCGATACTGTCAATATTGAAATCAAATCTTTGAATATAGAACAGTTATTTGCACTCTGTGAATTAGTTCAAAGAATACCAAGCAAACGTATGACCATACAAACTTTGGAACCTTACATTATCAAAACATATGATATCAAATATCAAGATTACTACCAACAATTGATTAGCACTAATGAATTGTATAATTTAGTAGATCAAATATATCGTTGAATTTGTCGTTAAATAAAATTATGATGAAAAAAGACCAATGATTTGTCCAGAAGCAATAATCCGGTTTCTCATAGCTCTCTCTAAATCTTCTTTATTCAGATTATCTTCTAGTATCGTGTCGAGAGCAAATACTTTGAAGTAATATCTATGTTCTGATGATTTTGGTGGACATGGTCCATCATATCGATTATTTCTTGAACTATTTTTTCCACTTTTATCCTTTTGGGTAATCAAACATTTTTTAATAACATATTGAATAACTTTTGTTTTTTTATTGTGTGCACATGCAAGAATCAAACCATTTTCATCACAAATTGATGTTGAACCAGAAAAATTATATGTTTCACACAAATACTTGACAATATCAAAATTTTCTGTTGCACATGCCATCAAAAAACAATTCCATCCCCAATGCATTCTTTTACATTTTGGATCGAAACCACATTTATCTATCAAATATTTCATAATATCGATATTATTTCTTATAGATGCAAGAAACATTGCATTACTTCCAAGATCATTTTGATGATTTCGATCGATTGTAATCGAATACAAATATTGAATGACCTCCAAGCGTTGATTATCTGAACATGCTAACAAAAATGGAGTGTTTCCACAGAAATCTGTACGCTCAATATCAATTTGATAGGAAACGTAAATCGTTTTAATAATATCTACTTCATCATACATACATGCTAGCCAAAATGCTTTATATAAAATATCTTCTTTCATTTTTAAAAAATCTTTGTAATAGTCTGGTTCATCACATTCTTTTAATTTTATTATCATTTTATTGAAATATTGTTGTAGATCGTTCATACTTTTTGATCTCGATACTAGATATAAACAAAACAAGGATTCGATATATCAATTTTTTTCAATTATACTTCTTGTTCGTAAAATTCTCCCAAGAATATTCGTTCCATCAAATAGTACAGTTCGTTGGTTCTAACCAATTGTTTGTAATATTCTAAATATTTTTGATGGAAACTTTTGACCAAATAATATTCTAAACTATTGATATTTAACATTCTATTTGGTATTCTTTGAACTAATTCGCATAATAACAATATCTCTTCTGTATTAAAAAGTTCGATATGATCGTGAATATCAGCGTAATAACTGTGTAGATAGAGGGAGACAACACGATTGGTAATATTTTTGATGTCCCAACTAATATTTTCTTTATCAGTAACCATGGAATGTATATTTTTGTACGCATCAGATCTCAATAGCAATAAATCTTTATGAGCATAATATTTAATATTGTTGATACTAAATACTAGTCGTGTATCTTCGTCTTGAATATTAAAGTTTGGTCTTTTTGATTCTGGAGAATAAATATATTCTGATCGAGCAATCTGAAACTCTTGACCAATCAACAAATCATTGTTTGCAAGTCTCAGTATTCGATTGTAGCCTAATTTTTTAATTAAACAATTGTTTGTTACATATCCTGTTAATTTTTTATCGATGAAAAAATTAACAATACGATCTTTTTGTTTTTGGTCAAGAGTGTCTGTATGGTAAATTAATTTCATAATTTCTTTTTGTTCTTCAGTTAATACATATCCTTGTTCACTATAATTTGATCCGCCAAGCAATAAAACATAATGTGAATCAAACAAATATTTAATGTTGTTCGTTCGTTGATTTTTAGTTGCCAATAGTAATCCAATATTGCCATGTTGATCGCAACTATTAATTTTCATTTTGTATGTTTTTATCAAAAGTTCTAAAATTAGTGGATTGTTATAAGCACATGCGTTGATCAATCCATTTTCCCCAAGCATATTCTTCGAATGAAGAAGTTTTTTGTCTTGGGCAAAATATCGAATTACATCAAGACTTTGTTGGTGACTACAGGCAATTGTAAAACAATTATTATGAAGATTTGTTTTTTCGCTAGGATCAAAACCTAACTCTTCAATAAGATATTTAAAAACCATAATATTATTATTTTTAAGTGATGCTGTATGTAAAGCATTCTGACCATATCTATTTTTATGTTTAATATTTTTTGTTATTTGTGACAAATATCGAATAACATCTAATCGCGAATTGACGCAACATGCCATCATAAATGCATTGTTTTGTTGCGAATCTGGATTTTCAACGTCTAGATGATAATTTGAAATAATATTCTGAATAACTGTTAAATCATCAAACATACAGGCTAGCCAAAAAGCTTTATAGTCAGTCGAAACATGATATTCTTCGAATTCATCGCGATATGCAGATGATAACAATTTATTAATATTTGCATTATAATACTCTTTTAAATCTTCCATAGCTAAAATTCTAATCTCAAAATTATTAATATGGAATAGACAGCGATAAATATTATCAATTTTTTAATAAACAATCTCTGATCACATATTCGTTGGACGATAAACTTTTGTCATCAACATATATAATTCTGTATGATCAACTAATTGTTTGTAAGTTTCTAAATATTCTTTCTTAAAAGTTTTGATCAAGAAATATTCTAATTTTTGAATAGTTAACATTTTACTGGGTAACCTATTAACTATTTCACATAATTCTAATAATTGTTTTGTATCAAGATTCATGATTTCATTATACGAACCAGTGTAAAAAGATCGTAAATAAATATTTACAATCTCTGAATCATTTATTTTAAGATCAAAATGAATATTATCAACGTCATCAATCATCGAATAAATGTTTTGGTATGTTGTTGATCCCAACAATAAGAGATCACGATGTCCATAATAACAAGTATTGTTGATCGAAAAAATGATACGTGTTTCTCTTGTTTTTTCTTTAAAATTAGGTATTTGGATTTCATATGGTAGTAAAAACTTTTCTGGTGGACAAGAAACTTGACAACGATCAATGATTATTCCATATTTTGCCAATTTTAATACTCTCAAATATCCTAAATATCCTAAATTTTCTGTCAATTGTCGATTGATGAAAAGTCCTGACAATTTGTTATCAATGAAAAATTTCACAAGTTTATCTTTTTGTTCAATATTTAGTTTGTCTTTTTTATATAAAAGATTATGAATTTCTTTTTGTTCTTTCGAAATTTCAATCTTGATGTCCATAAAGTCTTTAACTTTTCCAAATAGTAAAAAATAACTAGATTTTACTAAATATTCGAAAACTGGTACATTTTTGTTTTCAATTGCATATATAAATCCGTTTTTTCCATTTATATTTGTACAATTGATTGCTATTTGACCACTTTTAATCAAATATTCAGTAACTAATGGATTTTTGTTATAATGACATGCAGATATTAATCCATTTTCGGCATTGAAACCAATACTATCAGAAAGTTTGTGTTCGTCTACGAAATACTTCACAATTTCATAATTTGGATTGTAGGCACATGCAATTGTAAAACAATTATCACGATTATTGTCTTTTTCTTTAGGATCAAAACCGCATTCGTCGATCAAGTATTTGATAATTTGTATATTGGGATTTAATGCGCATGCATTATGCAAAGCAGTCCATCCTTTGGTATTTTTAAGAGTAATATTGTGTGTTGTACTTCTTAGATATTTGATAATATCCAGACAAGGATTAATGTGACATGCCATCATAAACCCATTGTTGTTATCAAAATCTGTCATATTGATATCAATTTTTGCGGTCGTTATGATACTTTGAATAACATCAAAGTTATCAAAAAGACACGCTAAAAAATATACTTTATGTTCGATCTTTGTATTCCATTTCAAAAAACAATCAAGATATTCCCCTTTTTGTATTTGATAAACATTTTGTTTGTAATATTCTTCAAAATCCATTTTGTGACTATTTTGAAAAATTATTAGATAATACAAGCAAATATATTTTCAATTTTTTTATAAACAATTCATCGAAATACTAAGATCATTAGGTGACATAATTCATTGTTTCTAACCAAATGTTCGTATTGACCAATAAATTTTGGATCGAATGTTTTAACAAGAAAATATTCTAAACTTTTCACGCTCAATATTTTAGTTGGTATTCTAATAACAAGTTGACACAATTCTAATAAATTTTCTGCACCAAGTTCACTAATTTCATGATAACTACCAGTATAAAAAGTTCGTAGATAGATTTTCACTATCTCGGAACTTATTTTCAAATCAAACGAAATATTTTCTTTATCAGTAATCATTGTATAAATGTTTCGATAAGCATGTGATCCTAATAACAATAAATCTTTATGTGCATAATAAATTGTACTGTCGATAGTCAATACAGGAACAGCACATTCGGTTTGTTTAGTCAGATTTATTTCACATTCTTCGAAATAAAGCGAATAATTTTGTGGTTTTTCCAATTCTTGATCATGACTAATGATCAATCCGTTGATCGCTAATTTCAAAATTCTGTTGTATCCTAATTTATTAATTATTTGACTATCACAAAGATATCCAGTTAACTGATTATCAATGATAAATTTAACGATTTTATCTTTTTGATCAGTATTAAGATCTTTTTCCCCATACATCAAATCCATAATAAACTTTTGTTCTTCAGAAATCTTGATATCAATGTTATTGGATATTTTACCAAACAAAACACAATAATTGGACTGAAGCAGATAATCGATAATTGGTTGGTTCATTGCATATATTGCACCAATAAAACCATTATTACCATGATTGCATTTTTTATTAAGTTGTATTTTGCAATTTTTGATTAAATATTTGGCAATTTCTGGATTTTTGTTATATGCACATGCAGAATAAACCGCATTTTGTCCTAGATAGTTTATAGAATCAACATTTTTATGTTCTTCTACGAAATATTTTATTACTTCGATATTTTTGTTATAAGTACATGCTAACAAAAAACAATCATCTCCATCGCTTTCTTTTCTTTCACGAGGATTAAATTTAAGTTCTTTGATTAAATATTTGATAACAGAAACATTGTTCTGTGCAGATGCATTATGAAGAGCATTATTGTCGTCCCTATCTTTTAGTTTGATATCATTCGTGTGTGTTTCCAAAAATTTAATGACTTGCAAATTTGTATTACCAAAACACGCTGTATTGAAACTATTTGATCTATCATGACCCATTTTATTGACATCAATTTGTCCTGATACCAAAATACTTTGAACAGTATCAAGATTATCTAATGTACATGCCAACCAAAAAGCTTTATATTTGATATCAATCTCAAAACCTACAAAACGATCAAAAGAAACGCTATCAGATATTTTTTTTAATTCATCAATATGCAATGTATAATACTTCTCAAAATCGTCCATTAATTGTTTGATGTTTTGTTTGATGTTTTGTTTGATGTTTTGTTTGATGTTTTGTTTGATGTTTTGTTTGTTTGTGTTTGGTTAGATAAATAGATATTTTTTTCATTTTTTTATTGGAATTCTAGAAACAAAAATTGATAATTTCAAATATCTGATAGATTCAATAATAAATTTGTATTCAGACAAAATCTCAATATCTTCTAAACATTTCTATGAACCAAAGCGAAAAACCTTGTAATTGTTTTTTGTACATTTTTTGGCTTGGAATTTTATGGACCGGATTTGTCCAAAGTGTTCTCTATGTCAGAGATTTACATGTTAACAAAAATTCTGATCTACACTTTGGAAATGATCATTGGAATTGCCCATCACACCTCGTTCCATCAAGTATGAGTTTTACAAGAGGCAATGGATTTCATCGCACATATTTGTCCGAAAAACATCCAGTAAACGTGTCTATCAATTCACAGTGTCCAGATAAAATCCAAAACACTAACATCATCATTAATGGTACGTTTTTTGGGCGAATAATAGATAATCCGAAAAAAGTAATTTTCAAAGATTGCAATCTTCGTGACAAATATGTTTTGCATCATATTGGTGATCATTCTGATGCATTGGGTATGTTGATTAATAATAGTTACACCGCTACTCAAATGTATTTGGAAGAAAATGGAAATTTAAAGTTTTATGTCAATAAAAATGATCTCATGAGAAAAACTTTTAGAAATACAGTTATTTCTACAGATAATTTCAATTTGTACAATGATCAGAATGTCAAAGTTGCAAATTTCTTTCTTGGTTATGATTCTCGCGACTATAATCATTGGTATGTCAATATATATGTTCCAACTGATCCATTAGTTATTTACGGAATTTTAAGCCATCGAGCTTTCTATTATGAAAGTATCGATGAGTGTAACACAATGGATATTGTTATGGTGATAGCAAGTTTTATTTTTGGAATATTATCATTTTTTGTTACTGGAGCTTTTATTGTTGAATATTGGCAATCTTTCGAAAATCATTGTTGTTGAAAGTCATTTCAAATAAAAAATTGATTATTTTAATTATCTGATTAGTTTAATGATAATTGATATGTAATCAGAACATTGGATCAAATACAATGAGAAACAAAGAAAAATGTCAATTATTTTGCGATCGTTCTTGTCCAATTTTCTTTACACTATTACTAGTTGTTGCTATTATTGTATCTAGTTGGTACGTTGCATATGCAAAAGCAACAAAGAATGCAGATTTGCAATATACAGAAAATGGTATCGAATGTTTCTCTTTTAAAAATGAAACAGGTAAAATGATCTTTACACCTGATAGTACTAATTATCATCGTGGATTTACCTCTGGTGATGTATCGATTCAGTCACAATGTCCTGATTTTATCGATAATACAAATATCAGAATCAACGGAAAATTTATCGGACAAATTATTCCACATTATCATCAGACGATTTTTATAGATTGCCATGATCAAGATAAATATATATTGAACACTGGTGGTCTGGTTATCGATGTAAATGGTTCTATGAAAGACGTTCTGATGACTGTTCAAGAAAATGGACACACGGATCCCCAGTATTATACCGTCGGGCAATTAAAAACATATATTGGGCGAGGATATTACAGTTCTGATGATAATTTTGATCTATTTACGATCAAAAATGTTCATGTCGCAAGTGTATTTTTAAATGATAATAATTGGTATGTCAATCTGTATACTTCGGTTGATCCATTGATCATCACTGGTATTGTGAGTTATAGAGCTTTTGCTGACGCTGAAACAGATGGCTGTAATTCATTTTTTCGGTTCATGTGTGCATTTATTGGTATTTTGTTATTAGTAGTTTTATCTTTGGTAATGGCTCTATGTGAAATATATTCACGAAATGATTGCAAAGATTGTGATTGTGATTGTTGTTGTTGTTGCAGACCACGTATCTATCCAAGAAACAATGATGTAAATCTGGAATATAACATGGCATAGATAAATATACTTTGAAGTTTTCAAAATTATGAAGTTCAATGCTTCAGATTGCGAAATCTTTCTGGTAGATCTGATATTTTCCAAATTTGATCTGTTGGCACTATTTGTCGTAGACCATCAAAATAAATCTCTAAATCTCCATTATAGTGTAAAAAAGAAACATAACCTAGTCTGAACTTACAGAATTCGTAATCATAAAGTGCAAGGACCAATTCATTTTCCGCAAAATCAGATTGTTTATATTTTTTTGGTAAAAATATTCGATCAGCATCTGTTTTTTGACAAACTTTATAAGTTCTAGTATATCTTGAACCAGAAAATTTCAGATATTCGCATACATATTGTCCTTCAACTTTTTCAACATGCACTCTTAATATTTTATATTTACTCGGATGATGTGCCCATTCATCATCTAAAAAAACATCTCGTATGATCAGATTATTTTTTCTTGTATATTGTTTTTTCTCTTGGTCAAAAATAATATCTTCAATTTTAACAGATACATAATTTTTATTAATCTCTGGATCTAATTTAATAGTTTCTTGTATTTCATCTACAAGATTTAGTCGAACATTCCATGATAAGTTTTCTAGGTAATAGTTTTTTTTATTATCTATTTGAAATGAAAATTCTTCTGATACAACATGTAGAACATCGATTGTTGTTCGTGATCTGTGTGATTCCAACTTCTTCTTTCCTTGTTGACTAACACGTAAATCTCCTGCCATCATAGCAAATAATTTTTCATTATTTTGTAAAAATGTAAGATCAAATTCTTTTTCTTCTACTAATTTATTTTTAAACTCTTCTAACAGTGTATCAATATTTTTTTCTGTTTGTTGTTGTGCATGTGATAACTTTTTATCGTATTGAGATAGTTTATCTAATTCTTTCATTGTTTCTTCCTCATTTTCTTTTAAATAATTTCCATGTCTTGTGACGTTGACACAATATTTTTCATCAGTCGATTGGGTGAAAGAAATTGTATATTTGTTATCATGAATGATAACTGATCTTGTTACATTTAATTGAAATTTATGAACATATGTACCAATTGATATATGACATTCTAATGCCTTTTTCGACATTTTCTAATTCAATAGTTGATCAAATAATAAAACGTTCGGTGTATAAAATATTCAATTTTTTTATTTATGGCTTTAGCGGTAAATAAAAAAATGGTGGTTTCTAAAATTCAATTTTTTTATTTATAGCTTTAGAAGTAAATAAAAAAATGGTGGTTTCTAAAATTCATAATTTTTGAAAATTCATTTTTTATTAGTGTCTAGTAAGAAATAAACAAACGATAACGATACATTTAATCTTAATCTTCCTCTTCCTCGTCCTCATCATCTTCCTCGTCCTCGTCCTCATCATCTTCCTCGTCATCAAATGTCTCCATATGATTTCGGTAATCCTCGGGAAGGTCTGACTTTTTCCAAAGTTCCATTATCGAAACGTTCTCAAAATCGTTGATTCCAAACTGTACCGCAACAAAATTGTGAGCTTCTGATCCTATTACGGAGATATATCCGCGTTCAAATCGAAAACTAACGTAAGTTTTTTGCGGTGAATTAGGACGAATCGCAAAAACTTCATCGCCCAGTTTGAGCTCGGACTTTTTGTAAGTTTGGGCTGGCCAAATGCGGTTTTCGTTTTTGCTGATAGTCCTAGTGCCGTAAGGCAGACACTTAATCTCAGATCGAACACCAATTGAAGTTTGATTGCAACAAATAGATTGTGTCACAAAACTTTCTGATGTCTCTTTAACCATCATTCTGTCCAAGTGGTACTTTCCTTCCAAATTTAATGTGAAAACATCGCAATACATGTTCTGCGTGTTGACAACATGGCGACCCTCGCTCTCGTCGAAAGTTACTGGTATTCGAACTTTTTCTGTGTGCGTGATTTGTTTGACACTGATTTCCTTTGGTTTTTCCAGATACAAGACGAACATAAAACCAAGCACTCTGACTGAATCACCAATCTCCATCTCGAACACATGTTCTTCATGTGAGATATGCTCGGCGGTAATCGTTGTGGTGTCACGGATTTTTTTGAGCTCGGTCTCGCTTTGTTGGCATAGCATTTTATCTCCAGCGATCACTGCCAAAAGTGCTTTTGTTTTTCCCTCAGTCAAGAATCCGTCCAATTCGTCTTTCTCGTCTTTCTCGTCTTTCTCGTTGGTTTTAGGATTTTCCGGTCCAATTGACAATTGGGGTCCAAAATTTCTGTCAAGGCTTTCTTTGAACAACTCGTCGTCAGAAGGTTTTGAACACACTGTAGCGACAAGTTCTTCTTGAAATTTCGTTGTCGACACCTGAAGTGCAGTTTTGGACAATGCCAAAGCATCCGTGATTTTTTGATAGCGTTTTCTTTCTTCATCAATGACACTCGAAATCGTAGCGTTGTTTTCTTGGGTGTGATCCCCGTAAGTAATCAAAGAGACCCGACACGAGGATTGACCAATTGGATCGACTGTGATCTTGTAATCATATGCGTCAGAGAACTCGGTTGAAGAATCCATTCCCAGAATCATGCTCGTAATTTCTGAGGAGACCAACAATTTCATTTTGCTCGAGGTCGTTTTCTTTTCGGGAATTGCCTGAGACATGTTTTTTGGTCTTTTGTAAAAACCACGTATAATAGATGTTTTTTCTAATGGGGTAATCAATATATCACTATTTTCAATTTTTTCGATTGAACTAAATAAATATCTGGGATAAATTATTATAATATATATGAATTTTCGATTCAAATTCTATAAAACAGATAAATTTATAGCTAAAAATCTTATAGAAAAATATAGTGAGCAATATGCAAAACTTATTAAACTATGTTTTAATTATGATACAGATAACGGTCTTCTTGGAAGATTGATTTATCGATATGATTCTGTACTGTTTGCATATGACGCAAACGATAAAAATAAAAATCTACTTGGATTTGTTTTTGTAGGTTATGATGATGTGGTAAAAGTGACTGATCCAATTGAAACATATGTATTGACTAAAAATACAGTTACAGAACATGTTCGATCAAAAATTTTTCCCGTTATAGGTAGTTTCTGTCGTAAAAAAGGTGATATGTATAAGGGATTAGGAGAAAAAATGTTAATCAAATTAATCCAGATATACAGAGATAAAGGCGAAAAATATTTGTACACAATTCCGGAATCAACAGTTGGATTGAGCGAACATAATAAAACAGATAATTTGTGTGGTATTGGTGCATATGGATACAATAATCGCGAAAATGATTACTATCGCAATAATCAAAAATTGATCGAATACTACCAAAGTATTGGATTCAAAATATTAAACAATACATATTATATTGATCCATGTAACGTCAAAGATGTAGTTATCTATAATATCATGTACATTGACTTGTAACTTTAAGTTGGTCTCATTTGGCCTAGTGTTACTTTACTTCATGTGACCCGTTGCTGTAGTAATTCTTTATAGATATACTTTGTCCAATAAGAGATAAAGTTCATTGCATCTGACGTATTGTTCGTAATATTCTAAATATTTTTTATTGAATGTTGTGACCAGAAATTGTTCTAATTTCTGGACAGTTAGAAATTTGCTTGGTATTCTGTGTACGAGTTGACATAATCCAATAATTTGTTCAGTATTCAGGTTATTGACATTTTTGTATTCTCCTGTGTAAAATGATTCCAAATAAACACCTACAATATCTGAATCGACGTATTTAAGATCCCAAGAAATGTTTTCTTTATCACTAACCATCGAATTGATATTTGCGTATGTTGACGAACCCAATATCACTAAATCGCGATGGGCGTAATATTTTGTGCTATTAATCGTAAAAATACATTTAGTTTCATCTGTTTTTCGAGTGAAAGATTCTGGTATTTTGTCAGCAAATGGAGATTTTACATCGGGATTAGAAATTGTAATGGAACCAAGCAACAAACCATTGATTGCCAATTTTAAAACTCTTTGGTATCCTATTTTTTTGATAAGATCAGAATTAAAACAACGACCTGTCAAATGATTATCGATGAAAAATTGGACAATTCGATTCTTTTGTTTATTATCAATTTGATTTTTATAATAGATAAGATCCATAATCTCTTGTTGTTCTTGAGAAATTGAAATTTTAGATAGATGTCTCTTATTTAATTCGCCAAACAAAACAAAATAATTAGAAGAAATTAAATAGTCGATTACTGGTTGATTTCTATCTTCAATCGCGCTCCAAAAACCATTAATTACAAAGTTAATTGGTTGTTTGATTTTTTTGATCAATGTTTCAATTACTGCTGGATTAGTATTGTAAGTACACGCACGGGACAATCCGTTATATCCTGCTATATTTACTGAATCTTCAAGATGATACTTTTCTGAATAGTATTGAATGATTTCTGGATTTGTATTGTGTGCGCATGCTACCAAAAAACAATTATTTCCGTTAATATCTGTTTCTTCTGGATCAAAACCACATTCATCTATCAAATATTTAATAACATTCATATTTTTATTATCCTTTGAGGCTATATGAAGTGCATTTCTTCTAAATTTGTCTGTTAGTCTAATATCGAGAATATGTCGTAAATATTGAATAATATCTAAATTTTGTTGGATACAAGCATCAAAAAAAATATTACGACCAGAATTGTCAAGTTCTGTTGGATCAAAACCAAGCTCATCGATTAAATATTTGATTACATTAACATTTTGGTTAGTTTGTGATGCTAAATGAAGAGCATCCAAATTATTTTTATTTTTGTTTTTTATGTTTGTTGATAGCGATCGCAAATATTTAATAACGTCAAGATTCGGGTTGGCCTCACATGCTAACATAAAACCAGTATTTTTATCAAAATCAACTATACTACAATCTATTTTTCCTAGTTTTATCATATTTTTGATAAAACTAATATTTTCAAAAGCACATGCTAACCAAAAAGCTTTATTCTTGATATCAGTATTGTGTTTGATCAATTTATCGTAATACTGTTTTGCATCATTTTTGATTCTTATAATATTTTCTTCATAATATTTTTTAAAGTCCATCATGCATTCATAATTCTATATCTAAATTACAATAAACAATACATATATAGTTTCAATTTTTAATTTGAAGCTATAGTAACACTTTTTGAACAGATTAATGACCAAACAATTTTGCATTTAAATGATAGAGAGGATAACATTTGATATATCGTTCATAAATATTGCGATATTTATCATCAAACTTATTGACTAGATAATATTCTAATTTTTCAATAGTTAGCCATGTATTTGGGAGTCTATCGACAAGTTCACACAATCCCAGTAATTTTTCTGTATCTAGATCTTTAATTTCTCTGTATACAGAATCATAAAAAGATAGTAAAAATATTTCTACAATTTCACTATCAACATTGGGAATTGTAAATTCAATGTTTCCTTTTTTGTCAATCATAGAATTCAAATTTCTGTATGTTTGTGATCCAGCTAACAAAAGATCACGATGGCAATAATATGTTGTCCCATTGATAATCATAACTTTTCTAGTCTCGGCATCTTTAACAGTGAAACTGTTCGGTGTCATCTTAGAAAATGTTAAATTGACATATGTTGGTGGTATGATCGGAGTTTTTGGAGCAATTACTAAACCATTTTTAGCCAGATCGAACATTTTTGGTCCAAGCATCTCGATTATTCGATCGTTGGTGCAATATCCCTGTAATTTACTGTCAACAATGAAACGGTAAAATTTCTCTTTCTGTTTTTTATCAAGTTTTTCTTCAAATTTTAGTTCATATATTTCAAGTTGTTCTTGAGACAATTTAGATTTTATTTTTGTGTACATGACATTTGACAGAATGAAATAATTAGATTTGATGAAAAAATCTCTAATTTCTCCTTGTGAATTTTGCACCATATCGAATATTGTCTCACCAGATTTGTTATGAGCATTAAGATCAAATTTTCCACATTCTATCAAATATTGAATAACTTGAGGATTTTTATTATACATACATGCTACCATTAGTCCATTTTCTCCATTTAAAGTGAGTGACTGATAAATTTTTAATGTTTCAACAAAATATCTGAAAACTTCTAGATGTCGATTTCTACAACAAACATTTAAAAAAGAATCATGAAAACTAGAAAGTTCATTTGGATCAAATTTGAGTTCTTCAAATAAGTATTGAACTACTTGTTGATTGTTATAGCAACACGCAAGTATCGAAGCATTGAAATTATTTTTACTTTTAATTTTTAAATTAGGTTTAGTTGTTATTGTTGTTAGATATTTGATTATTTCTAAATTTGGATTTAAATTACATGCCATCATAAATCCATTATCTCCATCAAAGTCAAGAGTATTCGGATCGATTCCAGAAGTTTCAACAATTTTTTTAATTACATTAACATCTGATTCGAAAAAACATGCTAACCAAAATGCTTTGTATTCAAAACTTGCATTCATATCGATGAATTTTGAATAGTATAATTTAGTATCTGGATATATTTTAATATCCGGACAATAAGTTAACAAATCATTGATATGATCACGATAATATTTTTCAAATTGGTTCATATTATCTTTTATTTATTAAATATATAATATGATTGACAATGATTTATAATTTTCAATTTTTTCATAAACAATGATATACTTTTTTAAGTAAAAAATATAATTTATATCTTTCAACTAGTGACATGTAGTATTCTTTATATCGTAAAGTATATGTTTGAATCAAACTTTGTTCTAAATTCTCTATATTTAAAATTTTACTAGGATATTTGTCTACAAATTTACATAATTCGATCAGCTCTGAAACATCTAATCTATAGATCTCAAAAAAGTTACCGGTATAAAAAGTCCTCAAATAAATTTCAACTAATTGTTGACTAATTGTTGGTTGATTGATTTCCACTACGTCATCTTTTTCGGACATACTGGCAAAATTCATCAAAGTTTGTGATTGACAGAAAACTAATTGTTTATAGCCATAATATGTAATGTCATTGACTTTAAAAATAATATTTGAGATATTATCTTTTGGGTATTGAGTAAATCCATCTTCAGGAATTTTATCCCTAAATGGTAAAATGTACGATATCACATTAGAATCTTTTTCCGGTTCAATGATCATTCCATTTTTTGCTAAATACAATATTTCTTTGTAGCTTAGTTGACGAACCAAATAATCATTTTTAGAATAACCTTGAAATTTGTTGTCAACAATTGTTTGGAACAAGGATTTATTTTCTAGTTTTTGTTTCTTTTGTTGAACGTTACGTTCATTTAGTCTTCCATTATTTATCAAGAGATAATACTTAGATTCTATTAAATATTTCGCACAGTTTGGATTACATACAACAACATCAAGCATTTCACCAACATTAATATTTATTTTAACATTCTTGATGAGATATTCTATTACTTTTAAATCTTTATTCCATTCACATGCTATCAAGAATGCATTTTTTCCATCAGAGTTACGATTATGTGGGTCAAATCCTCCTCGTGTGATCAAAAATTTAACAACTTCCAAATTATTGTATTTACATGCAGAAATATATCCTTTAAATTTGTAAAATGATTCGCATTCTTGGCTAATCATTTTGTTGTCGAGCATATATGCAATAATCTCTGTATTTTTATTGTGAGCACATGCTATTTCATATCCACATCCATAATTTTGATAAGATTTTTGATAATCGTTTGGTTTAGTTGCTTCAGTTATTTTAATAATGTTTTTGAATTGATCCAAATTGTTTTCGTGCCAGCATGCCATCCAAAACGCCTTTTGATTGTCTTCGATATTTAGATGATAATAATACAAACCAGTTTTTCCCATACCTAAATCTTCTAAATACTCTTTGGCAGATGAAAACCGTTTGATTTTATTTTGTTCCATCCTATTGGTACTATTGTTACTATTATTGTTATTATTCAAAATTATTGGATTATATCAGAAATACAAAAATCATTTTTTTTGATAAACTAGTTTCATCAAATGATACAAACAATTTCTTTCTACCAAAGAGATGTAGAAATCGAGATACCTAGTATCATATCTGGAGACCAAATATTGTTCCAAATTCTCGACTGTTAACAAATTAGTTGGGTATTTTTCAACAAACTGACATAGATCAATTAATTTTGATACGTCTAGATTTTTGATTTCGTCTAATTCACCAGTATAAAATGTTCTCAAATAAATTTCAACTATCTCTGAATCGATAGTAGAAATAAGTTCGATATTTTCTGCATGTGCACGTTGGTTAGAGATATTTGCCATGGTAAATAGATTCATTAAAGTTTCTGATTGCGCAAATATCAACTGTCTGTGTCCATAATATGTTGTATTGTTAATGCGAAAAATAGCATCTATCAAATAATCTTTTTTTTCTTGAAGAAAATTTTCAGGAATTAAATGTTTAAAAGGCAACTTGATGATTTTTAATTCATGAATGGGCATGCCTGTTTCAGGTTCAATATAGAGACCCTTTTTGGTTAGAGACAATATTTTCTTGTAATTTAGTTTTTCGAATAACAATGTGTTTCTAGTGTATCCTTTTAGACAACTAGACACAATTTCTTGATAGATATTTTGATCAGTTTCTATTTTTTTGTCTTCCAGAGATTGAGACTCATCAATTAACAAATAGTATTTAGAATCAATCAAGTATTTTTTGCATTCAGGACTAATTTTTTCCATGTTGTTTGTGAGATTGTTGATATTGATTTTAAGATCTTCAATAAAGTATTTGATAATCTGAATATTCTTGTTGTAACGACAAGCGGAAATGAAAGCAGTATTATCTTCTTCGTCAATTTCATTCAAATTAAATGTCTTACTCGCAATCAGTTTAACTAGTTCCAGATTATCACAAGTTACACACGCATTCATTAACGTATTTCTTTTTCCATCAAGTTTGGCATTGATATCGAATTTTTGATCTAAATGTTCTAATTTTTCAAACAATATTTTCTCTTCGCATTTTGATGCAGAAATTATAAGATAAATTATACAATTTAGACCGTCAGTATCTTTTGCATAAATATCAATATTAGTTTCTTCAACGAGAAATTTAACAACTTCTGAAGTTTGTAAAGGTCCACATGCCCCCATCAAAGCATTGCATTTATTTTCGTCATGACAATTATTGATGTTGATTCCAAGATTATTGAGATGTTTGACTAAATATCTGATAACTGGTAAATTGGTATTTCTTTTACACGCGAAAAGAAAAGCATTTTCTGTTTGAGTCGGTTTTTCTCTGATCGCGATTTTTCGATTCTTCAAAATATCGTATTTGTATTCTTCCACTAAAAATTTGATAACTTCTATTTTTTTCGTTTCGAATATTAAAAGAAGTCCTGATTCGTCCAAATCGTATTTGGATTTCTTTTCCACTTTTTTATTCTCTTTTAAATATCTAATAATCTCGACATCATTATTGAAACATGCTAATTGAAATCCATTATATTTATCTTCTGAATGACATATCTTAGTATCAACTTTGAGTTGTTCCACTAAATAGCGTACAATGTTAACATTTGGATTGTACGCGCATACAATCATGTAACCAGTAATTTTCCATGGAGTAATTTTATTGATGTCCATTTTATAAACTTGGATCATGTTCATTAACTTTTTGAATCGATCAAAATTATTTTCGCGTGCACATGCTAGCCAAAATGCTTTGTAATTTGAAGATTCTGGATCCAAAAAATATTTTTGAGAATGTTCGTTCATATCATTGGAACATTGTTGAATGTATTCCAGTGTTGTGGAAAAATCATGTCTTGGCAACTTTTCGTCGCTTTCGCTTCGTTTGTCCCACTTGTGTACTTTTGTGTCAGTCATGACAAAAGATTATGAACGATAATAAAATTGTTTATAGTGATATCAAATATATCAAGATATCAATTTTTTCAATACAATTGAAACAATATATCTAGAGAAAAACTAAAATAAATAAACAGATTATGCAAGTGCACGGCCAAGGCACGCTACTACAAGTCCTTGTACTGACTTGTTGGTTGGATCAAGTCCACGGATACGTTCTTCGTATCCATTTTCCCACGGCAACAGAGCCATAGTCAATCCTTTGAGAATAGATCCCAAATCTTCCAGAGTAACATCCATTTCTGGAAACTCTTTATGGTACAATGGGATCAATGCATTTCCAAACTTATGATCGTTGTTAAGGGCTAGTCTGCATTGAACACCAAATGGTCGCTTTTCAAATCCTTCAAGGGGATTCTTGGGAATCTTTCCCTTCTTGATACCTTGTTCAACATCTCGGATGTTTTGTTCATACTGTTGCTTGATCCGTTCCAGAATTTGGTTTTCTGGATTCTTGAAATCCAGTAATTGAACAGTCCGTACACCGATAGTTCGCAAACGTTCTGACAACGCATTGGGAGAAAACATATCAGCTACTTTACGAGCCATCGGAAAGATATGTCCGGCTGTTTTGGCCAGCTCCACCAGAAATGGAATATTCTCCATATGGAACTTGTGGCTCTTGTAGTAACTGACAGTTTTGATCTTGCTATAGACAGTTGAAACAATCCTGAGCAGTTCCGAGACTAATACGTGGTCCGGATCAGTGACAGGATAGTTTGCAACTTTCATGATGACCCAACCCTCGTAATCAAGAATAGCTTCTTGAACAGTATTTGATGCAGGGAACTGCTCCAAGAACTGGGATTCGGTCATTTTACCGATAATCACTTGTTCCATGGATTGCATCATCAGTTGGATTTGATTGCTGTGATCAATATTCCACCACAACGGTTCTTCAAACGGAATCGTGGAGATTTGTCCAAAGATCGGATGCGGGATATAGTAACGACGATCGCACAAAGATGTACCAAGGAATACCAATCGATCACGATTATACGTGATGGCCAGTTCGGTATGAAGCTTGTCGCCAAACAATCCTCGATTTTGATAGCACATTGCCTCAAATGAAAAACTATGTGACATTGTCAAATCATCGAAGAAAGTAAATTCCAGAAACTTCCTGATGAACTGTTCGCCATATCGGGCCCAACAATCAGTTGCAGTCATGTGTTTGCGATCATGTTGTTCCAACACTGATCGCTCGACAATTCTCGAACCGACAAGCATCGAAGTTGTCATGTATCCGGTCATAAATCCACCATCCATGACCGTTCCTTGGGTTGATGGAACCAAGAGGCGATGACCATTAGTGATAGCGAGTGACTGGGATGCCCAGAGATTGGTATATTGGTTACCAAAATTCTTGACTACTGCCAACATGATATTTTTGGCAATCCCCGTATAACAATTGATAACCAATAGGGAGCCGTCTCCTTTCGAGGTCAAATAAGCTTTGATCGGTTGATTGGCGACAAGGCGTTCCGTTGTATCGACTTGTTCCGGATCTAATAGCTTAGTGATCCGTTCACTGACATTCTTCGAATCATTCTTCGAATCTTTCAAATCTTTCTTGTCTTCTTCCTGAATGTCTTGGGTATCATTGATACCGGAGCTGGTATGAACGCCGGTCAAGACCTCGGCTCCACGAGGAAGCTTGTACGAAAGAACTCGAACATCGCTAGTTTCCGGATTAACGAAAAGAACAATGCCTCGCATCTCTTTGGCCCATTTGTTCTTCCAAAACCGAGGGCCAAATTGCTCAAAGTACTTGAGCAGAACGACGGAGCATGCAAACTTTTCGCGTAATTCTCCGTTTTGATAAAACTGCTCCGGAGTGTACCATGTACTGGTTACAGATGCTTCATACAGATCTTTCGAGTAATTGGAAAGATTGGCGCAGTACATGGTCTTCTGTTCTTCAGTGAGCGTTTCCCACGGTTCTTGGATGACACAATGATGGCCAAATCCCAAAACACCAGCATCACCACAAGTCCTCAGATGTTCCTTGATCAATGTGTTGTTCCCGCGGTATTTCTTGATCAACCATTGATAGAATTCCAGAGAATTCATGTCTTTGGTTTCGGGATCAACTCCAAGAACTTTTTCCACAAGAACATCAGATCCATTGGAAACATGAACAGATTTTTGTTTCATCATACTGTTATTCAAGATCCGGAAACAGTCCATTGCTTTCTCAGTTCCAAAATCTCCGGCCGGTGTTCTTGTTAGGCAAATGACGTAATGAGGCCGGAATACCGATTTGAACATTGTTTTGGGAACCTTGTTGTCGATTTGAAGTTCTGACGACAGTGACGCGAACGCTTTGAGGCTTTGAGCTCGCTTCATACCATCTGGATGAACAGGATTATCCAAACCATATGGTCCGGAAACAATCAATTGTTCTTCAACCGATCCACCGACATTCGACTGATGTCGTTCAACAAAAGATTGGATATGTACATGAACACGGAAATACTTGGACAACACTTCCGGAACATTCCCATCGATGGCCATCGGAAAACAATTCATCATGGTGTCGAGAATGACAAAATTAGATGAAGTTGTTAGAGCTTCCTGAATCTTGGTGATCCAGAGATCACGGACTCGTCCAGAAATATCCGGAACAGGATCACCTTTCTGGTAAACTGGGATTTTCTGAAATATGGATCCCTGATCACAATGCGTATTCCAGTTTGTTTGGGCCTCCGAAAATTTGGCCAATGCATTTTCCAATTGCTTAGCCATATTTTTGTTTTCTTTTTCACCTTTTGCTTTGGAGAGCTTAGCTTGAGCTTGCGAAACTTCTTTGCCAGATTGGTAGATCTGGTACATTGCCTGATAATCAGAACTTTCCAAACGCTCATTGATGCCAACACAAATGTTCGCAATGCAACAATCACGCGAGACAATGGTTGTCAGGAAACGCTTGGCCATCACCTGTGACCAATAGCTCTTTCCTGATCCGGATGTTCCGATCGGGAAAATGATGATTTTGTCGCTCTTGATCCCATATTTAGAACAGAACGCCACAAAATCAAACTTCTCGCGATCGGTTTCTGGATTGGTCATCAGTTCTTCAAAGATCTTCTGTTGTTCCAGAAAATGGGCTGGACCTTTGTCATTCTTCTGATTCGACACTTTACCCAATTGATCACCAACTCGAAGATACGTGAGAAAGAGTTTAATCTTTTGACTCTCGAAAGTCAGGAGATCTCGTTTGTACATGGTTCGATCGTCTTGATCGCCATGATAACCACACATATGTCGGTTAATGGTTTCAGATGTGGCAAAGAAATCTTCCTTGGTGATCAATTCTGACATCAAGTCGGTCCAATGGGCCTGAAATATCATGGCTCCGAACACGTCATGAGCGGGATATCCGGTAATGGCCGTCTTGGGAAACTCATAGGTACGAGTACACAGAGGTTTGCCAACATCATGGTACAGACCGACAAATGTTGCTAGCATCGTTTCATATGCACTGGCATTTCGAGAAATGGCCATCAATGCATTGCAGATGCTTGCAATAGCCAGATGAGCTCCCAGACTTTCGGAATGGAATTCGCAGGAAAATGTATGGCACATCGTATTTCCAGATGCATCAGTCACCAGAGGTAATTTGTTCTTGCACGTCACTTTGGTTTCGCCGTCCAACGAATGCTTTTTCTTTTCTGTGGCAGTACAGGGAGCCGTGACCGTATGGAAATCTTTCTCAAGTGTTTTGAGCAGAATCGCTCCGAGCGTTGATTGAATTGACTTCTGTGCCTTTCCGTCGGACTCGAAGAGAGTGACCGGTACAATCGAGATCTGGTGAATGGTCTGGTAACCCTGCACCAATAGATTGATCTTCTCTTGATTGTCTTCCATACCAATCATTCGGTATCCCTTGGAATCGTTGGACAAAAGTGTCTTGATAATCACGGTAACAGCACTGGTAACTTGGTCTTGGTCATAATAATCGCAAACATTGATAATCAGATCACGACCACACTTGTTGATAGTTTCAATCATTTGTTGAGACATTTTGATTGAGAGCTTGCTAGCTTTGTTCTCAGGAGTAATGAACTTTATAGCATATTAGAAATATCAATTTTTTTATTACAGAAAAAATTGAAAAATAAGATAGACTAACGATTATAAATAGATCAAAAATTGAAAAAAATAACTATTTGGGATCTTCGTTTTTCAAGAACCCAGTAGCCCTTGGATGCATCATGATTGCGTCCCTTATGATTTTTCTGTCTACCAGTATTGGTATCATCTGGTCGTTCCCCTTTCTGTTCTCATCGATCCTAGGATTATCATTAACCAAGCTATCTGGACGTAAGATGACAGCCTTTCTGACTAAACATGTCCAAATCTCTTCGTTTAAGACCAATGACGATCCAAGCGGTTGGGTTACTGGCTGGGGTTTCATTGGTTACGTTTTGGAGACCTCAAATGGCCGAGGGACTACCAAAGATCTGTACATACTGATTACCCGCAAACAATTCAATCTATTGATTGATGGTCAAGTAGATGAAGAAGGGAAAGAGCGCAAAGAGAATAAGAAAATAAACTTCTTGGAAAGAGAAGGTCTGTTTTGGAACCTAAGTTATCCATCCAGACAGATCGATCTCCCAGAAGAAAATCCATGGGAATCACAGAAACAAGTGATCGAACAGATTGTCAAAGATTACAACCTGAACAAATATACAACAGTACTGCTTGCCGGAAAACCAGCAACTGGGAAATCAATGATTCCATTGTATCTTTGTAAACATTTGACAGAAATATACACCAAAGTAACTCTGGTAGATACTTGGAATCCTACAGAGCCCGGTGATTTCTTTGGCGCTATCTACAACAAAGTCAATCCCTCGATAACAGAACCATTGGTGGTGGTTTTGGAAGAAGTAGATGGTATTGTTATGGCGATGCACCAAGGAGATATCAAGATCAGTTCTAAGATCGCAATGCCTATTCAGGTGAAATCGAAAACTGATTGGAACCAATTACTTGATCGTTTTGATAGAAAAATGTATACCGGTGTTATTCTGGTCCTGACCACCAACAAGACATTACAATGGTTCGATGACTTAGATCCCTCGTATACTCGTAAAGGTCGAATCAATTTACGATGTGAGATTTTGTAGATCAATGATCACTAAAAGATAAACGTTGAATATGTTTTGTTTATGAATTTATCTGGTAGATCATTCCATTTTTTTATTTGATCCAAATTGACTTTACAACTATCACCATCATCAAAATTAACTTCTATTTTATCTTTTAATAATTTCGTAACATGTCCAACATAAAAATGAAAATCAAAAATACTATTATCAACGACCCAGAACGCCAAAACTTTTTCTCCAATTTTAAAATCTGATAATTGGTATGTTTTTGGAAGAAGGATTTTGGTATGATCTTGATCACTTGGCTCTATTTGATCAATAGGTTTCATTTGTCCAATGCATCCATAGGTTTTTTCTATATTGATCTGACCATTAGTTTGACTTATCTGTTCGCACAAATAGTCTCCGGTTGTTGTTTTTGTGATTTTCATTCTAGTGATTGAAAATTGATCAATAATACAATCTAATTCAACAACATCCCCATATTCTATCCGCGTATGATCGATTTCTAATTTATTGTTGTGACATACAATTGGAATGTCTATATGTACGGTATGTATTTTGTGTTCAATTTTAGGTTCTGATGGTAGCCCAGAAAGTTTCAATATCATTCCAAATATTTTGACAGAATCGCCAATTCTCATGTCGCATGAATATTCATTTGCTGTGCATTGTTCAACACAGATCTTTTTTTCATTGTACATTTTTATTTCTTTTTCACTTTTCTCACTAATCAGTTTTTCGCCTGCAAGTGTGGCAAGTATTTCTTCATTGTCTTTTAAAAATTTCTCGCTTAAATCTTTTTTTTGAACATGCAACTCGTTAACAAGTCGTTGAAGAAAAATATTAGATTTTTCCTGAATCGATGCATATGTTTTTTCTAAAGCAAACTGAATTTTTTTCAAAATATTTATTTTCTCTTCTTAGACTTGCGTATATTCGATCTTTATTTTCTTTATAGCGACATCCATATTCCAAAACAGTTACAATACAATTAAAATCAGAAATCGATCGAATTGCGAATCTGTATTTGTATTTTTTTTTTTCACCAATAAATGTTGTTAGCGATTTTGCTTCCGATTCTAGTTCGATAATCTGTTCTGGTGAACTATGTGTGATATGCAGTACAAATTTACTTTCTTTTGTAGTCTTGGTTTGTTCAGACATTGCTTTATCTTGTTTGATTTCCATTTGTCGAGATGTTAGATTATAATTGAATCTATCAAAGGTATCAGTGTATTGAAATTTTCATTTTTTATCTAGAACAAATCAATAACAAATTCATAAAATAATCGTGATAAGTAAGTATTTACTTTATTAAATCTCTATACTTTTCTGGAACATCTGTATATTTTCTTAATCTCTCGAGATCACATAGTTCTATATGTCCGGATTGATATTTGATCCAAATATTTTCAGTTATATTGTCAACTTTCCCAATGAGGAAACAATTTTTAAAACCTCCATCATCCCAACAAGGTCTAATAAAAACTTTATCATCAACTTCAAAATCTGATAATCGATATGTTTTGATTGGCAAAACCCTGTCTGCTTGCTTCATTGTTAAACTACAAAAACGTTCTTCATCTGATGCTAATGGATCGCAAATAAATATATTGCCACACTTTTGTACTTTCATTCGAAAAATACTGAAATGCTCGTTATCATTCTGTATCAGAACATCGTATAAATCATTTGAAATTTCGAATCGATGATTTTTAAAAGCAATAGGTACTTGGGTTGTAATAATGTAATTTTCTATTGCCTCGAACTCAATATCAACTTTCTTACGAAGAAAGAATTTTGCTTTAAGTATACCAAACAAATTTACACATTCTCCTTGTTCCATTTTCCATGTAAATTCTTCACATATTTGTCTCTGCACATCAATGTATTCTTGATGCCTCATCATATCTAGTTCTTTTTCGCTTTGGATACTGATTTGTTTTTCTCCAGCTATGAGAGCAAGTAAATTCTCATTATCTCTAATAAATTTTTCATCAAATGCAGATGTATCTGTTTCAGTTCCGGTTCCGGCTCCAGATTCAGAATTAGAGAATAACTCTTTAATGATATTTCGATTGAACTGATCGTTATATTTGTTCAATGCTTCATTAGTTTTTTGTAAAGCTCGTTCTAAAGATTCGTATCTATTTAAAAATGTATCATATGTTGTTTTAATTTTTTTTTCGTTTTCTTTAATCATGTTGATATCAGCATAACGAACTTTCACCAAACATCCTTTTTCATCATTTGATTCTACAATAAAAACATATTTGTTTTTTTTGAAGTTTTTTGTTGTATCTGTGTTCATTGACATTACAAATATTACAGGTTCTTCTTCATATTCCTTATCGTTTTCCCATATCTGAATACATAATTCTAGATTAGATTTTTTTTGTTCGAGAACTTTTGTCTCATTCATTGAAATAGGCTCTATTGAAAAAAAGTTATTCGAATTCAAAACAGATTCCCTTTTTATTTCAGACATTGTTAGATTGCATATTATTAGAAATTAGATTAGTAATATTATTATTGTTTCAATTTTTTTACTCAATTTTGTCTCTGTATTCCTCTGGAACATCAGAATATTTTATAAGCAGATCTAAATCAATTGGAGCCGTAAGTCCGTTTGGAAATTGAATAAAAATTTTTCCACTTCTCTCGTTAATTTCGCTAATAATGCCAAGACGAAAAGGATGTACAAATAGGCTTGCAAGTTCTCCGACAAAGACATGTTCGTTAAGTTTAAAATCTGTTAGATTATATTTCTTTATCGGCAAAATACGATTTGGTTTATCTTCTATATGACAAACAGTTGTGTCCGTTTGAAATCCATCGCAAATAAATACTTGATCTGATTTTTGAACTTTCATTCTAAATATTTTTAATTTATCTTTTGGATTTTCTATAATAACATCGCACAATTGATTAGAAATCACAAAATGATCATTTTTAAAAACAATTGGAACGTAAGCATTATGAAAATACTTACCTTTTTTTCTACTAACATTCTCAACTTTATTGAAGAAAGAAAAACTCATGTTAAGTTCGGGAACCATATTTACTACATCACCACATCCCATAGTCCATGAATATTCTTCGCATGTACACCGTTCTACCTTAATATGTTCTAGTCGTTCCATTTTTCGTAATTCTTTTTCACTTTCCATACTGATTCGTTTATCACCTGCCATTAGGGTAAGCAATTTTTCATTATCTTTAACAAACTTTTCAGTAAAAGAATGTTCGTCAGAAATTTCACTTCTTTCTGGTTTTGTTTGTTGTGTATCTGACATAGAAATATCAGAATCAACTAACAATACTCTAACTAGATTTTGGTTGAATTCATCGTTCATCTTTACTAGTGATTCTTTAGTTTGTTGCAATGCGTGATTCAAAGATTTATATTTTTTTGTTAATGTGTCAACTGCTGTTTGGACAATTTTGTCATTTTCTTTTCTAAGGTTATCATTCACTACAAGAACTGTAACGCGACATCCCTTTTCTCCGTGTGGTTCAGCGAAAAACGCATATTGTGCATTAAAAATTCTTTTAGTTTCTGATTTATTCATATCTAACTTAAATTTTAATATTTCCATTTCATTGTTTGGATCTTTATCCCATATACGTATCCACAATTCAAGATTTGATTTGGATTTAACATCAGTTTGTTCTGACATTTGAATTGTTCTTGATCTATTCAAATTATCGATTTAAATTATCGATTTAAATATTAACTAAACCAATGTATCAAAAATATCAATTTTTATGTAATAAAAAATCAAGTCCTTCCTTTTTGAACACGATACTTTTCTGGAATATCACCGATTTTTCGTACCTTGTCCACTTCAACATCACAATAATCGCCATCATCAAATTTAACAGAAATTGTTTGATTTATTATTTTATCGATTGTTCCTGAGTACAAAAAACAGTTGCAAAATCCACTAGCTTGTACAAATAAAGCTAGTACTTTTTCACCAATTTTAAAATCTGTTATTTTGTTTTGAAGATTAACGTTAACAGGAAAAACTTTATTTTCATTTATACCAATTTGTTCCTTGAAATCTCCCATTTGGTATACGTTATTTAGCATATCTTGATACGAACAAGTATAAATCTCACCATTTTGAACAACAAGAGCTCTCATAATTTTTCCGCTCCAACAGATAATGTCACATAGAGTGCCATTAGATGATTTCTGTATTACCCTGATATATTTCTTAGTGCTTTCTTGAAAGAGAATTGGAATTTCTACTTCTTCATAATTTTGTTTGACGTCACAATCCGGAAATGGAATATCTTTGCACAAATTAAATTTCATACCAAAACGTGTACAACGTTCACCAATTTCCATTACCCATGTAAATCGTTCTGATACCATTTTTTTGATGGAAATGTTCTTTTTCGATCTATTATTTTCTAAGATTTTTTTACTTTCCGCGAGAATACGTACGTCTCCAGCTATACGACCAAATAATTCTTGATTATTTTCTGTAAATTCGGAACCAAAATCTTTTTCTGTCGCAATTTTTGTATAAAAATCTTTTGTCATACGAGCAATATTTTCATCGGTTTTCTTTAGAGCATCTTCTATTTTTTTATCATAATTTGATAGCTCTTCTAATTCCTTATCGATTTTTGATGAATTTTCTTGTTCATTTTTATTAAACTTATTTGCTGTTATGCGATATTGTGTGTTGTTTATTTTATGAAAAATAATACTCCAATTCTCCTCTTTGAATTCAAATTTATATTCTACATTTATCAAAATCCAATGATGAATATTTGTTGATTCAATAATATCAATCGTGAGATACACTGATAGTTCTGACATGATAAAAGCAAATTGATTGATAAAATTGAAATAATCAATATATTTAAAAAATCAATTTTTTTTCGGAATTCCTTTATTTTCTGTTTTAGGCCGTATATTTACTTTTTCTTATCTTGCATTCATTGATTTTTCAATATATCGTAATCACATTCATTGTTCTATTTTATTGATAAAAAAATTAAGTGTGTCCTTTCTGAACACGATAGTTTTCTGGAATACCATCGATTTTACGAACGTAGTTTGGATGAATAGTACAACAATCACCATCATCAAATTTAATAGAAATTGCTCGATCATCAATTTTAGTAATTGTTCCTGAATACAGAAAGCAATTAGAATATCCATTATTTTGAACATATAATGCTAGGACCTTTTCATTAATTTTAAAATCTGATGTTTTAGTTTCAAGATTAACAGGAAAAACTCGGTGTTCGTTAATTCCGATCTTTTCTATAAACGATCTTTGCCGATATGCAAGATTATCCATGTCTTGATATGCACAAAGATATAAATCATTATTTTCAGTAACACTGGCTCTCATAATTTTTCCATTTGCACATAGAATATCACATAAAGTACCAGAGCCATTAATATTTGGCTTCGATACTACTTTAATGTATTTTTTAGCGCTTTCATGAAAAAGAATTGGAATTTCTACTTCTTCATAATTTTGTTTGACATCATGTTCTGGAAATTTGATATCTTTACACAAGTTAAATGTCATACCAAAATGTGTAAAACGTTCACCAAGTTCCATTGTCCATGTAAATCGTTCTGACACTATATTTTTGATGGAAATATTTTTTCGCGATCTATTTTTTTCTAATATTTTTTTACTTTCCTCAAGAATCCGTATATCTCCAGCTAGACGACCAAATAATTCTTGATTGTTCTCTATAAATTCAGATCCAAAATCCTTTTCTGTTGCAATTTTTGTATAAAAATCTTTTGTCAAATGAGAAATATTTTCTTCTGTTTCCTTCAAAGCGCTCTCTATTTTTTTATCATAATTTGTGAGATCTTCTACTTCTTTATCGATTTTTGATAAAAATTCTTGTTTATTTTTATTAAACTTATTTGCTATGACGTGATAGTGTGTGTTGTCTATTTTTTGAACTATAAAACTCCAATGCTCTTCATTGATCTCAAATTTACATTCTGCATTTAGAGTTGCACAATAATGAAAATTCGTTGGTTCCTTAATATCAATAACGAGATACACTGCTAAGTCTGACATGAGAATATATCAAAATAATTGGTAAAATAAAGGAATATTCCATGTGTTTAAAAAATCATTTTTTTTTCTAATTTCCTCTAATATGTTTAGGAAGATCACCAAATTTCCAAAGTTGATTTAATCCAACTGTATTTTGGTCACCATCATCAAATAATATTCTACATTTATCATTTTCAAAGTTATTTATTTTTCCATAATAAAATCTTGTTGGTGTACGATCTAATGTCCAAAGCGCAAGAACTTTTTCGTCCAACGTCAAATCCGACAATTTATAAGTTTTGATTTGATATATGTCTTTTTCATCAACAGCAATATCTTCAGCAAAGAATTGTCCATCGATATTTTTGATAATTGTTCTTTTTAATTTAGATTGTTCAGTTGTTCCATTTTTTCTTTTCCTATTTTTCATAAAAACATCACATAATTTCGGTTCGAAAAATCTTGTATATGTTCCTTTCAAACTATCGACACTTGGATTATAAACTATGGGAATTGTAGAAGTGATGAATTTTTTAGAAATTTTGATATCTGGTTTAATGTCTCTGAAGATGGGAAGTTTTGGATTATGATAAATTTTAATGCCTTTATCACTTATTGTATGACATTGTTTTTTAACTGTGTGGTTTTGGAAAGTACACATTAACCACATCGATATATTAAATTTTTCATAGTGAAAACAGTCTCCAACATTCATGTTCCATGAAAATTCGTCAGATAAAAATTTTATATCAATTGATTTTGTTTGTCTTAATGATTCTAACGTATCTAGACTTTTATTCTTAGCATTTAGATCATCAGATAATAAAGATAATAATTTTTCATTATCTTTAATAAATTTACCTTCAAAATCATTCTCTTTACTTAATTTTTCATAAAAATTTTTAGTCAATGTGATAATATTCTCTGTTTTTTTTTCTATCACTTGATCAAGTTGTTGATCATAATTCGTCATTTGATCAAGTTTTTTTTTTATTTCTTTATTGTTTTCTTCATTATTATTTCCTAATGATGAAAATTCGATACAAGCGCTTTGATTTCCAGTCTGTACGACAGAAATAAAATATTTGGTATTTGGTAATTCTATTTTTTTATTAAGTCCGTTTGACAAACTTTCCCTAGTTACCGGTATTGTAATACATGCACCTCCATCCGTATTTATTATAAGATTTAAATTACACATAGTATTAACTTTAGGATCTAACATTGTGGTAATCCAAATAATCAAAGAGATCACCTAGTTTATTTATTTTCAATTTTTTGTTAATCTTTGAACAGTTTGTGTCGAAATCGTTCTGGAATATCATCCAATTTCCAGATTTGATCCAAAACAGTTCGAAAAATTTTTTTATTAGTGGAATCATCAGAATCAGAATCAGATTCGCTGGATTCACTGGATTCATCTGAATGTTTTTGTAATCTAGTTTCAACATTAAAAAATACACCTTTTTCGTTAATTGTTTTAGTAATTTTCCCACCAACAAAACAACAATTTATTTGAAGATAACGACTGCTACATTCAAATGCCATGACTTGTTCTCCATTTTTGATATCCGTCATTTCGTATCTTTTTATTGGATGAACTCTACCAGATCTTTTGCTAATTTTTATGTGTGGCGAAATTCTAGTCACATACCCATCAGTATTCTTGATCAAATATTCGCATATATATGAATCATCGGTTTCATAAACTTTCATTCTTTCCATTACAATTTTATCTAAATCATCAAGAAATACATCACGCAACATACTTTCGTCTAAATGAATTTCTTCTACTTTTGGAGACGGTGCAAAAATTTGAACTTTTTCGAAATTTTGTTTAATTTCTAAATCCGGTGTATTTGTCTCAGATAACCAAAAATCCATTCTCAATTTTTCACATTTGTAATGTTTGCCAACATTCATAATCCATGAAATTTCTTCAGATTTTAGTTGTTGAACTTCTATTATTTGTTGTTTTAATTTTTCTTCACTTTGAGTACTAACTCGCAAATCACCTGATAACACTGCCAATAAAGTTTCACTTTCTTCAATAAACTTTTTTCCGAATTCTTGTTCTTGAGTCAATTTCTTGTAAAATTCGTTTGTCAGTGCTTTAATATTATCGTTTGTTTTTTTAAGAGCACTCTCTAGAGTTTTTTCATATTCTAACCATTTAGTAGATTCTTTATCAATTTGTTCTTTGTTGTAATTTTCATAACAGCCAGACTTGATGACCGAAATATTATATTTTCGAAGTTTTAATAGTTTTACAGTAATACAATATGTCGCATCACCAAATGTTATAGTACGGTTTTCATTTACCGCACAATGAAATATACATCCATCAATAGCCATAAACAATGTAACATCAGATATTTTTCGTCTTTTTGGTTTTGGTTCGGACATTTTCGTTTTAATAATCTATCTCGATACTATGTCTATTTAACAGAATAATTTTATCAATTTTTTCAACAATATCTTACAATGTGTTTCTAAATTTTTCTGGAATATCTGTAATTTTTCGAATTGTATCTCCAGTAATATCACAAGTAATATCACAAGTAACCATGTGTGTGTACATTTGTATGTGTTCTATTGCGCTTGTAACTGCGATAGATTGAATTCTCCCCCTGACGAAACGTAAATTAGAACAATGCGCACCATCAACAATCAAGGCAAGAATTCCTTCTCCTGCTTTCAAATCCGAAGCTTTGTATTTTTTTATTTTGTGAATTCGATCAGATTCTTCTTTTTCAATCGCTATGTATTTTTTGGTTCCTATATATTTTTTATTTTGCATTTCAACAAATTCACATACAAAAAATTCATCAGTTTCTTGAACTTTCATTCTTCTCAGCTTTGATTTTCCGTTTTCTTCAATAATTACATCTCGTAACATTTCAACAAGTTCTTGATCATTATGAAGATGTAAAGGTACTTCAACCTTTTCGTATATTGTGTCAATTTTTTCATCTATTGGTTGTCCATCTTGACAAAACCAAAATTCCATCATCAGTTCTTTGAAATATAACTGATCTCCAAATTTCATTTTCCATGAAAATTCTTCTTTTTTTATTTCATTTATTGATATTGTTTTTTGTTGTCTGATATTATCGAGAATATTTTTACTTTCTTCACTGATTCGTAAATCTCCCGCAATCAATGCAAATAACTCTTCATTCTTCTGAGTAAACTGCTCACCAAATTCTTTTTCTTCAGATAATTTTTGATAAAATTCTTTTGTTAGTAAAGTAATTTTCTCGTTAGTTTTTTTAAATGCATGGCGAATCTTTTTCTCGTAATTTTGAAAATCTTCTAACTCTTTCTGGTATTTTTTCTTATTTTGTTCTTCATACGATCCAAGTTTAGTTACATGAATATGACACATCGAATCGTCTGTCAAATGTGTTTTAAATAAATATTTGATATCGTTGATAAATATTTCTTTGGTTGAATCCATCGTAAGAAAAAACGACTGTTCACAATCTAATCGACCAGAACCATTTTGTTTTTCAGGAAAAATGTATATCTTTAGATAATTTATATTTATAGTCTGTACAAATTGTCGTTTTAATTTATCAACTGATTTCCATTTTGTTTTCGATAATGTTTGTTGAGTCATTTGTGAATTATTTATTCGTATCTGTTTCTTTATTGATTTTATTGTCAATTATAATTGAAAATGTCAGTCAATATATATTTCATTTTTTCTGGACAAAATAAAATAATTTTATTACACTACTTTTCCTTTGAAATTTTCAGGAAAATCATCACACTTCCAAACTTCACTCAATTCAACATCTTGTGTATCACCATCATTGAAAACAACTGTTAAATTTTCTTTATTTATTTTAGTAATTTTTGCATAATAAAATCGTAAAATACCAACAATAGATTTCTGCCACAAAGCGAATATTGGTTGATTGATTTTAAAATCAGATAATTTGTAATTTGTTTTGATAGGATATACTCGATTTTTGTTTTTATCAATTGTTTCAGGTGCGTGAATTTGACTTTTCGGATGATCGATTATATATGATGTATCTGTTTCTTTTATTTTTCTCATTCTTTTTAGTTCAAATTTTGAACCGATATTTTCAACAAACACATCGCATAACATTGTATCTTTTGTATCAAATTGATTTTTTTGTAAAGGAATAACAACTGACGTTGATTCACATTCTTTCCGACTGAATTCTTGTATATTGTTATTTGCAGAACAAAGATAAAACTCCATGCATAATTGTTGATTATAATAATAATCACCAAATTCCATAATCCATGTAATATTTTCTGATTTAGCCAATATAACATCAATAGTTTTTTGTTCTTTTATTGATTCTAAAACTTTATTACTATTATTACGAACCCTAATATCTCCAGCAAGCAATGTTAATAATTCTTCAGTACATTTTGTGTATGATTCATCAAAATCTTTTTCTTCTCCAAGCTTTTTGTATAATTCTTTGGTTATCTTATTTATATTTTCATCTGTTTTTGTCAACGCTTCGACCAATTTTTGATTGTGATTATGAAATTTCTCAAGTTGTATAGCTATTTCTTTTTCATTTTCTTCTTTGTAAGATCCATATTTGATAATTTTAATTTGATACTTTCTCTTTCCAATTTGATTGAATGTAAAATCATATCTCATATTATTAATCATTTGTGTAACTATTCGATCAATTTTTACTGCATATGTAGTTGGACCAGCACTGATACGTAGTCTTATTCGATTATTTTCCACAGTTTCTCGTTCAGTCATTAGAATACAAATTTATATCAGTGGTTTCTGATTAGCATATATATCTTGTTGTTATTATGTCTTACACAATATATATTATTTTTCAATTTTTTGTTTAGCAGTATCCCGAATGCATTGCCATGTGACCGGATACTATTATTAAAAAATTGAAAAAATAATTATCTAATAAAGAGATTACAAATACATGATAATATCACTCAAACAAATGAATCTGTTAAAACCGTTCTTGTTCTTACAATCTTTATGCTATATATATTTTGCACATTCTGATTTGGAAAGATTTGTGACTAAAACATGTAGCCATCGAAATCCATCACACGACCATAATCATATGCGAGCAGTTAAATGTAACGCTGTTGAAATTTTGTACAAAGAATTTAATATCAGTAAAACAATGAAACAATTCATTGTATGTATGGTAATCATTACTATTTCTTTTCTGATGATCAACAAATATTTGTTATTTTTGATACCATACATTGGAATGTTTTTCGTGATGTTCTTTTTAGAACACATTGTACCAATCTATTTACTAGTCATCACTGTTGCATGGCTACACGATGTCAATGATCATAAATATATTAATCCAGAAACAACTGAATTGACGAATCGTTTTCTTGATAATTTTTGTGAAAAATACGCAAAACTCATGGATCAAGAAACCAGAAGTTTGTTGACAACATCGATGATCTTTAAAATCATAGAAAGAATTTCATTTTCACGAGAAAAAGAATTCGGTGATAGCGATTGGCATAAAATTTTGGGAACAACTGGAACTTTTATCCGTAATGTTGTTAGTGATGCAGATAAATGGGAATCAATCGGAGAAATCGGTATTACGCGTTGCATTGAATATACAATAGAAAAATTTATAGAAGCCAAAAAGATCCCAAGAAATCGAGATGTGTACCAAGCTGTTGAAAAACATTATGATGAAAAACTTAAATTTCTCCCATTCTTTTACATGCGGACTAAATACGGAAAAGAACGTGCCCACGATCTAAATCGACTAATGATTGAAAGTTTGGAAAGTTTTCGTCGTAACAGTTTAGAGTTTCCAGAAAGAGTACTAAGTGTTTGATTATTTCTTTTTTACCAATGACCATGATTGATACAAATTAACTTGTCGCCCATCTTTCCATTGAGTATTGTATGTCGTTTCAACTGCTACATCTCTTTCACATTTCACACAATGAGCAGTTGCAGTCATTTTTCCATTAGGGAGATTCTGTTCGAATCCAGAACCATTTCGTCCCATAAAGAATCCTAAGGGACTGAAGTACTTGTTTGGATACGTGTTAATTGATTTGTCGTCTACATCAAACTGAGAATGATCACAACTCCAAGAATCGAACAGCTTCCAACGACCTACGTGTTTAGTTATCTTGCCTACATAACGTATTGCTCTGCTTGATCCCAAACAATCTTTACATGTTAATGTTCCCATCTGAAAATTCCAGAGACCCCCGTTATCGTAAACTTTCTCATCAACAAATGTTGCATCAAAACGTTTATGAGGGCAAGGAACTCCGTTTCCCATTTATTCAAACTGTTTTATTTGATGGTTTGTTCAGTTGTGGCTGTATAATGATCAAATATAGAAGATTGAACAGAATATTTGATTTTTCATTTTTTTTTACAAATAACAGATAACGATTTTAGATGAATCTAAATCAATGTATTGTTGTAATCTCACATATATTGACCATTGACGGAATCGTTTTTTCCATCTAGATCGACGAATATTTCTTATCAATATACTGGTTGCATTTTTAATATAAAGTTGTTCTCTATTCTCGCAATATACTTGACATCTGGTTCTTAGAGAAACAGGTAATTCAACAATTGGGTTGTCGTAACAAAGTAAATATTTCAACGAATTCGGTATCGAATTTTTAAATCTGGTAATCTTGTTATCAGAACAATATATTTCTTTCAATGATTCAGGTAAATGGATTGGTAAGTTTTCTATCAAATTATGAGAGCAATACAGTTCTACCAAAGAATTAGGCAAAGTGGACGGCAAAAATATAATGTTATTGTTCGAACAACCAAACGACTCTAATGAATCTGGTAAATTGGCGGGAACTTCAATTATCTGGTTATTGTGACACCACAGTTCAATCAATGAATTTGGCCATACATCTGGTAACACATGTATATTGTTGTGAGAGCACTTCAAATTTTGCATAGAAATTGGTATATGTGATGGTAAAATAGATAATTTATTATGAGAACATTTAAGATATTGAAGTGTATCAGGTAAATCTGGTAATATTTGGATTCTGTTGTACGAACAATCCAATTCCCTCAGAGATATAGGGAGTTGTGGTAAATTTGTCAAATAGTTATGGGAACAATCCAATACAATCAAATGTTCTGGTAATGTATCTGGTAACATTGTCAATCCTAACCCAGATAAATCTAATTTCTTTATTTTAAAATCTCTACATATTTTCGTTCTAGCTAGAGCCTCTTTCATATACTTTATTCTTAGAAATTGATTTCCCTTCCTAAAATATAGTTTTTTATCAGTATTCTATATACATGCCAAAGTGCGATGGATGCGAAAAATGCCAAGAAGTTCGTTGTTGCGAAGATAGTGGACTAGTTGTTCAAAAAAACTTGCTCAGTGCTTGTTTCATGGAAGGGTCAGTAGATGCCCAGCAAGTCTATAATTTCACTATAAAATACGAAATCATTATGTCGAATAAAACACCAAATTGCATTCGTGAAATAAAAATAAAAGACAGTGTTTTTGGTGGTAGTTCTGATTGTTTGACTTTGACTGCTGTAAATGTGAGCACAGATGGTAATTGCGATGGTTGTAATCTGGTTGCTCAAAGCAATGCAAGTGATCGTTTGAATGGGATTTTGCTTGATGGTTGCAAATCAACAATTGGTGCATGTTCTTTATGTTCTCTATTCGTTACTATCACTGGCTACTTTCCCAATGTTTCCAGAAGTAGTGTTGATCTGTTGTATTTACAAAACACCATTAAAATCACTGGATCTGTGAAAAAGAAATCAAGATGCGGTTGCGTGTGTGTACCAATCTTTCCTGTTTATGCTGTATCTGGAATTATTATAGCGTTTCCAAAATTCATTTATACTTTTTAATAAAAAAATTAAACAGTATTAATTATATATTTGATCATGTTCTACAAAAGTAATGGATTTAAAATTTTGGCATAGCTTCGCTATAACAAAAAGTTAACGATACATTCTCTCATTAAAATGACAAACATTTATTGTAATACCCTTCAAGATCGTTCTTTGTTATCTTGTTAAAGCCATACTTTATGTTTTTATGTAATTATAATATCTTTGTATTATCTCTTTTTCTTACTACATGTTTTACTTTTGAAAACACCATTTCGATCGGATTTAGTTCTGAACAATATGGTATATTATACAACACTTTATTCTCTATCGTTTCTGTATACTCTTTAAATTTCTTCGAATGATGTATCCTTGCATTATCCATCAACAATATTTTGTTTCCTTCTATTTTAGCTACAGTATCTTTAATAAATTCTATAAATATTTCACTATTTATCGACCCTTTTACTATTTTCATATTTATTACTTTTTCCATCGTTACTGCGCTTATTATACTATATTGTATCCGTTTCTCTTTTTTAACTAATACAATTCTTTTTCCTTTCTTACTCCATCCATAATGTGAATTTATATGGGTGTCAAATGAAGATTCATCTATAGATACTACATTCTCTTTCCCTATTTTCTTTATTTCTTTTCCCATTTTCTTTATTTTCGTTTTCATTGCTATTTTATCATTATAATTCGCTTTTACTTTTATTCTTTTTCTACTTATATTATTCTCTTTTAATATTACATATACACTACTTTTCGAACATTTTATTCCATATTTCTTCTCTGTTAGTTTTATTATTCTTTTATAATCGAAATTTACTCTATTTATCACATATTTACATACATAATCTCTGACATAATTGGTATATTTCGATTCCTTATTATATTTCTTTTTCTCGTCTAGTTCATTTGTCTTATGTAACTTTATCCAATTATACAACGAACCTCTACTAATACCAAACATTAAAAGAAGTTCTTTAATTGGAACTTTTTTCGTTAAATATAATTCCACTACTTTGATTTTAAAAATCAACGGATAACAATTAGTCTTCATACTATAACGAAACGATATTTTAATAATAGTGCGTTTATTATTTTAAAATATAAATACCAAACGTGTATATAGAAGTATTCATGACTAAAACAGATACTTTGAAAAAAGTAAAGAAGAAAGATGAAATTATTCAAAACAATGATGTTCCATTTAGAAGGAAGAAAGAATTGCCTGATTTCAGAACAATGAAAACTTCATTGAAATCTATTCTTAAAGATGAGCAAGTAAATAAACCTATCATTCTTGATGCTGTCAACAGAACACATCATGTTGTTATCCATGTCTATCAATTTATTAGATTATATATTTTGGATAAATATCACAAAAATAAACCGCTTCCTATTATCAATAGAGATTTTATTGCTATGGTTTTTAAAGCTTTGGTTAAAACAAGTATTGCAGGTAATACTCCTAAGGGAAAAAATTTACAACTATTGAAAGAGTTCAATTCCTTTTATGAAAAAACATACAGACAATTAGGTTATGAAGAAAAAATCGATGGTGTCAATTTATCTAATATATTTTCCAATATGGAGGTTGATATTCTGACTAACATCAAAAATAACATTCAACTACATTTCTTTTCATATGTTAATCGATTTGTTAACTCTTCTTTCAGAGATGAAAATAATAGAATTATTGAGAATACTAAAAAGAAAGATAAAGTCGAGCTTCGGAAAAAGCTGAAAAAAGAACTGTATCGAGTCAAAGAAGATTTAAAGAAGAATACATTACTCAGTCAGAAAAAATATCATAAATGGATCAAAAAACATAGGGTTAATATGTTTCCAAAAGAATATACTGATTCTTATGAATTCGACATCAAACACAATCCTTTCAATTACATGAATTGTATGATATATATGTGTCTCGTATTAGAGGAGAACGAAGCTAAATCTTTTCAATTCTTTCCTTTAAGAACAAGTATTTGTCCTAAATACATACCAATCGATACTACTATTTTAATAGATTTGTTCATTAAGAATAATAAGAGAGAATATTTGAACAATGTTAGTGGATGCAAAGAAGAATTATGGAATCGATTGTTTAATGTTGATAATTCTATTTTTAAGCAGAAACATTATAGTTTTGATCATAGAATCTTAACAGATGGGTTGGCCATTTCGATTCAGTTTAGAAACAATTCAAAGATTGAGAAAAATAAACAAAATAATAGAAATAGGGTCAAAGCTAGCAAAAATGCTAAAGCAGTGTACAAACATATGACCCAAAAACAAATAGACATTACAAAACAGAAAAAAGAAGAAAAGAAAAAGGAAGAGCAGATGAAAAAACAATTAGAAATTAAAAAAGAAAGAGAAAGGAAAAAAGAAGAGAATAAGAAATTACCAAAGGAAAAGCAAAAGAAAATAATCGAACAGAAAAAGAAAGAGATGGAGAGGAAAAAACAAGAAATGCCAATAGATTTTCCTTATCTAGAAGAATTGAATCCTACAGAATATGAAGAATTAAAGAACTCTAATTGGATTGTAAATGATCCCGGAAAGAGAGTTTTGTTGTATATGAAAAATAAGGATGGAGAACGTTTAAGGTATACAAATAAAAGGCATGTTACGAAAACTAAGAGATTGAAATATCAAACAATAATTAAAAACTACAAGGAAAAAGAAGGAATAAATGATACAGAAAAGAAATTAACAGGATGCAATTCAAAAAGTTGCAACTATGACAAATTTAAAGAATATATACTGGAGAAGAATGAAGCTAACAAAGAATTATTAGGAAAATATGAAGCAGAAATATTCAGGAAATATAAATGGTTTGGATACATAAACCGAAAGAGAGCGGAGACCGATCTAGTAAGAGAGATAAAAGAGAAATTTGGAGAAGATACAATCATACTATATGGAGATTGGTCAATTGGTATACAGAAAAGGTATATGATGTCGACTCCGAACATAAGCTTGAAGAGGAAGCTAAAAGAACATTTCACAATATATAATATTGATGAGTTCAGAACATCGATACTACATCACAAAACAGGAAAAAGGTGTGAAAACCTACATCTGTATGATAAGAATAAGAAGGGAGTAAGAGAGATGCATGCGATTCTAACATATAAAATGGAAAATAATAGAATAGGATGCATCAATCGAGACGAGAATGCTACAAACAATATGCTGACGATAGCAAAAGAGTATATTAAGAAGAAGGAGCGACCTGAACGCTTTAGAAGAGGGACAGAATTGATAGATGAAGAGGAAATAACTCGATCTTCAAAATCAAAGAAGCAGAACTCTAAGCAAGCTCCGAAGAAGGCCCCGAAGAAGGCCCCGAAGAAGGCCCCGAAGAAGGCCCCGAAGAAGGCCCCGAAGCAGACTCCGAAGCCGAAGCAATATCAACAAAAGACTAGAACCTCGAATTAATTTTCGATGTCAAATTTAGTCACGCTTTAAAGTATCATACTTTAAAGTACACTTATAGCGCTTACTTAACATGGAAAAAAATGAAATTAATCAATAAAATGAACATGGATACAAAAAGTATAAATGAATTTTGGAAGCGCTATAAATTTGAAAGAGACCAACCTACTGTGGTTTAAAATAAAGAAATATTCAAAACTGTTTCTGTAAATTTTTATTTTCTTGTTCTAATTCTTGAATGTGTAGAACAAGTTCATCGATCTTTTGGTATAATTCTTGATTTTCTTTCTTGATTTGTTCCATACTTTTGTCGATTGGTTCTGGAATCCATATTGGAAGATTTTGCAAAAGCGATTGTACACATGTTTCTGAATGCCCAGTCATTGTTACAATCTGTTCAAGTGAATATTCCTTGTAAGATTCTCTATTCCTTCCAAAAACATTGCGAAATGGTTTACCATCGTTTCTCATACGTGATATTTTTGCTACATATGTAATTGTTTTTGTCGATTTATGATGACATGCGACACGAACATCGAGTTGTTCCCAAAAACGTGTATTCTCTTTCTCAATATTTGCGAGAGAAAACAAAAAACTCGGGTCGCAGTTGATTCAAAAGTGTTCCATCATCGTTTTGAAGACAAACAGACCATGGATAAATAGTAACTGGGGATCTATATCGATGCTTGATCAATTTTTTCACTGAATTCAAATTGTTTCGAACAAAAGAACTTGGTGGTGGATCGTTCAAAGAGAAACTGATACATTTAGTATATCCTAATGCTTTTCCTATTCCAAGATAAGGAGCGATTTTCATAAAATTGAGACATTTGATACAAAACATTATTTCCCGATCTGGATGGTCTTGATCCGGAAACAGAAAACAATAATAGCAAGCTGTTTTCACATTATGTTGACAGTTATTGTATTCTTCAGGAAAATCAGGAACTCGATGACCTCCAAATACTTTGGCATGACAAGTCATCGATTTAAAATATTTAATAGTTTCACATATTAGTCATTCTAGAACAATATTTTATTCAATTTTTTAAAATCAACTAAGCTTTCAAATGAGCGTTTGAAATAGAGTTGGGAACATATTTCGATAAGCATTCACTAATTCAATTAGTATTTGAAATAGCTTTGAATATTTGTTCGAAAAATAATCAATAAAATATTCGTTGTGCAAATCAAAGCCATGGTAGTCACTAACGTGTAAATAATATATATATACATTACGACATGAACATGAATACCGAACAAAGGATACATGGATACGAAAATAAAAGAAATATATATTAAGCATTCGAAACAGCATCGGAAACAGCATATATTCGACGTTCGACAAATAGTTGTTGAGCGTTTATCTAGCGTTGGAAATAGCGTTGATGATACTTTGATAAATATTATCGAATTAGAATTGAATTTGCATCGAATTGGCAGTCATATA
>Ga0207143_1014_pt2 | contig 44394 bp, 35 predicted proteins | sample Alteio_BWMinHeat_3_FD_153566 | JGI IMG/M metagenome (GOLD analysis project Ga0207143, IMG submission 153566) | Enriched cells from forest soil in Barre Woods Harvard Forest LTER site, Petersham, Massachusetts, United States -... | ecosystem: Environmental > Terrestrial > Soil > Temperate forest >... | reverse complement strand
TGAAAATAACCTAACTTTGAATTAAAATTAGAGCTAAATTCAAAAAAACGGGAGAAGCTTAATTTTTGGTTACTACAGTGACAGTAGAACTGCTGGACGAGCCACTACTCGACGAGGGACTTTTTACGCCAATCACATGAGTTCCATATCTTGCTTCACCGGTTTTTTCAGAATAATAAAAGATAGGAACATCATTATTCATGCAATCGTCTAGAAATTGCTTACGTAAAACCTCTTCATCAAATACAGGTACAAATCTCTGATGTTTGAGTCCCTGTGCAAGTATTTCACAAAACACTTGAGGTCCTGTCGTGTGGGGGTGCTGAATATGGGTTACCAATTCAGCTGTCCCAATAATCGTTAGACGATGCGTATGTCTGTAAGTATTGTGGAGAGAATTTTAGACAGAGCTATCGTTACGACATCAACAGCTCCTTTAGGCCATAAGAAATTTTTAGCTATTGGTTCTATCGTCAATTATGCCGAAGAAGGTGATGTTTTGTGGGGCACAGGTGTAAATGGTAAATATCGTGAAAAAACCGATTACCCTTTTCACTCTCTAGATGTTCGAGCGGTTAGGGGGCCACTATCAAGACAGTTTCTTCAAGAAGTGGGGATAGATTGTCCTGAAGTGTATGGCGATCCCACTCTGCTTCTTCCGAAGCTTTTCCCCGAATTTCAGAAGGCAAATTCGCCTGAGTTTGAATATGTAGTCATTCCGCATTTTTCTGATGAAGCCCTCTTCCAAGCCCTGCCCAATATAGTAAGTGTGAAAGAGGAATGGCATGTAGTTGTAGCAAAAATTTTGAATAGCAAATTTGTAATTTCTTCAGCACTTTCCGGGATCATTGTTGCAGAAGCTTTTGGTATCCCTGCTCGTCTTATTGTTTCTCCCCATGAAAATAGTACAGAAACACTTTTTAAGTATTCGGATTATTATTATGGAACTAATCGATTCAATTATCGTTATGCAACCACAATAGAAGAAGCCCTGAAAATGGGTGGTGAACCAATGCCCGAATGCGATTTAAATAAGCTCTTAGAAGCTTTCCCGTATGATTTGTTCAAAAAATAAAACTCTTCCTTCAAGTCCTTGAAACTGTTTTTGTTCTTCAACATCCCTAGGGGCTTACCTGCTAGTGAAAGTCCTGGCGCTTTTAAATCGCTTCAAAATTGGTTTTCAATTGAGGAGAAAGATTTTTGACGAGATTAGCTAGTTAGACCTATAAAGAGAAATTCATTCTGAAAGGAGGAATGCTTTTAGCAAAATTAACGTAGCTAACAATTCTTAACATTGGGTTAGCGTTGCCAAAGTATGTGTGTTTCTTCAAGAGGTATATAAGCGTTGCTGTGGTAGGGGATTAAGCGGGGGATGTAGTCATTAGCAGGAAGTGTGGTGGGAACAGAAGCTTGGTAGACATACAAGCCAGCTGTTCCTGATAGTTGTTTGAGTTGTGTCATTTCGTAACTTCCGCTTTCCGTATACAGTTCGACGCGGATAGTGGAAGGATCAAGATCATTTAAATAGACTTGAATTTCAAAATTGTGGGTTTTTTCGCTCGTTGTCACTTTGACTTCGCCAAATCGCAATGAAGGCCAATTTTGGGTAAGTTGTTGTTGCCAGTTTAGGATTTGCTTGGCGACACTAGCTTGATCAGCAGCTCGTTTTAGATAAGCGTCAGCAGCTGGAATGTAGTGTTTTTCTGTGTATTCCATCACAGCGCGATCAGCAGAAAAACGAGGCGTAAGTTGCGCCATACTTTCGCGTACACGTGCGATCCAGGTAGTGGGAATTCCTTCTGAATTTCGCGTGTAGAATTCAGGTGCAATCACATTTTCTAAAAGGTCATAAAGGGTGTTGGCCTCTGCAGCATCCCATGCTGGATCATCTCCATGTTCTTTCCCATCTCCTAATGCCCACCCTAGCTCTGGGTTATAAGCTTCTACCCACCAGCCATCTAATTCGGAGAGATTAAGTCCTCCATTGGGCAAAATTTTCATCCCACTTGTACCGCAAGCTTCCCAGGGGCGTCTAGGAGTGTTGATCCAAACATCTACACCACGTACGAGGTGTTCATTAACATGCATATCGTAATCGGCAAGAGCAAGGATGTGAGGCCTTATCTCGGGTCTTCTAATGAATTGCACCCATTGCTTAACTAATTCTTGCCCGGGCTTATCAGCAGGGTGCGCTTTGCCGGCGATAATGAGCTGAACAGGACGCGTAGGATTTGTTAAGATGCGCATGAGCCGATCAGGATCATGCAATAAGAGATTCGGTCTTTTGTAGGTAGCAAAGCGACGTGCGAATCCAATTGTCAAAGTAGCAGGTTCAAAAATGTGTTTCGCAAAGTCCACTTCCTCGGGGGGTAACCCGCGTGCTGCTAGTGTTCTTTCTAAGCGCCTTCGAGAATATTCAATTAGATCTTTGCGCGACTCATTGCGCATTTGCCAAATTCTTCCCTCTGGAATTTTACGAATGCCTGTTTCAACGCAGGATTGATTGCCTAGCCAGCAATTTTTTTCGGAGAACTCGGCGATCAGTTTTCCACTACTCGCAGAACTCCAACTCGGCATGTGGACGCCATTAGTCACAGAACCTATAGGGGCTTCTCGGAGGGGCCAGCGCGGGAAGAGTTGTTCGAACAAATGACGGCTGACTTTTGCATGTAATTGACTGACACCATTTACCGAACCACTTCCACGAATCGCAAGATAGGCCATATTAAAAGGCTCGTTGTTGTCCTGCGGATTACACCGGCCCAATGCGAGTAGTTCTTGTAATGGAAGTCCGAGCTTGGTTTCAGTGTATTTGGCCAAATATTGTTCGATATGAAAAGGACAGAAACGATCAAAACCAGCTGCAACTGCTGTATGGGTAGTAAAAAGATTACCAGCCCGTGTTGCCGTAAGTGCAACAGAAAAGGGTACATCATTTTTTTTCATAAATGATTTAGCACGCTCTAACACAACGAATGCGGCATGCCCCTCATTTAAATGACAAACTTCTGGCGTGATATTGAGCGCTTCTAAAAGACGCCACCCTCCAATGCCTAAAACCATCTCCTGTTGGATGCGCATCTCTGCATCACCCCCATAGAGTTCGCTGGTAATCCCACGAAGAGGAGGGTAATTAGAAGCGTCATTACTATCGAGAAGGTAGAGTTTTATATGGCCTATTTGTACTTCCCACGCTCTTAACCATAGAGACCATCCAGGAAGAGCCAGCTCAATTCGCAGCAACTCTCCATTAGCCATACGCACAGGTGTAATAGGCAATTGTCCTGGGTCATTGAATGGATAAAAGGCTTTTTGCGCGCCATCTTTATCGATGACCTGGCGAAAATACCCTTGTTGATAAAGAAGTCCGATTCCTATGACAGGCACACCTAAATCATTAGCTGCTTTTAATTGATCACCTGCTACATTGCCAAGTCCTCCCGAGTAAATAGGAAGTGCCTCGCTTAACATAAATTCCATGCTAAAGTAGGCGATGCAGCTTAGAGAAGATTGAGAATGTTTTTGTAGGAACCACGTAGGGATTTCGTTTAGGCTTTCCTTAGATTTCTTAAGATCGCTCATCAGGGCAAGAAATTGAGGATCCGCCAATGTTTTCTCTAATTTTTCTCGCGAAACGGTTTGTAAAATAGCCCAGGCATTACGGGTACGTGACCATATATCGGGGTCAAGCTGTTTCCATACACTATCAGTGCGATGGTGTTGGCTCCACCCCCAACTTAAATCTAAGGCCAGATCTTCTAAGAAGTCATACCCTGGAATATCAGAATTATCACGTTTCTCGATGTAGCACCTCTTTATGTACTATAGATATTGAGGGCTATTCTTTAGTAATGCTCAAAGGACCCGTGCCAAAATAGGAGATGATGAAAGCAGCACCAAGAAGTGATAGATTTTTTAAGAAGAGTAATTTTTGCACCATGGCCGCCATCGGGTCTTGCATTTCCCAAAACTTATGCATCATGAAGGTCGCAGGAAGAAGCGCTACAATAATGAAATAAGACCCAATTCTAGATTTATAGCCGAGAAGGATACTCAATGCTCCCAATAATCCTATCACGCCAAAAAGAGGCATGAGAAGGCCGGGTAGAGGAATTCCATGAGCGGCTCCATAGCTAATGGCTTTATGGGTAAAATGTGTGGGTAATACACAGATAAAAATCAGAGAGAAGAGAATTCTGCCTAATAAAAGAACGTACTTCATGTAAAGGCTCCTAATGCTGGCTTAGCTTTTTAATAGCCTTTCTAACGGATTTTTTAATTTTGCAACTACATTTAATTGCAATTTAGAAACAAATCTTGACGCATAATAGCTTTTTTCCATAAGGGAAAGAAATGACAACGCCATTTTATATTAAGGATTGCGCCCTAGCTGTTATGGCTACAGGCGAAGCTGCTGAATCGTTGATTCAATTCAGAGAAGCGCTTATTAAAGTGCCGCTAAGTTCAATCTATTACCATTTCTGGGGCGGCCGTTTACGATCCACTTTTACTCATCCGGAATTTCATAACGACTTTGCTATGTGGGCCCACATGCACTTGCGGGACGATGTTCTTTCGGAAAAGCTGGGTATTTTAGATCCCATCGATTATCCAAATTTAGAAGATCTGCGCAGAACTATCATTGAACTTGTAGAAGAACGTCTCGAAGAGGTGGAATATATCTTATGGTCCAAACGGGATACTCTTTTTCATTTCTTACATTCCACAATTATCATTTTTGATACGCATATCCAGGCCTTACATCCTTCAGATTTAAAATCGATCATACCCAATCTGACGGCTAGTTCTATTTTTTACCATTTTATCGACGCTCGCACACGTAGCCCTAATGGAATGGATGATTTCAGTACATGGCTTACTCATTTTAAAGAGGATTTTCCGGAATTACTGGCAAAAGTAGAAGAAATTGACCCTTTTTTTCTTACTCCAGCAGAAATTAGACAAAAATTGAGTGAACTGATCAATGAGCATTTTAAATGAGGCTCTATGAGTGAGGATATTTGGGAACCCTACAAGAATTTACTAGGCACCGAGATTATCGATCAATTGTATCAAATTGCGGATCTATTAAAAGGTGTAAAAATTGTCCATGTAAATTCAACTAAAGTGGGTGGAGGAGTTGCGGAAATCCTCACAAAGCTCGTTCCTCTTTCCAATGCTCTAGGTCTCAATACGGAATGGCTTGTCATGAAAGGAACCAATGATTTCTTTCAGTGCACAAAGATGTTTCATAATATTTTCCAAGGACGCGGAAGGGCTCTTCCCAATGCTACACTTCTAAAAGCCTATGAGGAGACGAACGCACAGAATGCCAAGGAATTTGCCCCTATTTTGCAAGAAGCCGATATCGTTTTTATTCATGACCCACAACCTCTTCCCTTCATCGCTAATATACAGAAAAAGAAAGATGCAAAATGGATTTGGCGTTGTCATATTGAAGTGACGCCTGCATCTCGTCTCGTATGGAAATACTTGAAAAAATATGTCAGTAATTATGATGCGACTATCTTTTCTCTAGAGGATTTCGTCCAGCCCCTACCCCATCCTACTTTCTTGATTCCACCGAGTATAGATCCATTTAGCGAAAAAAATATCGAATTAGATCAAGCAGAGATTGAACAAGTCATGCGTCAATTTGGCATTGACCCCAAGCGTCCCGTCGTTTTACAGGCGTCAAGATTTGATATATTTAAAGATCCTATCGGTGTAGTCGGAGCCTATAAATTGGCAAAAAAATTCAATCCTACTCTCCAACTCATACTCGCAGGTGGAGGTGCCGATGATGATCCTGAGGCAGGAGCGGTCTTACACGAGGTAATGGAATCTTCAAAAGATGATCCAGATATTCATATTCTTAATCTTCCTCCAAACGCGCGTGTCATTAATGCCCTACAACGAGGAGCAGATATAGTTTTGCAAAAATCAGTACGCGAGGGATTTGGCCTAACTGTGACAGAAGCTCTTTGGAAGTCGAAGCCTGTAATTGGAGGTAATACAGGGGGAATTCGTCTCCAACTCATCAATCATTACACAGGTTATCTAGTCAACACTCCCGAGGGAGCAGCTAATCGCATACGATATCTCTTACAAAACCCGGAGAAGGGAAAACAACTAGGCACAGCTGGAAAACATCACGTAAAAGAGAATTTTCTCATCACACGTCACTTACGCGAGTATTTAACGGTGATGGCGTCACTTCGAAGGGCAACAGGTTCGCGAGTAGACTTAAGTCGAAGAATAACCCCTCCTAAATAAGGAGCCTGGTTTTTATTACAAGCAGCATGAAGGATATTCCGACCTCAGTCTATCGATTGCAATTCAACGAATCCTTCACTCTGAAAAAAGCGATGGAGATTCTTCCTTATTTGACCGAATTGGGAATAGAAGGTGTTTATAGTTCGCCCATTTTTGTCAGTGCGAGTGGGAAAGGGTATGATATTCTTGATTCCCATCATATCGACCCGAGAATCGGCACATTGTCAGAATATGAGGAGTTTTGTGCTCAGCTACAACAGTATGGCTTAAAGCATCTTCTCGATATAGTTCCCAACCACATGAGTATTAAAAGCCCCCAAAATCAATGGTGGGTCGATGTTTTAGAAAATGGCCCCTCGTCGGAGTTTGCAGGTTTTTTTGCTATCTATTGGCCATCTGAAAAACCAGAGTTGTGCGGGAAAATTCTTCTTCCCCTTCTGAAAGAGCCCTTTGGGAGAGCCCTAGAAAATAAGGAAATTCAACTCATTTGGCACGGTGGCTTTTGGGTTGTATATGCAGACTATTATTTGCCTATCGCAACAGCAACTTATCCGCTTCTTTTTGCTGGCATCGCGAAAACTCTTCAAAATGAACAGGAGGGGAGAGAGTGTCTTGCGATTATAAAAAATGAGCAAGGGTTTGAAAAAACACAACTTGTAGATCTTTATCAACGTTCCCTTTTTCTACGAAAGCAAATTACCCTGTTGTTATCCGACTTGAATGGAAAAAAAGGAGAACCTCGAAGTTTTGATCGTCTAGATCAACTTCTTGACCAGCAATTCTACCGTCTCACTCATTGGTTATTAGGCGAGCAAGAAATTAATTACAGACGCTTTTTTAATCATAATGATCTCATTGCTCTTCGCATGGAAAAAAGGAGTGTGTTAACTGCTTACCACAAGTGGATTTTCGAACTTCTACAAAAGGGGCAGGTCCAAGGTTTACGAATTGATCACATTGATGGGCTTTATGACCCTGAAAAGTATCTCCGTGAAATCCAAAAAAGAGACCCCTCTTTTGTTGTTGTAGAAAAGATTTTAGGTCCCGAAGAGAAGTTGAATGCTTTATGGCCTATTTGTGGTTCTGTTGGTTATGACTTTCTCAATCATGTTAATGGGCTTTTCATTTGTAAAAAGAATGAAAAGGCCTTTGATAAGATTTATACCCGATTTCTCGGTCGCCCCATAGAATTTGAACGGCTTCTGTATGAAAGAAAAAAACGCTATGTCTTTTTGCATATGCAAAATGAAATTCATTTCTTGGGCGAGCTTTTGGTCGAGCTAGTGGAAAAAAATCGCTATTACCGCGACTTCACGCGTATAGATTTAACCCGAGCCGTACGCGAAATACTCAGTTGTTTTCCCATTTATCGAACCTACATAAAGCCAGGTGTAGAGATCTGCCAATCGGATCGAGAGTCCGTTATGCATGCGTTGCATATGGCGCAGAGTAAAACACCCGAAATTGACCCTGTAATCTATCAATATTTACAAGATTTGCTGCTGATGGAATTGCCTTTAACCGAGGCGGAAAAGCCTTTAGCGCTCGATTTTCTCATGCGTATTCAGCAATTAACGGGGCCGGTTATGGCCAAAGGGCTCGAAGATTCGGTTTATTATCTTTATAACCGTTTAATTTCTTTAAATGAGGTTGGCGGCAGCCCAAAAAAATTCGGGATGAGAGATGAAGAATTCCATCGGTTGAATCAACAAAATATTACCCAGTGGCCCTACGGACTTCTTGCATCCTCGACACATGATACTAAAATCAGTGAAGACATCCGAGCCCGCCTCAATGTTATTAGTGAAAGGCCTAAAGAGTGGCGCGATCTGGTTCTAATGTGGAAAAAACAGAATCGGAAATATAAAACTCTAATCGAGGGAGTCCTCTACCCCGATTATAATACAGAATATTATATCTACCAATTGCTCCTGGGTGGATGGTCAGACGAAGAAGACTTAAAGCAACGTCTTGCTCAGACCCTTCTCAAAGCGGTGCGAGAGGCAGGGGTCTATACATCGTGGCGTTTACCCGATGAGGCCTATGAGAAAGCGGTAGAACACTTTCTTTCGTCGTTGATCACACCAGAAGAGAGCAACGAATTCTATCCCGCATTTTTTTCTTTTCTTAGCAAAATCACTTCATACGGATATTGGAATTCTCTTTGCGCTTTAGTACTCAAGATAGGTTCTTGCGGAGTAGTCGATATCTATCAAGGGCAAGAGTTGTGGGACTTTAGCTTAGTTGATCCTGACAATCGGCGAGAAGTGGATTATACCCTGCGCCAGAAATCCCTAAAGCGAGTTAGAGAGTTGTCGTTCCTGACTCTTGAAGATCGAGATTTGAAATTATGGGTCACCAGAAAGTTTTTACAATTTAGACGTGACCACAAAGAACTTTTTTTAGAAGGTGAATACTTGCCTTTATCTACACCTACTGAGCATGTGATTGCCTTTATGAGAAAATATGAAAATCAAGTAGTCATTGTGCTCATCGGAAGGTTTCTTTCAATTTTACACGAGAGTGGTTGGAAGAATCTTGAACTGGTATTACCAAGGGGGCTTCAGCAAGCGAATTTTCGTAATATTTTTACAGAAAAAATTCTGCAAACCCAAAAGGTCGCGAACAATAAACAAATCCTGCCCCTCGAGGAGATTTTCTCAGATTATCCTTTTGCTGTATTGGAGCCCCAATGAAGCCATGGACGCTCGATTTGGGCGCGAACATTTTCACCAATAGTACGAAGTTTAAGGTTTGGGCTCCTTTTTTATCTTCAGTGGACGTGAAGATCCATAAAAAGGACGCTATCATCGTCCCCATGAATAAAGATGAAAGAGGTTATTTTCACGCGGAAATCTCAGGAATAGAAGTGGGTGACCGTTATACATACATTCTTCAGAATAAGCAGGAGAGAGCGGATCCTGTTTCTCGTTTTCTACCAGATGGACTCTTCGGCCCCTCTCAAATTATCGACCCCTGTCTGTTCACGTGGACAGATCAAGCATGGAAAGGACATTCGCTTGAGGAATTAATTTTTTATGAATGTCATGTCGGGACATTTACTGAAGAAGGAACATTTCTAGGTTTGTTAAACCAGTTACCCTATTTGCAAAATCTGGGGATTACCTGTATTGAACTTATGCCCATTGCGCAATTTCCTGGTAGATGGAATTGGGGGTATGATGGTGCGAGTTTTTATTCTCCTCACGCGACTTATGGAGAACCCCAAGATTTGAAGGCTCTTATCAACGAGTGCCACCGTTTAGGAATCGCTGTATGTATAGATGTCGTATATAACCATTTCCCTCCTGAGGGTTGCTTCTTAGAGGAATTTGGCCCTTATTTAAGCGAAACCTACCGCACTCTTTGGGGCAAAGGCGTTAATTTTGATGCTGCCTACTCAGATGAGGTGCGCTATTTTGTTTTACAGAATGCTCTTTACTGGATCAGCGAATATCACATAGATGCTTTGCGCTTAGATGCCACGCACGCTATGTGGGACTTTAGTGCGATTCCTTTTTTGCAGCAGTTAGGCGATGCCGTACATAAAATAGAAAAAGCTCTCAATAGACAGATTCATCTCATAGCCGAAAATAATTTAAACAGCAGTCGGATAATCCACCCTAAAAAGCGCGGAGGTGATGGACTCCATGCTATGTGGAATGATGACTTTCAACACTCCTTGTGGGTGGCTTTAACAGGGGAAACAAGAGGCTTCTACAGCGACTTTCAAGGTCTGAAAGATTTAGAAAAAGTGATGAAAAAAAGCATAGTTTATGATGGCAAGTATTCCGCATTTCGCAAACAGAGTTATGGTAGCCCTTTTTACAGCTTAGCGCCTTCTCATCTCGTGGCCTTTTTAGAAAATCATGATCAGATCGGTAATTTTGATGCTTATGGGAAGCGTCTGGATGCCTTTTTGACATTGGGGCAAAAGAAAATGAGTGCCTTTTTGACCTTATTATCTCCCTATTTACCTCTTCTTTTTATGGGACAAGAATATGGAGAAGAAGCGCCTTTTCAATTTTTTGTCGACTTTGTTGAAGATCAACTCAATGCAAATGTGTATGAAGGAAGAAAAAAGGAATTTCCCTATTTAGAGGTTAGCGAAATTCCTCGCCCCGATGAAAAAGCCTTTTTACGATCTAAGTTACAGAGAAAGATGGATCCTCATTTGCTGGGTTTGTATCACCGATTAATAGAACTGCGGCGCACTCTACCCATCTTTCAGATTTTGAGTCGTAGGCACATCAAAATCTACCCTGCGCAAAAAAGTTACCTGGCGTGGGAATATCAACATCAGGAATTTGGGCGCTTAGGATTTTATTGTGATTTCAAACAAACTCCCCGCTCAGTCACGCTTTTATCTTTTGCAGGCGAAACCGAAATCGTTCTCCATACGGAACAGCCTGAGTTTGGAGGAAATGGTGCCATTTCTTTTGACCCAAGCTCAGGCATACTGAGCACTCCAGGAGAGTGCAGTGTCTTGTTTCGTTTATCTTAAGGGTGCATCGAAAGAAATAATTCTTTTAATGAACCACTTAATTTAGGGAATGTAAATTAATTTAAGTGTAATTTCTAATTTCGCTGCTAACTGATTGCGAATTCCTATACTTGCTTTCTTCTGGTTCTTCATTTGCAATTGATAATCGACTTCATATCGAGTCCTGGCCTCCAGGATTCTTTTATTTGTAAGTTCTAAAAAGTCGGAAATCTCTCCAAAATCGTGGAAATTTCCTACGTTTGGGTCGATGTAGCCTCCGAGAAAACGATCAGATGAATTCTCCTCCTGAGATTTAGAGGATGCAGAAGAATCGGGAGATGTCATTTTTTGGTATTTAGATAAACCAATTTGCTCCAGCTTGACCCCCTTTTCTTTAAGCGCATTCAAAATTTCTTCGCCTTTTTTAGCTGATTCTACCTGATCTTTCCACCCGCCATGTAAGCTCCACGTAAATTTAGGAAGGAGATTCTTTTCAAAAGAACCATCAGCATATTCATTGAGATGAGCTAGACACCTAGATATTGAAACTGATGGAGTCCTAGTGTCGATGTGGGCAATAAATGAAATGGGCTTTTTATACAGAGTTGTACCATGAGCAATTAAAACATAGGAAGGCCCACATGATGAGACAGAGAGAGGTTTTGAGCGGGAAATCGCAGCATGTCCTTGATAAACTTTATGCGATTTTTCTAACTCCTTAGAATAGGCGGAGGGGGTATAAACGGTAGGCGAACTCGATGAAGAGGAGCTTGAGAATGAGCTATCACTGCTTGTCTTTGTCGAGGGTATTACTACAGGAGAAGGCAAAAAAAAAGCTAGTAAAGAGGGGGCAGATGCAGTTGGCATTCCAATAGGCGAAGACATATATTATCCTTAATGTTGTTTGGGGCAGAAATTAAACAAAGAATCTACGCCAAAAATACATTATAGAAAATAGCAACCCTCCTTTTTCGTATTTTATTGATCACGGACAAGATGACATAAGAATCTCTGTCTAAAACAGATCCATCGCAGAAAATGTTTTCAAAAAAAAGAAAAAACGAACAAAAATCTGCTGATTTTTTTTAGTGATGATCGCTGGCTTATGGATTCGCTTATAGATAGACCTTGTCGAGCTTATTTCTTATCTTTTGCCACGATCTTTAATCTTATAGGAAGCCGAATAGTAGTTGTTAATCTCTCTCTAATTCCCATGCCCACCTTATAGGCCCATAGCCGATATTGTGATTCAACAACAGTAGCAATTCGCGCATCTTTCAGTGTGTCATTTAGCAGCTGGAACGATCTTGGACTTTTTTGAAATTCCCGGAGAACACCTTCTTGAGGCGTAATATAGGCTCCTAGAAAATAATTATTCTGTAAACTTTCGTCGGAATCATCTTGTTGAGAAAGTCTTCTTCCCGATTTTATTTGGAATTTTGATAGATCAATTTTCTTACGTGGGATTCTATTGTTTCTGAGCGTTTTTAAAATCACCTTACCTTCTTTTAGACTAGGAGGATAGTCTTTCCATCCACCTGCTATAACCCAATTGAATTTTCGCAGAATATTTTTTTTCCGAGAACCTCCAGCGCATTTATTTAAGACCCGTAGGCGAGATGAAAGAGAGGGTATGTACGTATTCGTATTGATATGTGCTAGAAAAACAATGGACTTACGGGAATGATAGCCGGCGACAACGTAAGTATTGCCAATACTGGAGACCCCTAAAGGCCCTCTAAAAGAAATAGCCGCTCTTCCTTCAAAAACTTTAAAAAGATTTTCTAAGTGAAGATCTTCGCTATCTCGTTCTGGAGATTTGGGTGCAGATAGCTTTGGCACAAGTAACCAACTAGTACTTGTTGAGGATGCGCTATCGGAACTTTGTGAGCTATACTGGGGAGAAAGAGTAGTGCCATGAGAACGCATAGAATCGATGTCTAAGGAAAATCGAGTAGCAGGTATTACAGGGGGCATCGATAGGATCGTGGAGGTGCTTTGCGAGGCGATAGTAGAAGGGAGAGAGAAAGAAGGTGAAGAGCTAGATTGTGTAATGGAAGTAGTCATTTATGCTCCTTTCAAAAATTGACGGATAATATAGGAGGTTCTTCATTACCCATCAATTTGGAATCGAAGATCGTCAAAAAAACTTTAAAATACTCCATTAGAACGTGTGTCTAGGATACATTATCGAGTGTAAGAGGAAGTCTAAAGTGTGGAGCGACTTGATCTCTCAGCTCTCTACAAGTTATCACCTCATGCTGAAGAAAATGGCGATTCACAGCATCATCAATTCGCGCAATTACACGGAGCTCGTTAAGCATTTCAAAGGATTTGCCCGGCTTGGTCAATCCTTTGAGTTGGCCATCTTTAGGCGAAATATAGCCGAAGAAGGCCTCCTCTGTATCGGCATCGTCTGATGCAGACTTTTTTGTGTATTTAGACAAATCGATTCTTGAAGAAGGAATATGGTTTTGTTGTAATATTCTTAAAATTTCTCCACCTTTCTCTCGACTTGCTGGGTAATCATTCCATTTAGCTGCTAAATACCACTGGAATTCACCAAGGATGTTTCTTTTCATAGAGCCACCTGCACGAATGTTTAAAAAGTGCAAGCGATCGGAAAGAGAGCGGATAATGGTATGGGGATCTATGTGGGCAAGAAAAACGATAGCTTTGATGGGGTGGTAGCCAGCTACGACATAAAAGGGTGGGAAAGACGAAACGACTAAAGGTGTTGTAGAAGAAATAGCAGCTACTCCTCCATAAACCTTATGTACATTTTTCAAAGGAAACTCTAGATGAGCTACTTTCTTAGGTTGATCAAGAGGAGGATTGCTGGAATTTGAGGAGCTACTACTCGAGAAGGATGGACCCATAGGACATAGAAGTTCATGTCGGGGGCAAGTCACTTCAAATGTTTCTCTAACTGGTACATCTTCCTCTTCACCATCAACGTAACTATCCTCGGGTTTATTTGAAAATTGCAAACGAGGACAGAGCGAGTTTGTAGAGGTATGAGAATCTGAGTGTACAAGAAAAAAAAATGCCTTTCTTGAAAGAGAGGTTTTCTTGTCGTCAAAATGCTCGATAGGTAAAAACGGATAAGCTTTTGAAGCAGCAGTTCGATAAGCGATGTGAACCTTTTCTAAAGGAGAGTCTATTTGAGTGCCTATCCTTTCACTAATAAGCGGATTTCTAGAATATGAGGAACTGCTTCTGGTTGAAGGGTTATGATCGCAGCTTGACATGGGATGTGAGAGACATACGAGACTGCCGTCAGGATTTTGCGAGCAGATGTAGGAAGCAGGTCTGGGTGATGAGCTAACCGTAGGCATCCATGTTGTTTTAGAGTCGCTTGGCGAGGCGAAGGCGTGTGAAGGTAGCGAAGCGGAAGAGTAGGACTGTGTAATAGAAGAGGTCATTTGTTCTTTTTTTTAAAATCGTATAGGAAAAATTAATTGATTGGGTTTTTCTGGACTTCGGAACTAATTTCGTTTCAAACTTTGAAAATCCACTTTCTTATAAGACTCTCAAAGTTTGAAGTTGGAAATATGCTCAAAAAGTTCAGACTCTAAGAGGGATCTTTTGGAATAACCGTTACAGCAAGAGGGTGCGTTATATGCAAGTAAGGAGCAAATACTAGATCCCTCACCAGTCTAGAAGTTGCCATACCATTTTGGAGTAAATACCACTCAGTGAGGCGATCAATCCGCTCAACTGCCTGATAGGCATCATGCTTATCGAAGGAGCTCCATCGCCTATTCGTAAATTCTCTAAGATGGCCTTCTCTTGGTGAGATATAAGCACCGAAGGATAAATGAGGCTTTAAGGATTCATCGGTAAAATCCTCTAATGCAGAAGTTATCGATCTTTTTTGGCCATATTTAGATAGATCGATCTTCGCAGAAGGAATTTGGTTTAGTCCAAGCTCTTTAAGGATTACACTACCTCTTTGCTCACTCCAAGGACTATCACTCCATCCGCCTGCTAAAAACCACTGAAATTCTGGAAGGATACTTCTTTCGCTAGAGCCGCCTGCTGCAATATTTAAAAGCTGCAAACGATTTGAAAGAGAGCTTATACAAGTACTAGCATTCATGTGGGCAAGGAAAACTATAGCTTTCGTAGGATGATAGCCTGCAACGACGTGAAAGGGACCAAAAGAGGAAACGACTAAGGGTGTTGTAAAGGAAATAGCAGCACTCCCCTCCCAAACTTTACAAGCTGTTTTGAGGAGATCTTTTGATTGAGGTTCTATTGCTGCTTGACCTGCGGAAGGATTGATTGAACTCGACGAACTACTACTACTCGAAGTCGCTGTAGCTGTACTTAGAGAATCAATAGGGGATGTCGTGGAAGGAATAGAAATAGATGGAGAGGAACTTTGCGACCAAGAAGGCGATAGGCAAGATTGCGTAATGGCTGATGTCATTTGGAACCCTTGGGTAAGTTTTTATCAAAAACGCCTAAACTTTTACTTCATATACGAGTTTTTTTGAAAGTTGTTCGTTTCATTTTTTTTTAAGACTAATTCTCGCAATCGGGGATTCCTAACTAAGAGTGTGTCGCCCCTCCAATTTAGGAAGGCTCTCCAACGATTTCTAACATAATAGGAAGGTTTAAAGTTGCGGCAAGCCACTGCTTTTCTTTTTTATCCGCATCTACTCGCTCCCTTTCTACTAATTGATCAATCACAGACTCCTCAATCCATGCTGAAGAAATCTGTTCATCTTCCTTTTCAAACTCTCCCCATGATTGAGTAAACTCACAAAGATTGCCATGAATAGGGTCAAGCGAAACGCCTAAGAAAGCGTGGGGAAGGAGCTCTTTATCAGAACTTATATATGAACGCGTCATCGTGGATTTTTCCTGGTATCTTGATAAATCGATTCTTTCAGAAAAGAGGCCCTTTTCTTGAAGTTTCTGTAAAATCGTATCGCCATTTCGTTGACTTACGGGGTCATCTTTCCAACCTCCAACCACGAACCACCGAAATTCTGGAAGAGAATTCCTTCCTGCTAAACCACCTGTTTGAACATTTAAAATTTCTAAGCAATGGGAAAGAGAGTTGATATCAGAACGCGAAGTGATATAGGCCAGAAAACTGAGACGCTTGATTGCATGATGAGCCCCTACAATATAAGAGGGGCCGAATGAAGTTACGACTAAGGGTTTTGATGAGGAAATGGCAGCTCTTCCTTGAAAAACTTTATGAACACCGTCTAAAGGAGGCTCGATTGTTAAGCGCGGGAGAGTAGGGGTAGGTTCAGGTGTCGAAGACGATAGACTACTACTCGTAGAAGATGCGCTATCTGCGATTGAAGAAGCACTACTTGAAGAAGGGGTACTAGCACCATAGCTTGTGGAACTGCTAGATGAGGAGGAACTAGCGGGCGATAGAGAAGCTAGAGCTGCGTAAGCTAGCAATGGTTGGGAAGAGGATGAAGAGGATCCCGAGAGAGAGTGTGTCATTTTTTCCTTAAGTATAGGGATTAAGTGATAGCGTCTATTGGAAAGCCAAATTTATGATGGAATACATCAATGTTATCTCTCTTCTGTAGGATCGCTTATTTTCAGCTTTGCAAATTTTTCGATGATAGCTGAGATTACAAAAGCCCAGGTGTTGGAAAGTGTAGGATGTTCTGCACTTGATGAACTAGTACTTACTCCAAGAGCACTATCTATAGTACCACAAGAAGTACTTGAAGAAAGAGAACTGACACCAGGATTTCTAGAGCTACTAGAGTTGGGACTACCTATAGGTAAAGTCGAACTCGGACTACTTTCTATCGGTGATGGGGAAGCAGGATAAGGAGTTGTATACAAGGAAGACACTGAACAAGATTGCGAGATGGGGAGTGTCATTGGGTCCCTAAGGATTAATTTATTTAAGAAGCTTGCTCATTCGACAATCTTGAGCGTAAGTGGAAAGCGTAAAGTATCTGCAATCCTTTCTCTCGTATCTACACTTGCCGTAGTAGCGCCACTTCTTGCTAACTCGTAATCGATAGCTTGATCAACCCGAGCTTGTGAAGTTCTTTCTTCTTCAGCTTCAAACTCCTCCCATGTTTTTGTAAATTCACGAAGAATGCCTTCTTTGGGATCCATATAGGCTCCGAAAAAAGCATGGGGGTTAAGTTCAGGATCCAACTGAGCAAGATCCTCTGATCTACTCGATTTTGAACGATATTTAGATAAGTCAATTCTTTCGGAGGGGACGCCCTTACTTGCAAGTATGCTTAAAATTGAATCTCCATTTTCTCGACTTATAGAATCATCTTGCCACCCGCCAGCTAAGCACCATTGCAACTGAGGGAGAATATTCCTCTCCCAAGACCCTCCTGCTTTTAGATTTAAAATTCCTAAGCAGCTTTTTAGGGATTGTATATTCGTGTAACTATCAATGTGCGCAACAAAACTAAGAGCATACACTGCGTCATGGGCAGCGAGCACATGAAAGGGACCAAAGAATGAAACAGCTAAAGGACGGTTTCCAGAAATTCCCGCTGTACCTAAAAAAACTTTGTAGATCCTATCGAATGCATATCCTGCAGGGAATCCTTCTTTAAGTGGATATACAGGTTGTGATCTAGTGCTCAACGAAGTACTGCTAGTCGAGGATGTACTTGTGGAGCTTGACGTATCAATAGATTCAGAAGCGGGAAGGGCGCTTGGTGACATCGCGGGAGATGAGAAAGATCGTGATATCGAGCTGGTCATTTTTTCCTTGGAGTTGCCGTAAATAAATTTGAAAAACTTTATGCCACATTGCATTTATTGACAATGTAAGAGCGGGAAAATGGAAGATGTTCTAGACAAATGAGTCTATATCGAATTTCTCGGCCTCTGCGAGTCCTGCATTTTCATGGAGTTGCTAATTCCTAAGTACCTTTATCCCGAGGATGGGGAGTGAGACAATCATCGGCATCTAAAACCCATCCACCACCCAGGGCCTTGTAAAGATCGACTAGGGTAAGGAATTGGTCGGCTTGTGACTGAGCTAATAAGATTTGTGCAGAAAAGAGAGTTCTCTCGGCATCCAGAACGGTAAGATATTGTGTTTGCCCCTCGTAGTAGCGAAGCCATGAAAGGCGAAGATATTCTTGAAGCGCAATGACGTCGGCTTCATATGTAGCAAAGATTTCTTGTGATTTTTCATAGCCGACCAATGCATCATTCACTTCTCGAAGCGCTGTCAAAATCGTCTGTTCATATTGAAAAAGCGTTTCTTTTTGTTGGGCTTTTGATACGTCGAGCTGTCCAAAGAGCGCTCCACCTGTAAAAATTTGCTGGAGTAAGTTGCCTCCAATTTCCCAGGTTTTAGAGCCTTTATTAAAGAATTGACTCAGCAAAAAGCTATCACGACCATAAAAAGCGTTTAAATTGATCTGGGGGAAGAAGGCGGCTCGAGCAACACCGATATTGGCATTAGCCGCGATGAGGCGATTTTCTGCAGCTAGGATATCGGGCCGCCGTGTAAGGAGATCAGATGGTAATCCTACAGGTACTTCTGCAGGGAGATCGAACTCATTTACAGGTTTTCCTCGCATGATGTCTTTAGGACTTTGGCCGAGTAAGACACTTAGGAGATTTTCTTGCTGAGGAATTTGCCTTTCGAGCTCTTTCACTGCGGCGACGGCTTCTTCGTAGGCAGAAGCTGCCTGCGCAACTTCGATCTCGGAGGTCAGCCCCCCTTCAAAACGCGCACGTGCAATCCGCAAGGATTCGATTCGTGATTCAAGAGTTTCTCGAGAAATTTTTATTTCCAAATCGAGTTGTCGTAGATAAATATAACCGCGAGCTACTGAGGCAACAAGGGACATCACGACCGTTTTACGATTTTCAATTTGGGCGATATATTGAGAATAGGCTGCAAATGTTTGGTTGCGGATTTTCCCCCAAAAATCGAACTCGTAAGAGAGATTAAACAGACCTTGATAGTTCTGAATGATGGGGTTGATGCCGGGTAGAAAGTGGGTGAAATTGGCGTTCAAAGGTAATCGTTCTTTAAATGCTTGTCCGCTAAAGTTAATTTGCGGAAAAAGAGCAGAACGAACAATTTCATATTGTCCCCAGTATTCTTTCACCCTCCAGATGGCCACTTGCAAATCTTTATTATTTTCTAGCGCAGTCTCGATCAGATTATTGAGAATAGGGTCACCTAGTGACTCCCACCAACGGATATTGCAGAGAGTAGACCCATCATCATTTAGGGTTCTCCATCCTTCAGGCATATCATCGAGCTCGGGGCGAGAATACTGGGGAGCAAAGTTGCATGCAGACAATAGAAGGAGTAGAGGAAAGAGTTTTTTCATGAAGGATTCTGCTCCTTTTTTCTATCGAAGATTTTGTAGAAAAACGGAACGAAGAAAACTCCAAAAAATGTGGCGATGATCATGCCTCCCATAACACCTGTGCCGACAGAGTGACGGCTAGCTGCTCCCGCTCCCGTGCTGATGACAAGAGGTAAAACACCAAATACAAAAGTCAGCGAGGTCATGAGAATAGCGCGGAAGCGTTGGCGGGCTGCTTCTAGAGCGGCTTCTCGAGCGGTCATTCCTTCTTTCCTACGTAGAATCGCAAACTCAATAATCAAAATAGCATTCTTAGCGGCCAGGGCGATAAGTGTCACAAGGCCAATTTGGAAATACACATCATTTTCAAGGCCTCGGAACCAAATAGCCAAGAGAGCTCCTAGGATGCCAAAAGGGACAGCGAGAAGAACAGCTACGGGTAATGACCAACGCTCGTAAAGAGCTGATAGAATCAAGAAAACGAGTACGAGGGCACCAGCGAGAACACTAAGAGATGTTCCACCTGTAGCAATTTCCTGATAGGCTTGTCCACTCCAAGCAGACGTCATATCAAGCGGAAGGACTTCTTTTGCGACTTCTTCCATAGCGGCGATAGCTTGCCCCGAACTATAGCCGGGAGCTGCGCCCCCATTGATTCGCGAAGCGATGAAGCCATTGAATCTACTGATAAGATTGGGACCTTTAGCATAATGGAAAGTGACAAGGGAATTGATGGGTACCATCTCATCTTTTTCCGAGCGGACATAGATATTCCCAATCTCCTCTAAAGTAGAACGAAATGCAGGCTCGGCCTGCAGCATCACTTGAAAGACCCAGCCATATTTATTGAAATTGTTCACGTAGACAGAACCTAAAAAGGTCTGCAGTGTTTGGTAGACTTCGCTGATAGGAACTTTTAAAGCACGTGCTTTTGCTCGGTCGAGATCGGCAAAGACTTGCATGCAATTAGGATCGATTGCTGTTGTTAATCCTGCAAGCTCAGGGCGTTTACGAGCTTTTTCCAGGACTTCTTCTGTCATCTGTGCGAGTGTGTCAGCATTTCCTTCACCACGATTGACAATCCAAAATTCAAATCCGCCGACTGTGCCCAAGCCTTGTATAGCTGGAGGGTTAAAGGGAACTACCTTCGCTTCTGGTATAGAAAAATACTCTTTACCTAATGATTGGAGAACTCCAGCTGCCTGCTGCTCTTTCGACGTTCTTTTATCCCAATCTTTTAAAATGACAAAATAGGTGCCCACCGGTGTTCGATTCAAATTTTCAAGAAGACTAAAGCCAGTAAGAGAGATGAAGGATTCAACTGCAGGATTCTGGAGAGCCATAGGCTCAATTTTTTGTGTCACGGCTTGCGTTCTATCTAAACTGGCCTCTTCGGGGAGATTAGCGAATGTAAAAAGATAGCCTTGGTCTTCTTGAGGCACAAGACTTGTTGGAATGAGTTTAATTAAGAGAAAAATCCCGATAACGACACAAGAAAATGCAACAAGAGCAATTAGAGTATTGTCGATTAACCAGCTTGCGCCTTTCGTATACGTAGTGGTGAATCTTGTAAGATTACGATTAAAGAGTTCTCCCGCTTTGCTCGGCTTAGCTGGTTTTTTTAGTAGATAGGCCGCTAGAACAGGACTCAAAGTCAAAGCGACAATACCAGAAATCACTACGGAAATAGAAAGAGTAATGGCGAATTGTTTATAGAGGCCTCCTGCAATCCCTCCTAAGAAGGCGACAGGAATAAAAACTGCACAGAGTACAAACACGATAGCCACGACGGGCCCCGTTACCTCTTCCATCGCCTTACGAGCCGCTTCTTTAGAAGATAGGCCTTTTTCCCGAATATTGCGCTCGACATTTTCTACAACGACAATGGCATCATCGACCACAATTCCTATAGCTAAGACCAAGCCAAATAAAGTGAGAGTATTAAGAGAAAATCCCAGCAAATACATGCCGGCAAATGTCCCGACAATCGAAACAACCATGGCAATAACGGGGATGATCGTCGCTCGGATATTCTGTAAAAAAATGAAGACGACAAGTGCGACCAGAATAGCCGCCTCGTACAATGTTTTCTCTACTTCGTGAATGGAGACTTTAATAAATCGGGTTGTATCGTAGGGGACCGAATAGGAGAGTCCAGCAGGGAAACGTTCCGCAAGAGATTCCATCGTTTTTTTTACTTCAGCAGCAATATCCAATGCATTAGCGCCATATTCTTGGTAAATCGCGACCAAAGCAGCATTCTTTCCGTTGAGCTCACCATTAACGGTATAGGTTTGGGCACCCAGATCCGTATGACCGATATCTTTGATGCGGACAGTAGAACCATCGGATGTCGCACGTAAGATGATATTGTCAAATTCTTCGGGCGTATCTAAACGATTACGTGCAGTAACAGGGAGAGTGAGTTGAACAGGCTTTACAGTAGGGGACTGGCCCAGTTGTCCAATTGGATAATCTTTACTTTGCTCTTGGATGGCATGAGAAACATCTGTTGTTGTAATCCCCAATTGCGCCATTTTGTCCGATCTTAGCCATACGCGCATGGCGTAATCACGGGCATTAATAATCAAGGCATTGCTGACACCCGGTAACCGAAGAAGCTCATCGACAATGTGAATATTCGTGTAGTTACTCGTAAAAATTTCGTCATATCTTCCATCGGATTCAACAGCAATAAGCAATAGAATCGTCGGCGTTTGCTTCAAAACCGTCACACCTTCACGCTGCACTTCCTCAGGTAATTGTGAAAGAGCAAGGTCCACACGATCTTGCGTATTATTCAAGGCGCGATCTGGATCAGACCCAATGTTGAAATAGACGCTTAAAGCCAAATTCCCCGTGGCCGAGTTTTGTGAGTACATGTAGATCATGTCCTCGACACCGTTAATCTGATTTTCAAGCGGTGCAGCTACAGAGTCCGAGAGAATTTGTGCGCTTGCACCAGGAAAGGAGGTCGAAATCTGGATTTGCGGCGGAATGATATTGGGATACTGTTCGATTGGAAGCTTGCGTAGAGCAATAATACCCACGAGAACAATGAGTATGGAAAGTACCATTGCGAAAATGGGGCGTTTTAAAAAAAAGCGCGAGATCATGATGGGCTCAATGGCAAGGGCTCGGCCTCTGCCTCGGGAGCCATTAGGCAGGATTGGACCTTAACTAAAGATCCGTTTTGCACTTTATTGACACCATCTGCAATGACTATCTCACCTTCTTTTAGACCCCGTTTGATAATCCAATAGTCCTGATACCAATCTCCAACTTCAACCGTTCTGATCACCGCTTTGCCATCTTCGATTACAAAGACATACATGCCTTTTTGGCCTTGAGTAATCGCTTTCTGAGGAACAAAGATTGCATCAGGCCTTTTGGCCCCTTTTACAAACACGCGAACAAATTGTCCCGGCAAGACAAGCCCTTCAGGATTACAAAATGTCGCCCGTACTACCATGGATCCTGTAGAAGGTTCGAGTGTGGGGGAAGCAAAGTTGACTTGGCCTTTGTAAGGAAAAAGAGATCCATCCGCTAGCTCAAGTGTGACGTTGTATTCTTGTTGAGGAGGAAGAATCAATTCCGATTTTGTTTTTTCTCCACGAATGTCCAACATTTGATTATCCGAAACACTAAAAAGCACCCAGATCGGATCGATAACAGAAACTAACGAAAGAAGACCGTTGACATTAGGGGTAATGAGAGTGCCCTCGCGAAAAGCAGCCCGGGCAGATAACCCCTTAATGGGAGATAGGATTTTCGTATAACTCAGATTCAATTCCGCTAGATAGACATTAGCTTTTGCCGTAATGACGCTTGCTTCAGCAGTTAATACAGCTGCGGTTGCATCATCGAGATCCCTTAAGCTCGCTGCATTTTGTGCATAAAGGGGCTGTATCCGCTGTAAGCTCCTTTGGGCGCGCCACAAGACTGCTTCTTGCCTTTCTAAGGCTCCTTGGGCTTCTTGAAGGCTAGCCTCATATTGTCGGGGATCAATCTGGAACATAGGATCACCGACATTCAACATGCTCCCTTCGGTATAGTCGATACTCCAAAGATAGCCTTCTACCCGCGCACGAATCTCCACTGGATGGGAACTTTTAGCTACTCCTACAAATTCAAAGTTAGCGGGGATGGTGCGTTTTTCTACTTGAAAAGCGGTGATAGGTAGGGGTGGAGGTGCTTGTCGTTCGGGTTTTTTCGAACAAGCAGCACAACTGATCAACACAAAAATGATAAGTAATGAAATTTTATTCATTCTAAATTATGCAATATCAATAATGCAAAATTGAATGCAACTGCTCAGAATTGCAAGAAAATAAAAGTAGAGACTTTTGTGAAAACACTTCGGGAAAAATTATTTGTAAGTGTAGGAGCGATTCTGTTAATTGTCGCCCTCCTTAATTATTTTATTTCAGAAATGTGGGTGCGACGTGAGTTAGAAAAAACCGGTCATATAATTAACGAAAACATAGAAAATATTAACAAGGATCTTCGAAATTTCTTCTCATTTGTCGTAAGTTATCAAGTCGTTTATGATGCCGCAGAGCTTGATGGCCTCTCAAAAATAATCGCCGAACAAGTATCACCACAAACAGCTGTCAATCCTTGGAAATTACTCAGTCGTATCGCATCATTTAATCCTGAAATTGCCTTCGTGCAATTAGGCCATCAGGTAGTTTCTCCAGAAACGGGCAACCTGTATTTTCCAAGATGGACTTCGATTGAGGGAATGTTGTGGGTAGAGATTCCAGAAAAAAGAGCTCTGTATGTAGCTCTACCTTTCTCCGAATCACCCACCCATTATTTATTATTTGATGCTAAGCTTCTCCAGGAAGTCTTACCCTCGAGCGATACTCTTTCCCAAAATTTAGTAAGAGCAAAAGAGAATTTACAGAAAGCTTCTTCTGCGAATTTTGTCGCTTTTCCCAATGATGATCTTTCATTTTCTTGGCGTGATTCGATTAAAAAACTCTTTCAAGCTCTTGTCGTTTATGAAACAAGATGGGTCGAGAAAATGTCTCTCATCCAAGATCTTGCTGATAAGCAAATAGAAAAATTTCCTATTCCGCTTGCAGGAGTGTTAATGATCGATAAAACCTTCGATGATGGCGCCTGTGTACTCACGGAAGAAATCTTTTTATCTTCCAGTATTGTTGTTGATCCTGCCCATTCATCAGAAACATCGCTGCCTTTTCTACTTTTACGAAAAAATGGCGAGACCAATGTGCTGGATATGGCGCGTTTGTTCCGATTTTCGGATGGCTCTAACCAACAAATGGCTATAGGCTTTTCCATTTCTTCTCTAGTGAGTAAAATCGCAACTCTTGTTAAGAGACCTATTATTATCACATGGGAAGGAGAACCTTTAGCTTTTGATCAAGAGGGGAATGCTTTTGACCCGAAAAAAGAACTTGCGCTCACAGATCTTTCCTCTGCTAAGTCTCTATCTTGGCAAGGTAAAAATTATCTTCCGCAACAGATCGATTTAGAAGAATTGCAGTTGACGATTCTTACTCCAGAGTCAGAGGCCCTGGCTACTACAAGATTTTTACAGGCCATGCGCAAGGAGATCTCTTTTAAAATCACTCTGAGCCTCATTGTTGCCGCACTCATATCTTTTGTAATCGCTCTACTTCTTCTCAATAATATTTCTAAAAAATTCACCCAACCTATTGTTTGCCTCTCTCATGCATCGGAAGAATTAGGAAAAGGTAAACATGAAGGTCTTATTCTGCCTCAATTGGGTAAGCGGCACGATGAAGTCGCAACCCTCACGCATTCCTTTGAGAAGATGGTGGGGGCGCTTCAAGATCGAGATAAAATCCGAGGCGTACTCAATAAAGTTGTTTCTAAGGAGATCACGGAAGAAATCCTAAAAGGCGAAATTGAATTGGGCGGAGAAGAGCGCGTATTAACGTTGCTGTTTAGCGATATTCGTGAATTTACGCATTTTTCGGAGCATCTCGATCCTAAAGATCTTATTGGGTTGTTAAATGCCTATATGACGCATATGTGTCGGATTATCGATGAGACACATGGGGTCGTCGATAAGTTTGTTGGTGATGAGATCATGGCTTTATATGGAGCTCCTCTTGCTTTACCTGATCATCCGGTTAAAGCGATTGAGGCGGCTCTACGCATGATCCAAGATTTGCGCGCATGGAATAGTGAGCGTAAGAAATTGGGTGCACCTATTTTTGAAATTGGAATCGGCATTCATACGGGCTTAGTTTGCGTAGGCAATATGGGTGCAGAAAATCGTCTGAATTACACAGCTATCGGGGCGAATGTGAATCTCGCTTCGCGTCTCTGCTCTGTTGCAGAACCTATGCAAATTCTTGTTTCAGAAGCAACCTATCAATTCCCTGGCGTACAAGAGCATTTCCACTTTCAACAGTTGCCTCTATCTACACTTAAGGGTATTGACCACCCAGTACCCTTGTGGCGTGTTGTCCAAACGTAGTTCAAGTGGCTTATTTCTCTAGCTGTGAGGAAAAGATTCCTTATTCACCCTAAGAAATGTTTTGTTAATTTTCTTAATTCAATTATTCAATAAATTCTAAAAAAATTTCAATTGCAATAATTTCAGCAATTATTAAATTTTTATATTTTTAATTATAAACTATTTGTTTTTAATTGCATTTTAGTTGAAAATTTCGTGTAAAAACATCATAATATTCACGTATTCAATTAAAGCAAGAAATTCTTTCATGATTAATTATCCAATCGCTTTTCATCGCGATTATCGGTACGATTGCACTCCCTCTTCCCAGCAAGGATTCAGTAAAATAGCTACCCGAGTGGCCCATGCTACTCTTCCTTTACTAGGCCTTCATCCCACTTTACGTGGGCCTCTCTCTTTAGGCATGTCGGGCGCTCGAAGCGTTATGCACATGGGACAGATGGTGGAGAGTATAAAAAACAAAAAATTCGAAGAAGGTGGCTTGCATTTTCTTCACGGATGTTTAGCCACTGCGGGTGTTGGCCTTTACTTCTTCAATAAAACCTATAGCATTTTAGCATCTTCTGTTAGTGATCTAATCAACAATACACGCAATAAAGATTGGTCTCATGCGGCTCTCGATATCCTTTTCATTGCCTCCATTTGTCATGGCACTCTTGCCTTAACATGTGCTTGTGTGCTGTTCCAAGTCGCCCACGATTGCTATGCCTCTCGAGAACATTTCCAAAAAGGCGAGTATTTAGAAGGAGTGTGCCAGGCCCTTTTAGCTGGAGGACACCTCCACCAAGCTGTTCCACAATTGCGAGCCTTACATTGGTCATGGAAATATCGACCTCTTCTTTCTGCAGAATTAAAACAAGATTCGCGGGGTTTTGTTTATTTGGATATTCCAGATGAACAACTACATTCTCTTATTAACGCTCTGGGCGACAAAAAAGCTCAACTACCACCTTATTTCGGCAAAGGAATGGCAGGCGCTCATGTCAGCGTGATTCGGAGCGATGAAATGCAAAGGAAGGGGATGCCGAAAATTCAGGATTTAGGTAAAAAATTTGCATTCCGAATTGTTCAAACAGCCGATGTTTGCCCCGATGATTGGAAAGCCAAAGTCCACATTTTAACACTCGATTGTCCAGAATTAGAATCTATGCGCAAGAAGCATGGATTCTCCCCGCGTATTGGCGATCATGATTTTCATCTTACTTATGCCCTTACACCCCTATAACCCGTTGAGAGATGTCATGAAAAAAATAGGTGTATTTTTACTAGCGCTAAGTTTGCAGCTTCCTACTTTACATGCAGAAGAAATACCGGCTCCCTCTAAACTCCATAATCATTACGTAGGTGAATTGCATCAAGCTTGGCAATTTCCTTCTGATCATCTGCCTATGGGAGCGACAATCGATGGTTTTCATGTGGCCACCTGGAATGTTTTGAACTCAGCTTTTATCAGTTGGATCGAGAGAAATTCACAAGGTCTAAGTAAATCCCAGATCATGGACGAACATGCAATTTTATTGCATGAATCGGGGTTAACTCTTCGAGAAGAACACCTGGTCCAGAATATTGTAAAAATGATTGACCATCCTACCCATCCTCGGAGCATTATTGCTTTACAAGAATCGGGATCGATCTTTTTGCAAGAATTACAACGACGCCTTCCTAAGAAGATAAAAATTTATTACTCCTCTTCGAAGCCCGTAGTCGATCAAAATGTCATTCTTTACAATAGCGAAGAATTTGCGCTTCTTGAAGATGAGAGCCGAATCGTAACCAATGCTTATCCCTCGAATCCTGGAAGACCCTTAATGGATGTAGTCTTTCTTAGAACAAGTACCCAAGTTAAATACCGAATCGTTAACACCCATCTTCCAGGCGATCCTAATTTGCCCGGAAAATTGGAGTTTGCTTTCTACCTTGCGGGACATAGGAAGCAAGACACCGTTTGTATAGCTCTAGGCGATATGAACTTTGATCCTCAAGCTATGGAAAGTGCTTTTGAGGCTTCTCTTCTCCGAACATTTCGGAATCTTGTTGGCTACAGAACCATTGTCGGTACAGATAAAGCGGCTAAAGCCCTCGATCATATCTATGTCGATTTTGGAAAAAATACCGGAGAGGCTCATCCTAATCTGCCTGAAGAGGTTCTTCCAGGACTCGAAGCTATGGTTGCCCTATTGGATCATGGGGCTTCTTAATTCCTTTAAATCGTTACCTACAGAATCCAACCAGTTTTTAAACAAGAGAGCTTCCAAGCGGCACGCCTCTTGGATGTAAAGGCTGGGTTGATCGCAAAGATTTTTTTCCATCTCTGCCAAATGCTCTTTTTCTTCTAGTAAAATGGACTGGACTTGCACTTTTGATCCTGCTTTTCTTAGGGCGGACTGATAAAGAGGGTAAAGTTCGGCTGCGCGGAGTTCAATGGCGTAAGTAACAAGAAAGTAGGCAAGCTCTTTTTTCTGTCTTATAAAACGCATAATCTGCAGATCAAGGGCATTGAGATAATGATAGCTAGCCCACCCTCCTAAAAGATATTCAAGACGATAATCTTCGTATGTTTGTCCCAAGCGCACCAGTTGTTTCTTGAGATAAAAGGCATGCCGAAACTCTTCAGATGCATGCTTGAGCATTTCCTCTTTGACAAGAGTTGGATGTTCGCACGATGCGATTTTGCGGGCTCCACAATTTTCTAGATAAGAGAGCGTATTGATCCATCGCCCATGTGATACAGGATGACTTACAATCAATTTCACTAATTCACTGATTTCTTGAGTAAAGGAAATAAAATTCATGGCCAATTCGTTAGGGTTATTTCAATCGTTTCGTAGATTTTTTGTAGCTCATCATTTGTGATGCAGTAAGGGGGAAGAATGTAGAGGACATTTCCTAAGGGCCGCACCAAGATCCCTTCTTTCTGGAAGAAAGACGTTAGCTTAGGGCTCAGCGGATCAAAATAGGAACTCTCCTGGGTGGAATATTCTAAGATTAAGATTGTCCCTACTACATCGCAGCGCTTGAGTTTAGGATGAAATGCATAGTGGTTTTGGAAGCGAAGGTGAGAGTGTTGAATACGATCTCTATCCGAACTGTTTTCTTCAAGAAGATCAAGACTTGCATTTGCGGCGGCACATGCTAGAGGGTTCGCTGTGTAGGAATGGCCATGAAGAAAAGCCCGAGAAAGCTCATTGGAAAGAAAGGCTTCGTAGAGATATTCCTTTGCAAGGGTGGCCCCTAATGGCAAAAATCCTCCGGTAATGCCTTTAGAGAGGCAAAGAATATCGGGTGTTTCTTCGATGGTGTTACATGCGAATAGAGGTCCTGTCCGTCCAAAACCAGTCATGACTTCATCGGCAATTGTGATAATGCCCCGATCGTGGCAAGTTTTTATCATGCGCTTTAGATAGATTTTAGAGTGAGGAAGCATACCGCCTGCTCCTTGCAAAAGCGGTTCAAAAATAAAGGCCGCGATATTTTCTGTTTTCAGTGCTCTCTCAAATTCTGCCCAGGATTGTTCTTCATGACCACGAAGTGGGGGAGAAATCGAATAAATCTGAAAAAGGTAGGGCCAAAAGGGGTGATTATACGAATTTTTGCCAGATGCAGACATCGCTCCAAATGTATCTCCGTGATAGCCCCCCTGAAAGGATAGAAGAGTTTTTCCTGAACCTTTCACTTGCAAGGCCATCTTAATAGCTGTTTCCACAGCTGTTGATCCATTATCGGAATAGAAAACTCGCGTAAGCCCTTGGGGAGAAAGAGCTAGCAGCCTTTCGGCTAATGTGATGGCTTGAAGGTGCGTGTAACCCGCGAATAGAACATGTTCGAGTTGAGCTGCCTGCTCACTGATTTTTTTAGTGATATAGGGATTTGCATGTCCATGCAAATTTACCCACCATGAGGAGATAGCATCCAGGTAAGACCGGCCATCCTCGGCATATAAATAGACACCATTACCCGCTACGATAGGAATTGGAGAGGCAGCGGTTTGCGCTTGGGTAAATGGGTGCCAAATACATTTTTGATCCCTCTTTACCAAAGATGAGGTTTCCATTGGTGGGCAAGCTTTTGTAGATTCTTTTGCGATAATTCGGTGGGCCATTTTAATCTTCCTAAGCATCGGGTTTTAATTTTTTGTAGGAGCATTTCTTCGGTTTCAAAGTCTCCATCTCCATTAAAAACTACCCCGGTAAGAGGAACTTTTTGTTGGAGTAGAAAATTAGTGGTCAGAAAAAAGTGATTGAGACTGCCAAGGTAGTGGCGATGAACCAGAACCCAGTGCGTAGCCTTCCACCGTATAGCAGCATCAAACCAGGTTTCTTCTTCATTTAGGGGGGCCATAATACCGCCAGTCCCTTCTATGATAAGGGGGCCGTCACACGGAGGCGGGATAAGATCTGTAGCACGGATCAAGAGGCTTTCTTTTTTTGCTGCGAGATGAGGAGAACAGGGCGTTTTGAGAGTAAAACCGTCAGGAAAACAAGGTTTTTGCGTTATCTCTTGAATCCATGCCCGATCTGCGGGTAGGCCACATTGCACAGGTTTCCAATAGCTAGCGTTGAAAGCCTGAGCTAAAATCGCTGAGACGACGGTTTTTCCTACTTCTGTATGGATGCCAACGACAATGATGCGCATAGAAGGTCGATTTCCTTTTCGTGATTAAAGCTGTGTAAGACGATCCGCAAACATGGTTTCCCTTGAGGTGAAGTGGGGGGAAGAATTGCGCGGACATCTAACCCTTGCCGGTGCAGAATTTGAGATAGCTCCTTGACCTTTTCGACGCTAGAGCTATAGAGTGACTGAATGGGACCATCCCTCACAATGGGGGTTTTGAACGCATGCTGGAAATAATGGATAAGCTGTTGTAGGCGGTATTGATGGTGTTTAGCTTCTTTTTGCAATTTATCGTACGCGCATCCGATCATAGCCAAAGAAAAAGGTGGCAAAGCAGTTGTATAGATGAAGGGCCTTGAAAAATTAACGAGATAGTCTTTTAGGATCTGATTGCCTAGCACCGCAGCTCCATGCACACCTATTGTTTTACTAAAAGTATGCACCCGAGCAAATACTTGATCCTCCTGACCATATTCTGTAACTAATCCCTCACCATTTAGTCCTCGAATGCCTGTTGCGTGGGCTTCATCCACGATGAGCATAGCGCCATAACGGGTGCTAAGATCTGCAATCTCCCGTAAGGGCGCTATATCCCCACTGATAGAATAGATAGATTCAATGAGAACAAACACTGGAGGAGTAGCTTTTTGTAATCTTCTTTCCAAGGAATCGAGATTGTTATGGCGAAAAGGTAAGCATTTAGCTCTAGAAAGGCGCATCCCATCGTAAATGGATGCATGGGATTCAAGATCATAAATAAACGTTGTTTCGGGATTTCCGATGGCAGCTAAAAGCCCAAGATTTGCCTGATAACCAGTGTTAAAGATCAGAGCACTTTCAGCGTGATGAAAATGGGCAAGTTTTTGTTCCATTTCGCGATATAAGGAATAGTTCCCTGTAAGGAGTCGAGACCCTGTAGCGCCTATTCTAGAGGTGAGTCTAGAGGCTTCTTCGGCAAGTTCTTTGGATCGAGAAAAGCCAAAATAATCATTCGATGTGAAGTCGATAAGATCTATTTCAGGGGTAATGAGCGCGCGATAGAGCCCATTTGCTCTTCTTTTTTCCAAACGATCGCCTAAGAGATTCTTGTAAACAGCAGTCATTGGAAGGCTTTCTGCGGTTTGAGACCAAAAAGTTGGAACATCATCTTGTCTGTTTGATAATCAGGATTGGGCCTCGTTAAAAGTTTTTCCCCCGAAAAGATAGAATTAGCCCCAGCTAAAAAACAGAGAGCTTGCTCTTCCCAAGATCTATCAATTCTCCCTGCGGTAAATCGCACCATAGCCATGGGCATAGTGATACGTGCAGTTGCGATCATGCGGACCATGTCCCAAATAGGTAACCGCTTTTGATCGGCAAGGGGAGTACCCTCTACAGCCATCAGAAAATTAATTGGAACAGACGCCGGATGAGGATTGCGGCAGGCGAGTTGGTGGAGCAATCCAACCCGATCTTCGATGGATTCACCCATGCCAATAATGCCGCCACAACACATACTAATACCGGCTTTTTCGACCGTATCAAGAGTTTGGAGACGATCCTCATATGTGCGCGTAGAGATAATGGTTTTGTAAAATTCGGGAGAGCTATCGAGATTGTGATTGTAGGCGTATAATCCTGCTTCTTTAAGTCGCTCGGCCTGTGCTGCCGATAGCATGCCTAAGGTGCAACAGACTTCAAGTCCGCTAGCGGTGATTTTTTTTACGACCTCTAGAATGGTGTCAAATGCGTGGCCATCGCGTATAGACCGCCATGAAGCTCCCAAGCATACACGGGTGGCTCCGTTTTGTAAGGCCTGCTCTGCACGCTGCATAATTTCTTCATTCTGGAGCATTGCGCTTGCCTTTACATCCGTATGATAGCGGGCTGCCTGCGGGCAATATTTACAATCCTCAGGACATCCTCCCACTTTTATGTTGATCAAGGAGCATATTTGGATTTCGTCGCCTACGTGATATTTTCTATGAAGGGTGGCTGCGTTGTAGATCAATTCGAGGAGAGGAGTGTCATATATAGCGCGAATTTCGTCTTGGGTCCAATCACACCGGCAATCCATCAGGGTTCCTTTTGTCATGCTTCGATCTCAATTTAGCAAATTGTAGGCTACGATCCCCCATGTCTCAAGCAAGTAAAAGTTAGTAAAAACTAATAATTTGGTTAGGTAATTGCTAAATTGGTGTATATTTCGTGCGCTTGGAAGGGATTAAATAGTCCTAAAATTGATCTATATAAACTAAAAATTAGGTTATTTTTTATGCTTACAGGGCTTTGTGGAAACAAAAACGTGGAAAAAGTCCTGCTATTTCTTTTCGTTAACAATAAATGTTACGGCACCCAGCTGCAAAAATTGCTACGAACACCTCTTACTTCTCTGCAGAATGCCCTTTCTCGCTTAGAAAAAGGGGGAGTGATCCTGAGTTATTGTGAAGGAAAGACCAAACTCTTTCAGTTTAACCCTTCCTATCCGCTTTTAGTGGAATTGGAACAGCTCCTTAAAAAGAGATATACCCTTCTTTCTCCAGAGGGAAAGAGGCTTTACTCTTTTGTCAAAGAGGGAGGCTCCATTCGGCAAATGGACCCCTGGCAGAAAGGAACAGCCCTCTTGAACTTTTGGGAACGTCTAAGGACAGTAACTAAGCTTTCTGTCCATGCCAAAACAAAATCTAAGGAAGTTGCAGGATGGAATGGTAAGGGAAATGGAGAGGTTATTGTGACCCAAGAGGGGAGTTCGGTTCTCATCTTTCAGGAGAGGGGAACGTGGAACGCTAAGGAGAACCAGAATGAAATAGGATTTAGCAATGTTTTTCGCTGGACACTGGACAAGCAGGCGGGGATGATTTCTTTAGAGCATTTACGATTGGGATTGAATCACCCTGTTTTTCTTTTTCATCTCGCTCCCACAGGAAACAACCTTCTCTCTTCTATCGATTCCCACCTATGTAAAGACGATGCGTACATGAGCCAAATTTTTTGGGATCGTCAAACAATTCGACTCATGTGGCGCGTGATTGGACCTAAAAAAAACGAAGAGATGGAGTACTTTTATTATTAAAGCTAACTCAAGAGGATCGTAAGCCCATCTCCCTCGCTGGCACATAATCTTTTCCAAAACAAGATTTATATGTTCTGTAGCAAGAAAGTGGGGTAGTTAAAATAAAGCCGCGACGTTTCATAACAGCTACGACATTTTCATTATGGATATTGAAAGGGATTTTCAAGAAGTGGAGAAGACCTGCTATGACAAATACCCTACGACCAGGCCGCGCATACTTTTCCATTTGTTTACAAAATGAGACATGGCGAAGTGCGCCATTTTTTAAGCTTATTTGGATCTGATCTTTCGAAAGGTTTTTAAAAAAAACATTTTCTTGTTGGCTTTCTAATTGTGAGCCTAATTCCAAAAATAAAGCTCTTATGGTGGTTAGATTCTTATTTTCACCTTTGCGTAATTTTTCAAGTTCCTTCTGCAGAAGAAGTTCTGCACGACGTAAAGCTGCGTTTCTCTTACGACTATCGGGCATAAAAAATTCATAAAAAGGAAGAAGCTCTTTTTTAAAAAAAGTTTTTGTTCGTAGTTCAATTTTATTTATACTTGAAGAGCTAAAACTTTTGATTTTTTCTAGTTCCTTATCATAGCTTTTAATTTTAGCAACCATTTTAGCAGACATCTCTTCCGTAGTTCTGAATATAGGTGTATTTAAAGCTTCTATATTCTTTGGTTCTAGACCCTTAATAGGTATAGAAGAGGTGATGTATCGTACGGACTGGAGTTCGGATACCTTCACTCTTTTTCCCGCGGGAGTGCCTTCAACTAAAATAATATCTCCAGGCCTATACAGCTGTTCGATAGTTTTTGCTAAATATTTATGAAAAGGCTTTGCTTGCTCATGCTCGTCACCAAATACAATAATTTGCGCTTTTTTTAGGGTGGTATTACCACAGGTGAAAGTAAATGCAGGGAATTCTGCAGATCCGCGCGACTTTTTCCATATTTCGTGTAGTCTTTTTTCTAAAGCCGAGATTTTTCTATCTTTGTTGAGATTATGGTCGATTCGACCTGCGTTATAGCGATTCCATCCATATACTATATTTTCTAAATGAGTACTGGGGTAGAATCCTACTTTTCGTAAGCAGCATTCTAAGGGGTTTAAATGTTTAACACTCCACCCCTGTTGAAGGTCATAAGAGAGAAGGTGCTTCTTGGGTAACAACCCACTCCATGTGCTCACCCCTAAATTGCAATAATTATTTTCTAATAAAACTTTGTTTTTTTCTAAAACAGATGATAATGAGGGCATATATTAATTTCGCATTGTTTGGGTAATATTCTAATTTAAGAGGGTTTTATATGCACACATTTAGAGAGTAGTTTTTTATACAAAAATACTGGAGGAAGACGATTAAAAAAATAAGTAATCTTAAAAGGTGTAGTCATTATTTATGTCCATTGGAAGAGGTGAGGCCGCTAAAAAAATGATACAAAACAGTTGTATTGCAAGTCGGCAGGATTCAAAACGCCCACAATTCCCAACGCCTCCCATTCTTATTGTAGAGTAGGCAATTTTAAAAGCGGCTTACAAATGGTAGGGAGAGGGGAATTTGGCAACAGTGAGCTCTGCTACAGCAAATGTACTCGTATTGTAAGTATTCTGGTCGAAAAGATCTTACTAAGGAAGTACAAGTCTTTTCAATGAGGTATCATGCGAAGAGGAATTTTAACGTAGCTCAATATTTGGGCCCTAGGCTTGGATAATCAGGGGTAGAAGCTTTCGTCTTTAGTAGGGGGGCAGTCAATATCAATCTAGTTCAGTGAAACGGGAAATAAGCTTTCATTGAAAGTGGGTTTATAAAGATGACGCGGAGTAGATACAATAAAGCCATGACGTTTCATAACCTCTGTAACTTTAAGGCTGTCCACATCACCATTTTCCACAAAATGCGCAAGGCCTCCTATAACGAATACACGCCGTCCTGGGCGAGCATATTTTTCGAGTTCAGCACATAATGAATCATTACGGATTTTGGTAGAGAGGAGATCCTTGCTCTTTTGTGGGCCTGTAGGGTTTGTATAAAAGGCTCTTTCAACTCTTCGTTCGAGTTGGGCAATAAGCTCCAAAAGCAAAAGTTTTATCAATGTTGGACCCTGTGTTTTCTTTTTTTCCAATGCAGAAAAACCATTTTGCAAAACAACTTCTCCCCTTCTAATCATTTCTTTACGTGTTAGGAAATTGGGGATGAAAAATTCATAAAAAGTAAGAAGGTCTTTTTTGAAAAAATTGAGAGTTTGATCTTTAAATTTCTTGATTTCAAGCGGGGTCATTGTTTTCATTTTAAGAAATGGTTTAAGATAGTTATTGGTCGTAGCTATCATTTTTTTCTTCATTTGCTTAACCTTAATTACGTGATCATCATCTTCAATCTTAGTATCCCATCCCTGAATAGGTATTGAGGAGGACACATATTGAGTGAGTCGGCTGTCAGAAGCATTGATAGTTTTTCCTGCCTCAACACCTTCAACTAAGACTTTATCCCCCGGTCTGTAGAGTTTTTCGATAACTTTTGCTAGATATTTGCGAAAAGGTTTGGAACGTACATGTTGCTCACCAAATGCAAAAATTTGGCTATCTTTTACCCCCCGATTCCCAAAAGCAATAGTATAAGAGGGCAGCTCTTTAGAACCCCGAGATTTTTCCCAAATTTGCTTTAACCTTTTTTCTAAAGCTGGAATGTCCGGATATTTTGTCGGATTGTATTCAATGCGGCCTGTCTTATAGCGACCCCATCCAAGGATTACTTTATTTAAATGTGTAGAGGGGAAGAAACCTAATTTTCTAAAAAAGCACTCTAAGGGATTTAATTCTACAACCTTCCACCCAAGGAGGCCTTGATAGGAGAGAAGAATTCTTTTTTGCCAAAACCCACTTTGTTGAGTAGTACCTAAGTGGCAATAGTTTTTTCCTAATAAGTTTTTATGTGTATCTAAAGCGAATGTTAAATTCATATTTTTTTAAAGCAATAATGTTTTATCTATTTTTTATTAATTTTAGATTTAGGGTTTTACGTAAAAAGTCTTCTGCGAAAAGTAAATAAAAGAATTAAGGAAGAGAGAAGCATAAAGCCACTACTTATATTCATGGAGAGACTGGGGTTGTCTCCAACGAATGATCCAGAAATGGCAGCACTTAGTACAAAGGCGGCAGCATTTAAAGAGCTCGTAATTCCCAGTGCTTCCCCTTGTATGTTGGAGGAGGCAGCATTAGAAACAATCGTTATCGCAGTTGGTTGAACGTGGGCCACGAAGTAGCAGATTACGCAAAGAAGAGGCCATAACCAAAGAGCTGAAGGTAGAAAGATAATGCAGAAAATAGCAATTGCCGTAAAAAGATTGCCTGCAAAGAAGACAAAGCGTGGTTTAAAGCGTTGGACAACAGGTCGAATCAGAAAGCCTGTACTTAAGGCATAAAATGCACCTGCCGTCCCATAGAAAAGGCCTATTTCTGTGGAAGAAAATCCGAAATTTTTGATCAAGTAGATAGGAGAAAATTCAAAAAAGAAGGTCCAACCGAAAACGTGCAGAAAATAGCAAAGGAATATCGATCGCAATCCTACGAAATGAAAGGCCTTTTTAAGGTGAGAAAGTCCGATGTGCCAACTTAGCTTACGTTTAATAAGCATGAAGTGGCTTTCTTTGAATGCAAAAAGTGCAAAGAAAAGGTTGAGGACAACTAAGAGCGTCGCAAACTGAAAAGGAGCATTATAGCCTAAATAAGAAGAAAGTATGCTGCCAAAGAAGGGGCCCAGAGTAAAACCTGCACCATGAGCCATTCCAAAAAGTCCGAAATTTTTTGCTTTTTCTTCTGGGCTACTAATATCAGCAATCGTTGCTTGCACAATGGCCATGTTTCCTGATGCAAAGCCAATGACCGCACGAGCGAACAAAAGAAGCATAATACTATTAAAGGTCACACCCATCAGAGCAAAAATATAACCTAGTAAAGCTACGACAATACTGATTTGGAGAGGCTTTTTTCTTCCTTTCGTATCGGAAAAGGCTCCCCATATCGGAGCTCCGAAGAATTGAAAAAAAGGACCAGCAGCTAACAAAAGACCTAACCAAAATCCCCGCATCTTATGACTGGTTTCCAGCGGTAGAAGGGGGAGGGAATTGTCAAAGAGCATAGCCGAAAAAAGAGGGTAGATTAACCCAACTCCGATGAGGTCGACAAAGGCGACAAAGAGTGCTGTATATAACGAGGATTTTAATGTAGGTTTCATGGAAGGAGCTGTTCGACTTCTAGCTGGATTTGCTGTTTAAGATTGGAGTTTTGAAGAGCGGTTGCTCCATTCATCATCGTATGAGCTTCGGGAATAGAGACTTTTTTATCGATAACCTCTCCGCCCAAACGCTTGATGATAAATTCTAGGTGTTCAAGTCCTTTCGATCCGCCACCTTTTCCAGGGGATGCGCTCATAAGAGCAAATTTTTTTCCTTTGAAGGCTTCATTTGACGCGCCACCTTTTTCATTTCGAGATACCCAATCGAGAGTGTTTTTAAGGATGGCAGAAACCGAGCCATTGTATTCAGGTGATCCGATGATAAATCCATCGCTCTTGATCATCAAAGCGCGGAGTTTTTTTGCGTTTTCAGGTAAGCCATGCTTTTTCTCCAGATCCCCATCATAAAAAGGCATCAGGTAATCTTTTAGATCGATGATGGTGACGGTTGAACCTTCAGCCCTAGCAACTGCTGCTGCCTGTTCGACTAATTTTTTGTTATAAGAGTCAGCGCGCGTACTACCCGAAAAAGCTAAAATTTTGGTTTCAGCAGACAGTGTGGTTGTGAGCGCCAAACATGTAGCGACAAGCCATCCTCTCATATATGCCCTTGGAATAGTAGATTAGTTATATCGCTATTATACTAAGAACCTCGCTTCATAGCTAGAAATGAAGAATATTTTTATCGACGCACAGAGAGGTACAGAAATTTTTCAAAAATTCACAGAAAAAATTTAACGCTTATGGCGTAACGCTATCGTAAAAACAATGGCGCTCGCAACGGTAAGAATAATTCCAAGAATAAGTGTTACGATGATCGTACTGTCATATACAGCAGGAGGCGTTTGTGGTCTTCCTCCGAAAAACTCTATAATCCCATTCCATTGGGGATTGTGGGTAAAATAATCGGAAATAGCCTTTCCTAAACCCTTCTTTTGGGTGTCATGTTGAATTTTAAGAAGTGCATAGGTGATGCAATAGATGCCAATCCCAAAGGCGGCCATACAAATAAGACGGCTGACATACTTGAAGATAAAATTTCCTTTTAACATGAGGGTTCCTTTAAGCATGTGATTTTCCTTTTTTGTAACACTATTCTTTTACTGGAAAAAAAGAGAGATTGTAAAGGATTCTCTTACTAATAAGTGAAAAAATTCATAAAAAACTTTTAGAGCACGTGCTAAGGAGGCAGTTATCATTCAAGCAGATGACATTGACCTTTCCTATGGAAGTCAAATAGTTTTAGAGGGAGCCAGTTTTAGTATTCAGAAGGGTGAAAGGTGTGGACTGATTGGACGTAATGGATCGGGTAAATCTACGCTTTTTCGACTTTTAGAAGGGGAGGAAAAGCCCGACAACGGAACGATCGTTCTTCCAAAAGGGTATCGTTTAGGTGTGCTCCAGCAGCAGATACGTTTTTCACAATCGACAATTCTAGATGAAGCTGCCTTGGGATTACCCGAAGATGAAAAAGATTGCTTGTATAAAGCCGAACGAATCCTTTTAGGTCTTGGGTTTTCAATGGACGCTCTCGACCAGTCTCCTCATGGATTATCGGGAGGTTATCAATTACGCGTTCAACTCGCTAAAGTTCTAGTTTCTGATCCCGATTGCCTTCTTCTGGATGAGCCGACTAATTATCTCGATATTCTTTCTATGCGCTTTTTGGAGAGCTTCCTTAAAGAGTGGAAGGGTGAGATGATTCTCATCTCCCACGACTTACAATTTTTAGATAGTGTAACCAACCAGATGATGTCGATTCATCGTCGAAAAATTCATAAGATACGCGGGAAGAGCGATGATCTTTTTCAGATGATTGCCGAAGAAGAAGAGCGTCACGAACAGGCTCGTGTTCAAATAGAAAAGAAGAAGGCCCATCTCCAAGCCTACGTCGATCGATTTGGGGCTAAAGCTTCTAAAGCTACACAAGCACAATCGAAGCAGAAAGCGTTGAATAAGTTGCCTTCTTTAGAGAAGCTTAAGGGACTTTACAATCTTGATTTTGCTTTTCATGAAGTTCCTTTTATGGGAAAGAAAATGCTCGAAGCATCCCATTTAGAATTTTCTTTCCAACCTGGTAGTACATTAATCGAAGATTTTTCTCTTACCATTGAGAAAGGCGATAGGATTGCCATTATTGGTAAAAATGGATATGGGAAGTCGACACTTCTTCGCCTTCTACTCCAAGACTTAAAATCAGAAAGCGGTACATTAAACTCTTCTCCGAATGCGCGTATTGGTTATTTCGGGCAAACACATATTGATCGCCTCGATATGAAGAGAAGAATTGAAGATGAAATTAGTTCTTCCAATCCTCATCTGAACTTTAGCCAAGTGCGCGCTATCTGCGGACTCATGATGTTTAGCGGGGATTTGGCCAAAAAACCAATCTCGGTACTTTCTGGTGGAGAAAAGAGCCGAGTCTTGTTAGGGAAAATTCTAGCGCAACCATGCAACCTTCTTTTTCTCGACGAACCGACACATCATCTCGACATCGAATCTATTGAAGCGCTTATTGATGCGATCGAAAATTTTGAGGGTGCAGTAGTGATTGTTACCCATAGTGAATGGGTTTTACGACGCATTCCTTTTAATAAACTTGTGGTCTGTCATAAACAGAAGCAAGAGCTCTTTCTCGATAGTTACGATGAGTTTCTTGCTAAAGTCGGATGGCAAGAAGAGAAGCCAGAAAAAAAGAAAGGCGATAGGCCCAAGCAAGTGCAACCTCCTAAGCCTAAGACTTCTAAAATAGAGATAGCCAAGTACGAAGAAAAAATAGCGAATCTTGAAAGTCAAATAGCGGCCAATAATGAGAAGTTGGCCGAGATTTCCTCATCAGGTAGGGGAGACGAAATAAAAGCTCTTCTTGCTGCCATTGCTGATGATCAAAAAGCACTCGACATACTGTATGAGAAGCTAGGCGATCTATACGCCTAGTAAATTTTTTTTAATCTGTTTGTCTACGCCCGCATCAGCATGATCCTTAGTGTAAAGAATTTTTTTTAAAATTTTGACATAACATCCTCTTGTTCACCCTAAAACTCAATTGTTATTTAAAAAATATTTTATTATATTATTATAATGAAATTTTAGTTATTTGTTGAATTATTAATTTATTTGTAATATAATTAATTATTAACAATTTAAATTACGTGAATTATGACTTCATCCTTATTTAGTTCAACAAGAACTCCTATAGACCTCGGAATATGGAAAAGGGGCGCAATGTCTATTATGCCAGATCCATCTGACATTTATGCATTTATTCATGAGAGGTTAGATGAAATTCGTAACCTTCCAGAATTACAAAGTCGCCCCTATATACATGTTGGGATAGAGATGACAAGAGGAGGTTGTGACGCAGTTGTGGCTAAAGCAGAGTGTATTTATACGATGTCGGTGTCTTTACCTTTCTTAATGAAGGGTGAGGAAATGTGGGGGGAATTTGCCCATCCGATGGCGAATTTATTGAAGGCGAATTATCCATTTTTGGATTCCTCTAATCAGAAAAATTTCCAAGCTTTTCTCTACATGAGCTCGAACCCTAAATCTCTCGAAAAAGTAAAAAAATACATCCTTTTCCATGAATTCGCGCACATCCTCAATGGGGATTGTGATACCACGTCCAAAGATGATCACGCTTCCAGAGAACGAGAAATTAAAGCTGATTTGGGATCGGTGTCAGGCTCACAAGAAAGAACGGAAGGAGGAATTTATTTCAATCTTGCTTTGGCAATGGCCTTTAAAGGCTCCTCTAAACCTGCCACCCATCCACCAGATATTGAACGAGTAAGGTACCTAGCTGTTTCTATGGCTAGGGAGAGCCCAAGGCTTACTGGCACCCAAATTAAGGATTTTGCCTCGTATTACGGTCCAGCGTGTTCCGATTGGCATTTTTTGCTCGCGAATTGTTGTGAATTAGAAACTTTAATTATCACCGATCCGGAAAATTCCTGCGGTCTTCTTGAAAGGATAGGAACGAAGACAATGGGTTTCAACGCTCATAATTTGTTTAGTCTGATGATAAAGCTCCCCCTTTTAAGGGCTATAGAGCTGGGATCTTGTTCTAGATTTATAGATGAAGACAACCTTAAGGAGATCCAAAAACGCTTTCCCCATATTGTGATCCAATCTTTACCGGGCTTTCTGAAACTTGACTTTGGTTTAAAGAAAATATCTACCGTTACAATAGCCATGCCAACGCTACCTTACTTATCCTTGGCTGAAGCTTTTTACACGCCTTTAGTGACGACATCCGGTGCCGGAGGTTTTCCTATTTTTCATCAACCTATTTAATAGTAACTCCTATGTCAGCATCCTCTACAACAACCACAGTAGATTTAGGAATATGGAAAGCGAGATCTGCAACTTGTGATCCGCTTGTTTTTTTAGATTCTATAAATTTTTTAATATAAGGCGTAATTCTATGGCTGCATCATCCTCAACATCTACTACAACTTCCCTAGATCTAGGAATATGGAATAAGGGTGCAGCGGCTACAGTCCCTGATCTATCCGATATATGTGCATTTATTCATCATAGGCTAGAGGAAATTCGCAATCTTCCAGAAGTTCAAAGTCGCCCCAATATTCGGATAGGCCTAGATGTTACAAGTGCGGGTTGCGATGCCGGTGTTAGAAAAATTGAAGACATTTACATGGTATATGTATCTTTGCCTTTTTTAATGAAAGGTGAGGAAATGGCGTATGAATTCTGTGACCCCATGGCGGCTCTTTTAAGGGCGACTTATCCATTTTTAGACATCTTTGGGAAGAGAAAATTCGATGCTTTTATCAATATGAGCTTGAATCCTGTATACCTGGAAAAAGCAAAAAAATTCATACTTTTTCATGAATTCATGCATGTCACAGCTGGGGATTGTGAATCTTATGCTAAAGATGAAGCAGAATCTGTGAAACGAGAAGTCCATGCCGATTTCAGAGCTGCAACAGGCTCTGAAGAAAGAACAGAAGGAGGAATTTATTTCAACCTTGTGCATGCCGAGGTATTCAAAGATTTTATTCCTTCTACTACCCACCCTCCAGCCCTAGAACGAGTAAGATATTTGACTACACACTTAGCAATGCAGAGTCAGAGGCTTACGGGAACGCAAATTAAAGGTTTTGCCTCTTATTTCGGTCCAGGAGCTACTGATTGGAGTTTTTTACATGATACTTGTTACCGTTTACAAACTTTAGCTATTACTGACCCTGAAAGTTCCTGTGGATTACTTGAAAGGTCAGAAACAGGTAAGATAAGTTTTAAACTCGATAATTTATTTAACCTAATAATAAGATTTCCTCATTTAAAGGTAATTGAGCTCGGTTCTTTTCAATTTTCCATGGATGAAGACAATCTTAAAGTCGTCCAAAAAAAATTTCCTACGATCAAGATGCATGCAAGTCATGGATTACTCAATTTGCACTTAACGCCAGTTGAACTTTCTTCCGATTCTATTAGCACAAGGCATATCCAATTACCTATAACTTCACCATTGTCCGGAGTAAGTTCTTCTTCATCTTCTGGCTCACCGACTTTAGAGGCGACTTCATCTGGGTCGGGAGGTGGAACAGTTATCTTTCCTACAAGGACTATGGCTTCTTCCCCCCTTGCTTTCCTGGACACAATCGCCTCTCCCTCTACTCCGGCCTCGCCAGCAGGGACTTGTGATCCCCTTGTATTTTTAGATTCTATATAATTTTTTTAATATAAGGCGTAATTCGATGGCTGCATCATCCTCAACATCAACTACAACTTCCCTAGATCTAGGAATATGGAATAGGGGTGCAGCGGCTACTATCTCTGATCTATCGGACATTAGTGGATTTATTCATCAGAGGCTAGAGGAAATTCGCAATCTTCCAGAAGTTCAAAGTCGTCCCAATATTCGCATAGGCCTAGATGTAACAAGTTCAGGTTGTCAGGCCCATGTTAGAAAAATTGAAGACATTTACATGATATATCTATCTTTGCCTTTTTTAATGAAAGGTGAGGAAATGGGGTATGAATTCTGTGACCCCATGGCGGCTCTTTTAAAAGCGACTTATCCATTTTTAGACATCTTTGGGAAGAGAAAATTCGATGCTTTTGTCAAAATGAGCTTGAATCCTGTATACCTAGAAAAAGCAAAAAAATTCATACTTTTTCATGAATTCATGCATGTCACCGCTGGGGATTGTGAATCTGATCCTAAAGATGAAGCAGAATCTATGGAACGAGAAGTCCAAGCCGATTTCAGAGCTGTAATAGGCTCTGAAGAAAGAACAGAAGGAGGAATTTATTTCAACCTTATGAATGCCGAGGCATTCCAAGATTTTATTCCCATTACTTCCCACCCTCCAGACATAGAACGATTAAGATATTTGACTACACACTTAGCAATGCAGAGTCAGAGGCTTACGGGAACGCAAATTAAAAGTTTTGCCTCCTATTTCGGTCCAGGAGCTACTGATTGGAGTTTTTTACATCATGCTTGTGACCATTTAGAAACTTTAGCTATTACTGACCCTGAAAGTTCCTGTGGACTACTTGAAAGGTCAGAAACAGGCAAGATAAGTTTTAAAATCGATAATTTATTTAACCTACTAATAAGATTTCCTCATTTAAAGGTAATTGAGCTCGGTTCTTTTCAATTTTCCATGGATGAAGACAATCTTAAAGTCGTCCAAAAAAAATTTCCTACGATCAAGATGCATGCAAGTCATGGATTACTCAATTTGCACTTAACGCCAGTTGAACTTTCTTCCGATTCTATTAGCACAAGGCATATCCAATTACCTATAACTTCACCATTGTCCGGAGTAAGTTCTTCTTCATCTTCTGGCTCACCGACTTTAGAGGCGACTTCATCTGGGTCGGGAGGTGGAACAGTTATCTTTCCTACAAGGACTATGGCTTCTTCCCCCCTTGCTTTCCTGGACACAATCGCCTCTCCCTCTACTCCGGCCTCGCCAGCAGGGACTTGTGATCCCCTT
>Ga0207143_1012_pt1 | contig 49672 bp, 32 predicted proteins | sample Alteio_BWMinHeat_3_FD_153566 | JGI IMG/M metagenome (GOLD analysis project Ga0207143, IMG submission 153566) | Enriched cells from forest soil in Barre Woods Harvard Forest LTER site, Petersham, Massachusetts, United States -... | ecosystem: Environmental > Terrestrial > Soil > Temperate forest >... | reverse complement strand
ATGGAGGAAGGGGAGTAGACCCAGGTATTGTTATTTCCAAACGAGGAGGTATAGAACGTCCTGGCGTAGCTGATGATTGTGTAATAGGCCCAGAAAAGCTCCTGAATAAAGGAGGTTGTTGGGGAGATCGACCACTTCCTGGAGAAACCCCAGTTGTGCTGATTGAAACAGGTCCTGTTTGACGAGGAGATGCCAACCTTGTGGGTACTATTTGATTTATCTTATCTCGTGAGTCTCGTGCGTTTTCAAAATCTTGCATGTAGTCCAATCGCTCCAATTCTTGGGGGGACCTACGGCCTACTGAGCGGGGTCTTGAAGACTCCCTCGGGGACGGTAAAGGTGATGATACACTCGGAGCTGCTCCTGCGGACATTGCAGAAGACGCTGCTGAGGGTGTTAAAGACGACGCCATAAAAGCTCCATTTTAGGATTGGTTTTATTATCCTTAACAAATAGTCTAAATGAAAAATGGGAAATAATACAATTAGATAGATCGAAATATAATAAATTATCTGTCTTTTAATACAATTTTATATGTTTTTATAAAGTATTTAAAAGATTAATTCTTAATATCCTTCATATAATTATATAATCGGGAAATGTTAATTATGTTTATTTCTTTTATGAAAACTATCAAGAAAATATTTTTAAAAAAATAATTTAATAAAACTGCACCATTTAGTAAAAAAATAATTACTATGATTAAAGGCCTTTTCAGATATCTGCACGAGGATTTTCTAGAAAAATTCAGATATAAAAAAACGCCATCGGGGGTAACCCCGAGGGCGTTTCTTCTAGCTTTGAGAACAAACTCTGCTTAGAAAATCGCGATGTTAGTAGCCGTTGCGCTGTGGTCTATCGCCACGGTAAGGACGACGTTCGCCACCTGTTGCAGATTCTGCGAATCTCTCTCTTCGCTCTTCAGGGCGTGCTTCGTTAACAATCAGTGTTCTGCCACCGAATTGTTTGCCGTTGATCCCTTCAATGGCTTTTTGTGCATCTTCACCAGAAGACATTTCTACAAATCCGAAACCTTTAGATTGGTCTGTGAATTTGTCTTTGATAATGCGCGCAGATTCAACTGTACCGAATCCAGCGAAAATGTTGCGCAATTCGTCTTCTGTTACGCTGTAAGGAAGGCTACCTACATACAGCTTTTTCTTCTTTTGCATAGTTTCACTCATGAATAAAAATTTCCTTAAAAAACTTAATAACTACGAACCCTGTCCTTTTTTGAGGAAGATGTCGTTCGTACGACCGATAATAATTGATTGGGGATCTTGAACAGAGCGATAAAACGCAGGAAACAAGAAACAAAACAACTATCCACCACAGGCTTCAACTTATAATTACAAAGACCTCTTGGCCATTGTCAGCTTAAAACCTACAATGGTTTATCAGCTAAGAAAAAGTATAGCAGGTCATCAATTTAGCAACTACCTTTTGTGCTAATTCAAATTTTTGATTGGATGATCCCTCTATAAAAAAATGGGAAATCTTTTGCTAATAACTCCTAGACAGATGGTTAGAATAAAAAACCATCAACTTCTTTTCGATGCAAGAAGCCCCCAAAATTTTTTTTGCAGTTCGATAAGTCCTTTGTTTAAAAAAACTTGCAATAATATACCAGAAGGCCCTATTGACATAGGCCTCTTGAATAATTAAGGTTCAATAGTTTTTAGGTATTCGTTTCGCCTTATGTCTTTAGTTAAGCAAGAGCCTATAATGGAAAATTAAAAACCTTTGGAGATGAGAATTATGGGCTTAAAAGAAACAACAACAACCATGATCAAGCTCTTAGATGAACTTAATAAAAATGTTCTAAAGGCAGTTGCAGGGAATAAAGCTGCCTCTCAACGTGTTCGTACGGGCACGATTAAATTAGAGAAAATTGCCAAGACCTACCGCAAAGAATCTGTCGCAGCTGAGAAAAAAAATCTTAGCAAACGCACTCCTCTCAAAGCCAAAACTTCAGCTAAAAAAGCTGTAAAAAAGACGAAAAAGAAAAAATAACATTATCCGCTCGAACTGTGGAAATCTTTCCGCGGTCTTTTTTCAGCTTCTGTGTTTAAATAGACCTCTTAAAAAGAGGTCTACGCTCCAACATGCTGCTTATCGTCGATCATTATACTCATAAGGGAGATGCCGTCGCTTACCTACCCGCACCGCAAGAGGGAAAAGCCCTTCTTTCTGCGGGGGTGCCTGGTGATACGGTAGAAGCTAACCTAGGGCGCATGCGTCGCGGTAAATGTCAAGGTTGGGTACAAGAAGTTGTAGAACCCTCTTCCCTACGCGTTATTCCCCGCTGTGCTCATGTGCCTTTATGCGGCGGATGTCGTTTCCAGGAGATGGACTACCAGGCTCAGCTTCTCCTCAAAGAAAAATGGGTAAAAGAGCTTTTCCAAACAACAGTTTCTCCCTCTACCACTTTACATCCCATCTTAGGCTGTGCCGAACCCTGGCAATACCGTAATAAAATGGAATTCACCTTTTCCCAAGATAAAGAAGGCACACGTTACCTGGGACTTTTTATGTGGGGAAGCCGCGGTAAGGTCTTTAACCTCCAAGAATGCCATCTCGTTTCTCCCTGGTTTCAGGAAGCGGTTGCTGCCACCCGCACTTGGTGGGAAAGCACCACTCTACGGGACTTTTACCCTCACAAAAATACTGGTTCGCTCCGTACCCTAACCTTACGTGAAGGACACCACACTAAAAGCCAATTAGCCATTCTGACCGTCTCGGGCCATCCTGACTTTGCCCTCTCCTACAAGGAAATGCAGCAGTGGGCCCAAGAAATGCGTAAACTCAATGAAGATACAAGCTGCTTTATCTGCATCCATCAAGCTATCCCGAAGGAGCCCACTCGTTTTTATGAAATCCACCTAAGTGGCCCGGAATGTCTTCTCGAAGAGTTGCATTTACCTCACACCACCCTTTCACTGCAAATTAGCCCGCGCTCCTTCTTCCAGCCCAACACAAAACAGGCCGAAGTACTTTACACACGTGCACTTGCTCTAGCTAACGTCTCTTCGCAAGATCACGTCCTTGATCTTTATTGCGGTACAGGGACCATTGGCATGGCCTTTGCTTCCTCTGTGGCCCAGGTAACTTCAATTGAAATAAATCCTTATGCCGTTCTCGATGCCCAAGCCAATTGTGACCGTAACAACCTCTCCAATATTCGCTTCCTAAAAGGGGATGCGGGGGAAAAGCTCCAAGAAGTTCTACAAGAAAATGCCTCATTTGACATGATCATCCTCGATCCTCCGCGCACAGGATTAGGCCTAAAAGCCCTCCAAATTGTATTACAAGCCCAAGCTCCTCGCATTCTCTATATAGCGTGCAATCCCAAGACGCAAGCCGAAGAAGTAAAAATTCTCCTTCAAAATGGCTATACCCTTGAAGCCCTTCAGCCCGTCGATCAATTCCCTCACACACCCCACATCGAAAATATCGCCCTCTTGACAAAAACGACCTCTAATTTTAGTAAATAGTTGAACTTGCTTTTTGGCCGCTTTTTCAGGCATGATTTGTGTGTAAACATTTTTTATTTTTCCAAGGGAATTTTTATGAAAACCTTTACCTCTACGCTCACGGTTCTGGCACTCGGAACAACAGCTCTCTTTGCCGAAGGTGCTGCTCCTCCACCAGCCAATAACATGATGCAAACCGGACTAATGCTCCTTGTCGCCCTCCTTTTCTTCTATTTCATCCTCTGGCGCCCCGAGCAAAAACGTCGCAAAACCATGGAAAAACAACGAAGTAGCCTCAAAAAAGGCGACCGCGTTACAGCCATGGGCCTTGTCGGTACAGTAGCTCGTATCAACGACCAAACAATCATCTTAAAGATGTCAGAAGGTGGCGCGAAAATCGAGATCCTCAAAACAGCTGTCACAGAAGTGCAATCTTGTACCGAAGAAGAAGCTAAAAAAGCGGAAATCTCCGAATAGACCTATCCCGTTCAGATCTAACGAAAAAGACCAGCTAGATTCCTAGCTGGTCTTTGTTTTTTTGGAGTTTAATGGGCCTACAAGTTCCTTTCCTACTTACAAGTAGTTAGCCTTTACGCCCGTTTAGCTGGTGGTCTAGCACCGGCTCCTGCGGCGGCAGTTGCTCTAACTGCCGGTGGTGCTGAACCCGTCGGCTTAGAAACGAAGGTGTATATATCTCTTCCTAAACGTATTGACGATTCATCACTTCCTGTCACTTCTGGAGAAGTATGCCTTCCTCTAAGTCCCGTTACAACTGAAGAAGGTACTGAAGGAACTTGTGTTCTTTTGCTCGAATCAGCTTTGACTTGTGTAGCAGGTGTTGTGCCTCCTGCTCCTTTAGTAGAAGTTGCAGAGGAGCTAGTTGCAGAACGTTCTATAGGAGCAGATGATCCCTGTCTAGGAATCGGTTGTTTCTTTTTATTAGAAAGACAAAATTTTCCTTTTGTTGAAGGAGTACGAGATGGACTTCCCTCAGGTGGAGATGATGCCGCTTCTACAGATGTTCCTGCGGTAGATCCCCTTCTTTGACGAGTACTTGGTAAAGGTGCAGCTCCTGCAGCAGGAGGGGGCCCCCCAAGGCTCGCGTAGTAAGCAGTGCTACTAACTGAAGAAGAGCTCCCTGCAGCTATAGAGGGCGTAGCTGGGCCGGGGGTAGGGGGATGTTGGCGAGCTTCCTCTTTACTATCATCTTTCATGCTTGAAGGGTGTGACATAGAAGCATAAGTGGCACGACCTGATAAAGATGAGGAAGGCATGGAAGCAAAAGCTGCACTTAATCTAGCGGAAGAACCAGCAAGCAGAACAGAGTCTGCAGTTACAGGAGAATACCCTTTAGCCCAGTTGATTAGATAACGAGCTTCCTCAAAAGCTTTGTGGGCTTTCCATAGATTTTGATCCCCATCAGCAGCTTGTAGCATTCTTTCAACAAGAGGTAGCTGGCTGTCTCCTTCGTTTCCCTTAATTGCATTTTCTATAGTTATTTCGAATTGTTGCCATTCGCGAGCAAAAGTTTGTGCTTCATCACTATCCTCGTTTTTAAGGTAGGCGAGAGCTCTTTTTGTCATGGCATCATGGTTTTGCTTTCGTAGTTCTTTGGCTTTGATTACTTTCCAACCAGAAACTAAAGGACCAGCTGGTAATTTCGCAGTCTTCGGAGCTACAATCATAGGGTTCTTTAAGATGGTGGACGCCTTGATAATTTTTCTAGCAATAGCAGCCGGAACATCATAAACAGCTCGTCCTTGTTCAATCGTGGTTTGACGCAGAGCAAGTTTAGATGAAAACTCTTCCTCTGAACAACTTCCCACAACAGCCGAATTCTGGGCGGATGAGCCTCGTCTTCTGCTCATGGCTTGATAAAGCGCATCTGTACTGACGACCTCTGCTGGATCGCGGCCTTTAGTTGATATATTGTAGTAGATTACTTGAAGTATATCGTTTTCAGACTCAGCTCGGCTCCATGCTCCAAAATCGCCACCCTGTTTAGTCGTAGTGTCATAAAGCATGATCGTTGTTTGTTGCGACATGACATGTTTTAAATGTCTTTCAATGAAATCGTCGCTATGAATAGTGGGTTGAGATATTTTTCTATATTCTATTTCAGCCAGCCTTCGTTGTTCCTTCCAATAATCCTTAAGAGTCAAGCGATCTTGTTTACCTGATCTGCCTAATGTGCTTAATCTGTGCCCATTTTCGTCATAACCCATAATGATATCTTTTCCATAAGTAGATCCTGGAGTGTCTGGATTTGAATGGGAATCGTGGTACACAAAGAAGACAGGCTGACGAGTCGCTTGCTTGCTAATTAACGCATCTTTAGCTGCTTCAATGAATAATGGTAATGACTCTTCTGTAAAACGCACATCAGGCATAATTACTTGTGCTCGATTAGCAAGACTTTTTTCGACTAATTTGTTAGCAACGCTTGCGCCATCTCTGCGTGGATCGAAGTCTACACGCTCACTAGTTTCATAGCTCATCTTGGTAGCTACATGTTTGGCTCGTTCGCCACGGGATTGCATAGACGCAAGTCCTTCCGCCGCTTCTTTGGTAGCTTTACGGGTCCAGCTAGTTCTTTTGGCTCCTAGTTCTTGGTAGGCAGTAGTAAGATCCTTAAGTCTTCGATCAATTTTTGGTAACTCACCGCTTCCGCGTACACATTCTCGATATACATCTGTTTGGGTCCAAGCCTTGAATGTAAGAAGATCTTTCAGAGTCGTTTCAACCTGCTTTTTATTACCTTCATGTGTTTTTGTAAGGGCTGCTGAAAATTCTTTAGGAGGCATTCCTAAAAATGTGTAAGCACCTGTTGTAGTCGCTGGCGTGTAGTCAGTGGTGATTATATCCTCTAATCTGTTTCTGAGTTCATCAATCCGAGCTCCTAAACCAGCATGCTGATCTGTTTGAAAGCCATCTTTAATTTTATCCAGATCTTTTTTCAAATTTCCGATTGCCTCTTTCAAGGGTGAGCGTTGAGCAGCGGTGACATATTGTTTAAAAGATGGATTGCCAAAGTTAGCAAGCATAGTGTCAAGCATATGAGCTTGTCTTATGACCTCTTTATTGCGGAGATATGCAATTTCCTCTTCTCTTTGCTTGTTAAGACTCTGTATTTCCCGAGACAGATTGCGTCCATAACCGTCAAAAGTTTCTTGAAAAGTTGCAGCTTTGTCACTCGCTTTTCTTGCACGGACTTTATGTTGTGCATATCCTTTATAAGGTTTTATCTTCGTGGCCGACATTTTTAAAGGTCTTACAATTCGGGTCGTACAGCCATCTAGAGTGATATTTTCACTCCGTCTGACACGTTCTTCATCCTCTTCATTCCATACTTTTACAACAAATTCTGCATCGACAGGCAACATATCTGCTTCGTCTACTACGACAGCCACATTCCTTAATTCTTCTTCTGACTCAACAAAGATCACATTTTGTTTCTTATCTTCATCAAGCAACCTGCATTCCATACCAGGGATTGATGTAGCAAATGGAGAGTAAAGAATAACTCGTTTTTTTTGTGTTTCAGGTAAGGCTGTCTTAATGAATTCGACGATAAGATGACAGAGGCCTGTTTTACCCGAACCCGCTTCTGCGTCGATGTAAGGTGGATTGCATTGCTCATCTGTTAACAAGATAGAGAAATCACGAGCCCAGTCGGCTTGTTGCGCAGATGCAGGAAGTCCCTCAAACTTCTCGTGGTTTTTTAACGCCTGTAGCAATTTTAAGATCTGCTTAGAGGCTTCTTCATTACCAAGCCCTTGTACAAGCCAATCCCATTGATCAAGGCTTGCTATATGTCTAAAGAAATCATGTTTTGGTGCATCATGTAATGCGTTGTAGTAGTATAGCAATTGGGAAAGTACAAGAGCTGCATCCCCTCCCTGTAGAAGCAGGGCTTGCTGGATAGCTATAGGGAATTTACCATTAGCTTGCACGTATTGCATAAGGACCTCAGGCGTAGTCCTCAAAGTCTGCAATCCGGTTAGGTTTTGTAAATGAAAACGTATACGTCCTTCTACCTGTGTCTTTAAGGCTATTCGAGTGTCTTCTGAAATAGGTTTTCCACTATCACGTGCAGCCACCAATTGATCAGTAATTGTAGGAGGGTCCCTCGGTGAAGATCTGCGTAGTAAAGGTTCTATAACGTTGTATGTGCCTGTTAAAAGATGATCCTCTTCCTTAGCTCGAGAGGATTGAAGAATATCGTCTGTGATTGTGTCAAAATTGAAGTCGTTAATTACGTTGTCAATTAGATATTGTCGTTGCTCAAATGCTCTACTCCACTCTAGTGTTTTGTGGATACCGATTATCCCATGATGCAATGTTTGATCGGGCAGCCCTAGGTATTGTTCATGAAGCGATACTGGCACCATGTGCAGTCTTGAAAACCCATCTGATACAAGCATTGACATTTGTATTTCAAGAGCGGGAGCTATTTTATCTGCTTCCGTAAGTTTATCTAGAAGAAGACCTTTGATGTGCTGTTGTTCAGGAGTTAACCTCTCTGTCATTATCAAATTGCGCGCCCATTCTTTTTTCGAGATTCCATTCATATTAAGAGCAGCATGGTACTGGGCAGCTCTTAGCATAGGAACTGCTATTTGCCCGCATAATGTACTTGCATCATTCGCTAATGTAAGAAGAAGTGTCCTCTGTTTTCTTTCCAATAAGGGATCAGTTTCTCGACCTAATCGTCCTGCTCGCCGAATAATCCATGCCTGTAATTTTTGGAATAACTCTGTATTTTTAAAGGTCGGTATATGCGGTACACCGTTCGCAACATAAATAGCTAAGTTATAAACATGGTGAGGATCGGGATTTTCAGGTGGAGTCAAAATTTCATCTAGAGCCTCACTTACAAGGTCAACTGTAGCGCAGATATTTTCAAATGGAAGCAAAATATCTATATGCCCCTCTTTGATAAGTTCGGGCACGTCTAGAAAAGCCTTTTCTCCAGCTCTAAAGAGGCCTCTAGGTGTTATACGTGGTAGCGCTTTTAAAGCGGCTATAGTATCTGCATCACTAGCAATGGCTCCGCTGCTTAGGGTAGTAACACGTGCAGCAAGGAGACTTCGAAGATGGCGGTTTTCTGCTTCAGCGGCTTCTGCGCGTTTGGTCATTTCATCGAGTCGCTGTGTTGCGGTCTCCGTAACCTTGCTTGCGGTGGTCAATTGGGCTTCCAGCTCTTTGATTTTTTCAAGAGCAAGAGTTAGTTTATGGTAATCCTCTGCCCTCTTTTTTTCAGAGGCTTCTAATCTTTGTGTTAATTCAGCTAACTGATGTTCTAATCTTGATCGCTGAGCTTCGAAGCCTACACGTTCTTCATTTATCTGTTGATTTATGCGAGTGATAAAATCTTCCTGATCTTTGCAGATACTACGGAGATCTGCCGTATTTTCACTAATTTGTGCAATCTCCTCATTTAGTTTCGCAATCTCCGCTTTAGCTTGTTCACGACCAGCTCTACTTGTCTCGGCTTCTCGTGTCTTCTCTGCTAATAGGGTATGGAGGCCTTCTATCGTTCTTTCCTTCTCTTGAATAGCTTCTTTAGTTTTGGATAGAACACCTTGTAATTCTTCAAGCTCACGCTTATGAGCTGCTTCTTGTGCTTCATGCTCTCTTCCGAGTGCAGCGATACGAGTTTTAGCTTCGTCGATGCTAGTATGTAGCTCGGCTGATCTTGCCTGTGCTTCGCTTAACTGTCCGTTAAGGCTATCTTTGTCAGCTAGTAATCTCTGCTCGCGGATTCGTGAGCCTGCTAGATCACTTTGTAGGGCTGTATTTGCTGCTTGGGCTTCTTCCAGTTCTTTTGTTTGCTGTGCGAGTTTCGTTTGTAGGGAGGTTGCTTGAGCTTGAGCGGCAACTGTAGCTGCTGTCTGAGCCTTTAGTTGTTGTGCGTATTTCTCGTTACCTGCTGATAATTGTTCAATCTCAAGTCTTAGTGCTCTTTCTGTTTCTGCAGCTTGTTTAGCGGCTGAATGATTAGCAGATCGCAATTTTCTAAGTTCTGTTTCTAAGGCAGCATTTGCCCTCTGGGCTTTTTCAAGGGCATGTGCTGTTGTACTTGCAGAAGTAGTTAATTCTGCTAGAGAATGCCTTAACTGGCCAATCACAGTTTGTTGCTCAGTCTCTTTTGTTTGAAGTTGATCAGCACGGTGTTGGCTCTTGCTTAGTTCTTTTTCAAGTTTACTAAATTGATCTGGTGTAGCTCTTTGGCTTAACTGTGTTTGTAAACGGGTAACATGTGCATTAGTAGCATCAAGTTCAGCTTTCGTTCTTGCATGTACATCGGTTAAGCTTTCTATCTCTCGGGCTCTTTCTCCTAATGCCTTGCTTTGCTCTTCAGAAAGCCTTGTTAAATGATCGGTAGCTGCTCCACCCTCACGTAATGCCTGGTTCAACTCAGCTTCTTTTTTAGCTGCAGCAGCTTGTGCAGCTTGCGCAGCGGCGAGCTCTTGGGTAAGGGATGTGATTTTGTCTTTCTGAGCGCGTAGTTTCCCTTGATCAGCTGTATATTGCTCCTCTAAGTGGCTGATTTTACCTTGAGCTTCTCGGAGTTGAGTTTCTAAATGTCGTTGGGTGCTTTCAAGGCCTGTAACGCGTTCTTGTGCTTTATCGCGCTGTTGAGTTAAGGAATTATTCTGCTCCTCCCAGGCCTTGATAGCTTGAGTAGCCTCTTCAAGTCTTTTTTGGGAATCGGCTAATTCCTCACGTAATCTTTTCGCTTCTTGCCGACTGCCTTGTAAACTACCATTAAGGTCTTCTACAGATGCTTCGGCTGCTGCTTTATCTCGTGTTATATTTACAAGTTTTGTGCGAAGGTAGTCATTTTCTTGACCAGCGGATTCAGCTGCGGCACTTGCCGTTATTCTAGTTTCTGTGTGGGCATTTTTTTCTGTCTCGAGGTTTCTTGCTGTCTGGTCAAGCTCCTTTTGTAATTGGTCTTTCTGGGCATCCAAATTCGCAGCTCTAACGCGTTCTTCTTGGAGAGCCTCTGTAAGAGATGCAATGACGGCATCTTGTGCTACAAGAGCGGCTTTTTGCCTTTCATTTTCAGCTTGAGTTGTATCAAGAGCTTTTCTTATTGAAGCTAACTTTCTATCGTGTTCTGTTCGAGCATCTTCACTTTTTTTAGTTAATTCTTCAATAGAGGCCTCAACGCCTTCTTTCACGCTTTGGAGTAGTGTTAATTGCGCACGTAATCCTTTAAGACTTTCCTCATCTTTTTCATGCTGATCGCTAAGTTGATTATTGCCTTCAACAGCTCTTGTGAGAGCACCTTGTAAGCGTGTTCCTTCACTATCAACTTCATCGGCTCGTTGGTTTGCAGCTCGGAGTTGCTTATTTAGATTCTCCTCAGTGTCTTGCCATTGAGCAGCAGCTTTTTCATGCTCAGTATTTAGTTCTGCTAGGTGCGCTTGGGAAGCAGCTAATTCATCTGTAAGTCTTCTTCTTTCTGCCTCCGCAGTTTCTAAAATATTATTAAAGGCTTCCTTATCTCTATCTGCATCAATTTTAGCTTGTGTAATTGTATGGAGTTGTTCTTGGAGTTTTGCTTGTTCTTGACCCCGTGCTGTCTCTGCTTGGGTAATCTTCTCTTGTATTGCTGTCAGGCGTTCCACACTAGCAGTTGCTTCTCTAAGTCGTGTCTCAAGTCTATCAATATGGCCTTCTTGGTCGGTAAGACGTGTTTTTAGGGTTGTATGAAAGAGATCAGCTTCGGTAAGAGCCCTCTCGCCCTGTTGTTTGTCTTCCTCTGCTTTTGCTAAAGCTTCAGTCAATTGTGCTATTTGTTCATCAGCCGCTTTTTTCTTGTGGTTTACTTCTGATAGCTCTTGATTAAGCAGACCAATATGGTCCTTAATTATCTCTTCTTCTTTTTCGCGATCAGCTTGTAATTCAGCATTTTCAACTTGGGCAGCTTGAAGCTGGTCTGTTTTTATTGATAATGCATTCTGAGCTTTCAACAGTTCTGCAGCTAACGCCTCTGCTTGTCGTTGTTGTTTGCTAGCTTCGACTTCAGCTCTTTCTCTTCCTATATTTGCTTGTTTCAGCTCTCTCTGTAAAGCATCACTCTGCCTTTCTAATTCTATTTTTTCAGCCTTTAGATGACCGATTTTTCCTCCAGCTTCACGGAGTTCTCCTTCTTTAGCATCTAGTTCAGCTTGTAAAGCCTCGGCTTTTCTCTTATGTTCAAGAGCTTCAAGATTTGCTTGTTGAGCAGCATTCTTTGCTCTATCAGTTTCGCTTCCCAAATGAGCTATTTCTGATCGAGCTTCCGTAAGGGCTTTATCTCTTTGATCGATATTGGCTCGTAGATCGCGTTCGCGTGTTGCGGAGTCTTCTAATTGTCGTGCTACACGTTGTCTTTCTGCGATTGCGTCATCTAATTGCTTTTCGAGGTCAGAAACATGTTCTTTAGCAGTTGATTCTGCAGCGCGTGCACGTTGTAATTCTATGTTCAATTCAGCAAGTTTTGCCTGAGCTGTCTCAAGGTCAAGTCGGTATTTTTCAGCTTCGTCTTTTGAATGGGTGGCTTGGTCGGAGAGTTCTCCAATTCGTGCTCGATTTTCTTTGTCATTCTCTTCTAGTTCGCTTATCTGCTGTTTAACCTTTTCATGTTCACTTCTTAAAGCATTCAGTAGCTCATGAGCATGTAGTTTATCTGCTTGCGCGTCCGTAAGCTCCTTATTGAGTTCTGTGATTGTATTTTCCTGTCTGCGTAGGGCTTCCTCGTGGCTTCTTGCGCGATGTTGCGATTCTATTAAGTTACGTTCAGTTTCCTGAAGTTGTATGCTTAATTCTTCTACTTTTTGGCGTAATTTTGTTTGTTCTTCTTCTGCATCACTTAGTTGTTGAGTAGCACTTGTAAGACGTCCTTCTTTTTGATCCAGTTCAGCTTGTAGGCCTTCAACTTTACCCTGCCATTCGGCCACTCTTTCATCAGCTTGTATAACTTCTGCTCGTGTCTGGGCGAGGTCGCTTTTCAAACGGTTTATTTCTAAGTCAGCACTAGAAAGCGCATGGTTTCCTTGATCGATCAATGCCTGTAGCTCTCTTCGTTCTTCATCAGCCTGAGCTCGGGCTGTGCGGAGTTGACTTTGTAGAGTCGTGATATCTTGTTCCATTTCAGAACTTTTATAAGCAAAAGTGTTTCTTGCTTGGTAAAGCTCCTCTGCAAGTTGAGTTTCAGCTTTCTTAAGACGTTCTAACCTTCCCTCAAGAGTGAGAATGGTATTTTCAGCCCTAATGAGTGCCATCGCCTGGGCATAGGCAGCTCTATCTTTTTTTGCCAATTCTTCCGTTAGGTTATCGATCATCGTTCGTTGAGATCGGGATATATCTTCTGCTTCACGGAGTTGGCTTGTAACTCTTGCAAATTGGCTTTCTAAAGCTGGATCAGCTCTGCCAAGCTCTTGAAGTCGTGATAGAAGAGTAGCATTTTCTCCCTCCAATACTTTTACTCGGGCTTCTGCTTTTAGCGCGCGTTCTAAGTGATCAGGAAGGCCTGCTTCTGCTGCTCTACCAAAGGCTTCATCCCAAGCACGTCGTTGTTCTGCAACTTGGGCTTTTGCTTGATCAAGTTGTTCTGTTACATAAGCCAGTTGTTCTTTAGTTCTTTCAGCTTCTCTTTCGTATAGGTCTTTTTGGCTTTGTAATTTGTTTCGTAGAGTATCAAGATCCTGTCGGGCATCTTTGTAATTTTGAAGCGCTTTAGCTAATTGGTCATCACGATCTCTTAAGTTGTCTGTAATCTCATTGAGTTGCCTTTCCAGTTTGCTGATATGGTCTTCTGCTTGTTTAATTTTTTGGTGGTTTTCTTGAATAATGGCACGGTACTCGTCTAGTCTACGCGTATCTTCTTCTGCTTGGCCTATTTCAGGTAGTCTCGCGATCAGTCTTTGGTTGTCATCACGCAATCTTTCACAAAAGGCTCTTAGGTTAGCAATCTGTGCTGATAACAGTTGAATACGTTGTCTTAATTCTGCATTTTCTTCGCCTGGAATAAGCGCTTCTAGTTCACTCTGTAGTCTAGCGGAAGCTTCTTCATGTCTAACAACCGCTCCATGAAATTCTGAGGATGTTACAGGGGAAGCGGGGGGGCTCAATCGCAAGCTAGCAAGGCTTAAAGGCGCTAACCCACTCGCTGCATCTGTGAGGCCTGCAGCATCTGTTATCGGAGGAGTGGATATAGCACGGGGAGCCGCTAGGAGGCCCTTTAAACGTTTTCTATAATAATCGAGAGACCTATCTCCAGGTGGTGTTCCCCACATAAAGCTGCGGGGAGAGGGAAGAGGAAGAGAGCTTAGAGAAGTCCAAAGAGGTGGTTGCCTGTCGGTTGGAGAAGCGCCTGCACCATGATACATGCTTGAAGAATCTGTATCGATTAAGAGTCTGCGAGAAGGTGGGGGAGATAAAGAACCCTCTCTCGAAGTAGTTTCCTCGTCGTCTAAATCATGAGAACCAACAGAAGGGGCTCCAGGGGGAGAAAGGGGAGTTGGAATAGGTGCGGACGTTGGAGTGCGAGCCCTTGGTGTCGCTAAATCTACATCACCTTGTGTACTATAAGGTTCTGCATCGGAGCCAGGTGGAAAAACCGGAGGGAGTTGTGACGGGCCAGGATTACGTGGATTGCTCAAAGTCTGTACATCACCCCCGGCACCTGGGGCTAGAGAAGCAAAGCGAGATGAGGATGTACCGACCGTGGAATCAGAGGGGCTACGTGCGGAAGGAGGATTTACTTCCAAACTGCTCAAAGAAAACGGAGTAGAACTTTCAGGGAAGGCGTGCGGTTTGAATGGGGGGTAACGACTTTGAAGTGAATCGAACTCTTCATCCAATCTTTGTGCTGTATCTGCCATGCTTTCCCGAAGATCTGCTAATCTGCTTTGGGTTTCTGCATGGAAATCATCAAAAGAGGGACTGGGAGATAAAGGTCTCGCGAATCCAGATGAGGCTCTCTCTGCAGTGGCTAAAGGTGCTCTTGCAAGGGCAGCGAGTAGATTCCTTTCTTGTGCCTGGATATCATCTAAAAGACGGGCTAAATTATCCCGTAGATCACTCATATCTTCATTTGATTGGGCTAGTGCTTCAATAAGGGTATTAGTAACTTTGCGAAGTTCAGTTAATGTTTCGAGCTGTTCAGCCATTTCTTGAATTTGACTTCTTTCAAGAAGACTATTGCCTTTACTTATATAATTCTCGCCTAACCGGAAGAGCTTAGTATAGGTTTTAAGCAGTTGTGATCGAGCAATCCCATCTACGCGTCTTGTACGGGCATAGGGGCTAGTTGCAGCGGGAGTAGAGGCCGCAGCTGACGTTGATAAGGGAGCTGGGATTGACATTGTTACGGGTCGATGAGCGTGCGAGGAAGAAGACGCACTATCATGAGGATGAGGATGGAAAGCGGGCGGTCTGGCAGAAGGCATAGGGGCAACAGTATGACTCTCACCGAGCCTGGTGCGTTCCATTCCGTAAAAAGGGTTGTGAGCAGCTTTCCAATGGTTGTTCCAGAGGTAGTCGGCTTTAGCAACTACGCGTTGTGCTTGGTCGGTTAGAGTGTCTCGGCCTGTAGATAAAGGAATTTCTCTTCTTTCGCCGTTGCCTTTGGCTGTTAATACAATCTTATTCTCGAAAATACGTATGTCATAGCCAGGGGCGTAGAAACGGGGAAGGCCTCTATTGTGTAATTCTTGCATGACAGCATCGACTTCAGCGGCACAAGCTTGTTGGACTACTCGCTCAATCTGATCAGGGTGTTCATCGCAAGTAAGCCTCTGCTCTTGGGCTCCAAACAATTGAACATTATTGAAGGTGAAAGTATGTGTCATAGCTTTTATAAACCTTAATTAGGCGAATTCATTAAATATATTATTAAACGTTATAAATATTTTATCATTAGTATTATTCTTAATCAATTAATTATTTGTTTATTTTAAATAAAGATAGCTATTGGATCTCTCTAGTTTTCAATAACTTAAGGATATTATTTATAAACTATTAATAACCAATATCTTGAAATAATAAGAGGATTAAAAAGATAGTTATTTGTATAAGCCACTCTAATAGGTGGACTTATATGCATATTGTTTTTCTCGTCTTTCTCTTAGTTACTCAGGCTCTAGTAGCTAAGCCCATTGCGGTCTATCTAACGTTGAAAGGAGACCCTTCGTCGGAAATGATCGTTCATTGGTTAGAGAAGGAGAGAGGTCCCGATCGTATTCTTTATTATGCAGAGGTTGAAAAGAGAGGCTATGGGCCTAAAATGCACGCTGAAGCCCAAATTGAGCGATTGCGGGGTGGCTTGGCAAAATTACAGAGGGTGGAGCTATCCCATCTAAAACCCCATACGGAATATGCTTTTTGGCTTGAAAAGGCGCAGGACAAAGCAATAGGCCCGTTTCGATTCCGGACTCTTCCTGCGACCCTGGAGAGTCCTTTACGCTTTGTTGTAGGAGGAGATGCCTATTCCAACGAGGACCTTTTTCAACAGATGAATGCTGCTGTAGCTCAGCAAAATCCCTCTTTTGTGGTTTTGGGAGGGGATATTGCCTATGCCCATGGTCATATTTCTAACCTTCTTCATTTACTCAATAAAAATAGCGATTGGGAGCGGTGGAAAACTTTTCTGTCCACCTGGACAGATCAAATGGTCGATCAAGAGGGTAGGCTGATCCCCCTTGTTCCTGTAGTCGGTAATCATGATGTACGAGGGAATTTTGAAAAGTTCTCGAGGGGAGAGACCCCAAGATCACTCTTTTACGACCTTTTTGGGTTTGATGAAAAGATGCAAGCGTATCGAACTTTGGATGTAGGGAATTACTTAAGTCTTTTTCTGCTAGATTCTGGGCATACGCATAAGATGGAAGAGAGGCAAAGAGAGTGGTTAGGGAGTGAATTGCAAGCCCACAAGCAGACTCCTTATAAAATGGCAGTCTACCATGTTCCCGCTTTCCCGGGGGTTAACGCCTTTGATCGGCCCTCACCAACTAGGGTCCGCACTTCTTGGGTAGGTCTTTTTGAAGAAGGGGGGATACAGGCGGCTTTCGAGCATCATTGCCATGTCTATAAGCGCTCCGTTCCTATTCGAGAAGGGAAGGAGGATCCAACAGGGATTATCTACCTAGGGGATGGGTCGTGGGGGTCACGTCCTAGGCACGCAGAAGAGCCTTCTAAGTTATGGTACCTAGCTAAAAGTGCTTCGGTGAATGCTGTCTTTGTGGTAGATCTTACCGCGACATCCTGCAACATCTTCGGTATGGATAATAGAGGAGACTTCTTCGATGAAGCGCCCTCTATTTCAGCTAAGAGATGAGTGGCTAGCTCATCTCTCTTAATTCGGCTGGCTTTATACTGCTGCAACTCCAGAAGATGGATCATGGGAAGGTGGTTTCATATCCATCGTCAGAATATCCATCGATGGGAGAAGATGGTTCAGAAGGCCCATCAGGGGGCAAAGAGCCTGCTTCACCAGATCTGGGGGAAGCGGGTGGGGTTGAAGAAGAAGAGCTGAGGGCAGGGGGCGTTGAGTCTATTGCCTTCGTTCTTAGACGTTCATCAGCGATATCTTTGAGTTTTTCCAAAAATGCTAGTTTTGGATCTAAGCTCATATTCCTTATATCAGCGTCCCTTAAGGCGGCTTCTAAAGCGTCCAGAACTGCTATTAGAGCTTCTGCCTCAGAAGATCGTACGGATAATCTAGCGTTATTCCTGCTCGTTCTCACCTTACTCAGCAAATCTTGGAAATCTTCATTGGCTTCTCTATGCCACCCATTACCCTTAAAAAACCTCTCGCTAATGCGTTGGATATCTGCTCGAATTACAGAAACACTGGTTCTTAATTTCATAAGCTCGTCACCAAATTGCTTCGAAGGATCAGCTAATCTATGGGCTGTATCGGAGGAAGTTGGCTTTGGAGTGACAGGCAAGGCTTTCAAACGCTCTCTAAACGGGGTGGCGCGCGTCAGCGATTTCCTTAGCTGAATTCTTTCAGGTGTAGCTGAAGATGGTGACTTTTTGCCTCTAGCTTTTTTAGGAGCAAGAGAAGTTAATATTTTACTTAACTTCCTTTTTTCTTTACGCATAACATGTAAATCCCTTGTCAATTGCGCTACATCCTGTTGAGCATGTTCGAGGTCTTCTTCTTGATCATCAACCTCCTTAGCAGTTGATCTTGCATGCTCTAATTGCCTTTGCAGAGTTTGCGTTGCTTCTTTAGCTTTCCTCAATTCCTCTTCGAGTTCTTTAATTTTTTCCGTTTTAGGATTTAAATGTGTAACAATAAACGTAGCTATGTCATTCGCATTTGCGTCTTCAGCTTCTTCTAAGAGGGTAGTTAGGCGATCAACCTGTCGCTCATAATCCTTAAGTCTCAATTTCATCTCATCGATGGTGAGGGTTCCTTGCTTTCTTAGTTCGTCTATTTCTGTAAAGCTATCTTCCAATGCCTTTTTAGCTTCCGCAAGTGACTTTACGGCCTTGTTCAATAATTCGCGTAAGATTGCAGTCTCTTTTTTTAATTGCTCGCACTGAAGTTTTTGATCGTCAAACAGCCTCTGAATCAATGCACTGTCAGCTTCAGCTTGACTTCTTTGTTCTCTTGCTCGTACTACATCCTGCTCTAAGCCTGCCTTCTGGTATAAAGCTGTCTGAAGTTGTTTTTCAAGAGTCTTAATCTTCCTGTCAAGTTGGACGAGTAGTAACCCATTGTAATCTGCTCGCTCTATTGCTTCATTTTTCTTTTTAAGAGCCTCAGCTAATTCGTTTTTGAGTTTAGTTGTTTCCGCCTCTCCTTCCTCCATTTGCCTTTGTAAAGCCGTTATATTAAGGCTTAACCGGGTACTATTTATTTCATGAGTCGAAATACTTGCCTCTAGACTTTCTATTTTTTTATGAGCTTGGTCAAGATCTGTTGTTTTTGTAGTAAGGGCTTCGGTAAGAACTCTATTTTTCTCACTTAGCATATCTTTTAAAGTGGCGGCAACTTCATGAGAACGATTAAGGATAGCAATGGATGAAGCGGCTTCCCTATCTTCTTCAGCTTCTAGAGAGGGAGAGGGTATAGGATCTAAAGAGGAGCTGGCTGAAGAATCTAATGGAGCTACAGGATGTTGAGGTCCGAGGGGGGTAGAACCTAAAGCACGCTCATCTATGCAAGTTTCTCTACCGAATGAGCGGGGAGCTGGAATCCTCCTAGAAGTATCTCCTACTGGTGATTCATCTTGTAGCGATGGGCGGACCAGGGGCGCAGAGGGGGAGTCATCTTCAGGTGAAGAAGAAGCAGAGGGAAGAGAAGGAGTATGGGAAGCCGCACCAGCTATAGGACCACTACTGCTCATAGAAGCTGCCGAAGCACTTGGTGGAGGAGAAGCGGAATCTGCGCGAAAAGGAAATTGGTAGGGCATCGGGGGTATAGTAGCGGCAGGCAGATGTGATGCAGAGGCGCAATGGCTATGGCTAGAGCAGGTTGAAGCGCTTGTTGGGATATGGCTAACTGAACGAGAAGAAGAAAAGCTAGTTGGGAAAGCGGAATGAGACTGATGTTGGTGCGCTTGCCAAATGTTGTTGGCTATTCCAATAACATTTTGGGCTAAGGATTGTAATCGAGGATTGCCTCCTACGTCAATCTGGTACATGTGACCGTGTGTATCAGTTAAATGAACTTGATTATCAGTAACCATTACATGGAAATTTGCAGGAGCGCATTTGCCTTGATCTTGCATTTCTTTCATAAGATTATTTATAGAAGTTGCGCACGCTATATGAGCATCACGTTCTACAACTCCCTGGTGCTCACGACAAGTTAGGATTCCTTCAGAACCATATAATTGGAGGGGACCAATAGTGGATGTCATAATTTTACCTTATTTTAATATCTTAATAATATTATTTTAACAGTTTAATGATAATAAAGCAATTTATTGACATATAATTAACATTTTAATATTAAAAATGCGATTCGTAATTGATAATAAGGTATTTATAAAACTAACAAGATAGCGAATAAAGAAATTTACAAGTAATTTGTGTTGAATGGCTTATAAGGGAGGCGAGAGGGAAGAAAAAGAGCGCAGGATGTAAGGCCCTGCGCTTTAAGAAGATATAATTAGGAGAGGAGTTTTTCGAGAACGCGGGTGTTTCTTTCGATAAAAGTGGAAAGAGCAGCCGGCTCAAGACCTTTTTGGGCTAAAAGAGAGAGATCATAGAGATGGGTGGTGATTTCTTTCGCTAGTTCCGGTTTTTTATCGCGCATGCCGTAGATGGCATTGATGAGTTTATTGTTGGTGTTGAGAACAAACGTGCGCTTTTCTTCCATCCCGGGGGGCATGGCCTGGCCCGAAAGGGCTAAGTAATCGCGTAATCGACGGGTCTCTTCGTCCACTACGAGAAGGGCAGGTAGGTCATCGGCAGCTAGGCTTTTTGCTTCAACTTCCAGCTTATTATGATGAGTAAGATGGGTACGGAAGAAGTCGGCCAGGCGCGAACTTTCGGTTTTGCCTTCTGCATCGAGAAGGGTCTTTTCGCGACTTGTATCCAACAGGGCTTCGTCGAGTTTGCCATCGATACGTTGAAAATGGAGATCTTTCTCGTGGCTTTCGAGATAGTTCATAAGGGCGGTATCGATGTGGGGGTTGGCGACAAGAATTTCGAGTCCTTTACTCTTGTAGAGTTCGAGGAGAGAAGGGGCGATTTTTTCATCGGTAGTATAAAAGATCTTGTTTTTAGAACTCTCTTGGGCCCTAGTTTTGTATTCGGCTAAAGTAAGCCATTCGCCACTTAAGGTTTTCCAAACGAGGAATTCTTGGGCTTTTTCGAAGAACTTCTCATCTTGTAAAATGCCGAGCTTAACGATCATCTCGATGTCGTTCCAGCAGGCAAGAAACTTTGCCCGGTCGGTTGTATAGAGGGAGGAGAAACGGTCGGCAATTTTCTTCGATATGTGGGAAGCGACTTGGCGTACGGTGCGATCGACCTGTAGATAACTGCGTGAGACGTTGAGAGGGATATCGGGGCTGTCGATTGCGCCGCGCAAGATGGTGAGATAATCGGGCAGCAGATCTTTACAATTGTCGGCTACAAAGACTCGATTGCAGAAGAGTTTGACGGTATTTTTATCCCACTCGAAGCGACGCTGCATACGGGGGAAGTAGAGGATGCCTTTGAGGTTGAAGGGGTAATCCACATTGAGGTGAATCCAAAAGACAGGGTCTGCTTCCATCGGGTAGAGGGTGCGATAAAAGTCGAGATAGTCTTGATCGGAGCAAGTAGCGGGAGATTTTACCCATAGTGGCTCTTGGGGGTTGATGTGCGTGCCATTAAGATAGATCGGGAAGGGTAAAAAGCCTGAGTAACGTTTTAGGAGCTCACGGATGCGGGCTTCTTCGAGAAACTCCTCGTTTTCTTTATCGATAGTGAGCTTGATGGTGGTGCCGCGCGCACTGCGCTGACCGACGTCGAGGGTGTATTCGGATGAGCCATCGCAACTCCACTTGGCGGCTGTACTATTAGGTCTGTAGGAGAGGGTGTCGATTTCGACCTGCTGAGCGACCATGTAGGCGGAGTAAAAGCCTAAACCAAAGTGACCAATGATCTGATCGCCTTCGGATTTTCCTTTGTATTTGGCTAGGAAGTCTTCTGCTCCCGAAAAAGCGACTTGGGCGATGTATTTTTCTACCTCTTCACTCGTCATGCCAATGCCGGTGTCGGCAATCAAGAGGGCCTTGTTTTCTTTATCGATTGAAATGTCGATGCGCATTTCGGTATCATGCAGATGGGCTTCTCCTGCTTCTCCTAAAATTTTGAGCTTATTAAGCGCATCGCAAGCATTAGCGACCAGTTCGCGAAGGAAGATCTCTTTTTCCGAGTAAAGCCATTTTTTGATAATAGGCAGGATGTTTTCTGTATGGATCGTGAGTTTGCCTTGTGCCATAGGTAAAACTTCCTCATTTGTTTTGAAGGTAATGGCGAAATTATACCGAAAGATGGCCTTAAAGTGAAAAAACAAAAATTGCGGTAATGGTAGGATAAATCCCTTGTTATAGTTTTATTCAATTGTTGGTAAAATGTTTTTATCGGTATTAATTGGAATGATTTCTGTTAATAATTATCTTTTATTTAAAAAACCAATCTCGCATTTAAAAATAAATATGTTAACGTAAATCTATGGGCATGCGCATTCTTGTTTCGCAACTTAATCCTACTATTGGGGATCTGGAGGGTAATACTAATAAAATCCTTCAGACTCTCGATCGCGCTCGTTCAAAGGGTGCTGATATTGTGCTTTTTCCTGAACTGACTATTTGTGGCTACCCGCCTGCGGATTTTCTCCTACACCATTCGTTTATTGAGGCAATCGATCAATGCTTAGATAGGATTGTGCATGGTTCGTATGGTTTAGCGGTTGTGGTGGGACTACCTCGGCTTAATTTAGAAGGAAAAGGTAAGCCGTTATTGAATAGCGCAGCGGTAATCGACGATGGGCAGTTAATCGGCTATCAAGACAAATGGTTATTACCCACTTATGATGTGTTCGATGAAAGACGCTACTTTGAACCGGGCACCACGACGCAGATTTGGAAATTAAGAGGTAAAAAAGTAGGGATCATTATCTGCGAAGATATCTGGCAACATGCTGGCTATATTAGCTCGACGCGTTATCCACGAGATCCTGTGTTGGAACTTTTGCCCTATAAGCCTGATGTTTTGCTCAATCTTTCCGCATCTCCTTACCAGTTCCAAAAGCCTGATATGAGGGTGAATGTCTGCACAAAAGCGGCCAAGACTTTGCAATGTCCCGTTGTGCTGTGTTGCCAAGTAGGGGGGAATGATCAGCTTGTCTTTGATGGATATAGTGTGTGCGTGGACAAAGATGGCCATCTGCGGCAGCTGGGGAAAGGTTTTGCTGAAGATGATATGCTGGTCGATTTAGGTGCTGCTGCTTGCCCTTGCACCTTCTACTATGATCCTCTTCAGGATCTCTATAGCGCTTTGGTCTTGGGGATACGGGATTACTTCTATAAGCTGGGGTTTCGACAAGGCTGTTTGGGGTTGTCGGGGGGCATAGATTCGGCTCTTGTAGCTTGCATTGCCGTGGAAGCGTTGGGAAAAGAAAATGTCTTAGCGATCAATATGCCTTCTCGTTACAGCTCGCAAGAAGCTAGGGACGATGCCGCGGCTTTAGCGAAGACATTGGGTATCGAATATAAGACAATCCCGATCGAGGGACCTTTTAATGATTATCTAGAGCTCCTGCAGCCTTTTTTTGAGGGTAAAGAGCCCGATATAACAGAAGAAAATCTGCAGGCACGTATTCGTGGCATGATCTTGATGGCGATTTCGAATAAACTGGGCTATGTTGTCATGAGCACAGGCAATAAAAGTGAAATGGGAATGGGATATTGTACCCTTTATGGGGATATGGCAGGCGGTATAGCGGCTATTTCGGATGTGACGAAAACACACGTTTATGCGCTCTCACGCTGGATCAATCGAGAGCGGGAAATTATACCGAATAGAATCATCGAGCGCGCCCCTTCAGCCGAGCTGCGAGATGGACAGAAAGACTCGGATTCTCTGCCTGATTACGAGATTGTCGATACGGTATTACAAGCCTATGTCGAAGATTACCTCTCTCCTCAGCAAATCGCACAGAAATATGAACTTCCGTTTGAGCTGGTGGTCGATCTTGTACGGCGTATTCATCGCGCAGAATATAAGAGGCGGCAGGCGCCACCGGGTATACGCGTTTCTAAAAAGGCATTCCGCGTAGGAAGGAAATATCCTATCGTTCAGGGGTGGATTTGACCTTAAGCTTCTTCCCAACTGAAGGGAAGGACGTCGGTAAGCGCAGTTTTGCCAAGTCGGAGCATAAGAAGCCGATCAAAACCCACAGCGACGCCACAACAGGGAGGCAGTCCCTTTTCAAGAGCGGCTAGGAAATTGTCATCGATGGGTAGGTGGGATTTACCCATAGTTTTTCGTGCTTCTTGCTCTTTATAGAGACGTTGTCTTTGTTCGTTTACATCTGTGAGTTCATGATAACCATTCGCTAGCTCAATCCCTTGGTAGTAAATTTCAAAACGCTCAGCCACGGTTTCATCGCCATTTTGTCGTGTACGCGCTAAGGCTGCTTGTGAAGCAGGGTAGTCGTGCAAGACGAGGAGTTGATCTTTACCTAAATGGGGCTCGACAACTGCACTCATAAGAAATTGCAGTAAGGTCTCTTTATCCCAATTTTGTGCATCCGAAGATACTTGTTGGCCATGCTTATCTATGCAGGCGAGTAATTCGGAAGAGGTAGCATGGAGATAATCAATACCAGCATAAGTCTTAAGAGCTGTGCGATAATTGATAAAAGAGGCAGGAAGAAGTCCTAGCATGAGACGTATCAGATCCAATGTCTCTTCCATAAAGAGAGTAAATTCCCAGCCAAGGCGATACCATTCGAGCATGGTGAATTCGGGATTATGCAACTTGCCGGATTCTTCAGACCTATATACATGACTGAGTTGGTAACAGTCTCCTATTCCCGCAGCGAGCAGGCGCTTAATTTTGTATTCGGGTGAGGTATGCAAATAGGCCCAGCGATTTTGATCCATTTCAACGCGCATCACATCGATATGTTGATCGATCGAAGAGGCGTGACTGATAGCGGGGCAATCGACTTCGAGTAGGTCGCGGTCAAAGAAGAATTCTCGGACAAGGCGCAGGCAAGAAGCCCGCTCCTTAAGAGCGGCAAGTTTTTCGTGAATATCGCCCATAAAGTTGATTATTTGCTTTCTGGATGCGAATACAAAGTGCATCGCATGCATAGAATAAAAGCTGATGAAGAAGATATTCTATACAAGCGTCTCTATATACGTGACACGTACTCGGAGGTTCGAGTATCGATTTTGATTTTTTCGCCTTCATCGATGAAGATAGGTACTTGCACTTTCGCGCCACTTTCGGTGACGGCAGGTTTTAGGACCCTACCGGAAGAAGAGTCGCCGCGAAGTCCTGGAGCTGTTTCTGCAATCTTCATTTCCATGAAGGTGGGAGGGACGACTTCGATGGGCTCGCCTTTGTAGATGGTGATTTCGTATACGACTTCTTCGAGCATCCATTGCTTATTCTCTCCAATAACAGTCGGAGAAACGGTAATTTGTTCGAAGCTATTATCGTCCATGAAGACGACTGCGCCATCGGCTTCTGCGTAGAGCATCCGCATTCTTAGATCTTGTACATCGGCCACATCTAAACGCTCGCCTGATTTGAACGTGCGGTCGACTACGCGTCCTGTTTTAAGATGTTTGAGCTTAACACGGGTAAAAGGTTGTGCTTTTCCGGGCTTTACAAACTCGACATTGACCATCGCGTAGGGCTCGCCATCAATTTCGACTTTGACGCCTGCGCGGAATTCATTCGTGTTAATCTGAGGCATGCCTGTCCTGCTCGTGAGAAAGGGCACATTTTGAAGAAGCCATCAATAAAATGCAACTACTGCGAAGGGGCCAAAATTCAAGGAGATTTTTTGCCTGTATTGCGCTATACCAAGGTAAAAGGAAAAATAGGGATTGCAATGCACCAGCAGCTAAATGAAGAGGAATTTGCTAAAGAGACTTTAGAAAGATATGCAGGAACACCAGCAGAAGCTTTTCAATCCAACTTATTATTAACGAATTTTCCCCGTTATGTCGATTATTTCGCAAAGACGCGTAATGTGCCTATTTTAGAAGGAAGTATGTTTAAAGTGGCCCACGATCCGAAAGAGGAGGTGAGTATACTCGATTTCAAAATTGGTTCGCCTGCCGCTGCACTTGTGGTGGATCTCTGTTCGTTTTTACCCTTTCGTTCGGCTCTTTTATTGGGTATGTGCGGGGGGCTGCGTAGACGGTATCAAGTAGGAGATTATCTGGTACCTGTTGCGAGTATACGAGGAGAGGGAACATCAGATTTCTATTTTCCCCAACAAGTACCTGCCTTGGCTAATTTTTTGATGCAAAAAGCTGTAACCGAAGTGCTAGAACAGCAAAAAACCATTTACCATATTGGAATAACCTACACGACCAACATGCGTTTCTGGGAATTTAATGAAGAATTTAAGACCTTGCTTAAAGCGACTAAAGCGCAGGCAATCGAAATGGAGTGTGCGACCTTGTTTGCTGGAAGTTACAAACGAAAATTTACTTTAGGCGCTCTTTTGCTCATTTCCGATTTACCACTGAATCGACATGGAGGTGTGAAAACGAAAAAGAGCTCAGAATTCGTATATGAGCGCTACATGCCCGATCATTTGGAAAAAGGGGTGAAGATCTTAAAGGCTGCACGCACCATGCAAGAGAAGCATGTCAAAGGTGCTTATCATAGGAATCTGGCCTTTACGCCGCCTATTCTTTGATTGCTATCTGACTCGAAGAAATAAGTATATAATAGGTATAGTACCTATACCCATTTAAAAAATTTTTATATCTTGCTCAAGAGAAGAAGGACCTGGTTTTCGAGATCGAGGGGAGTTTTGGAGCGCTGTAAGGGATAAAGAAGCTTGCGTGATTCTTTGCCTTTTTGTTGCTCCATACTAAGTGTATGGGTGTCGAATTTCATATGGACGATGCGTTTTTTGGAGGCGGTAATTTTGATGAGGGTAAGGGCCTTAAGCCAAAGTACAGGAGAAGGGTGACGTCCAAAGCGATCTTGGAGTTCGCTCATCAACTGTTGTAGCTCTTCTGTGTTAGTTGTTTCCCCTAAACGGTGATAGATCTCCATGCGTAAAGAAGGTTCGGCGATATAATCTTCGGGGATGCGAGCGTCATAGGAAAACTCCATTTTGGTTTCGCAGAAATCGGGTACAACTTTTTTGTGCAGAGCGTCGATGGCACGTTTAAGCAACTTACAATAGAGATGAAAACCAATGCTGGCCATTTGACCAGACTGTTGCGTACCTAAAATATCACCCGCACCTCGTATTTCTAAATCGCGCATCGCGATTTTCATGCCGCCACCATAGCCAGAAGCCTCTACAAGAGCAAAGAGACGTTTGCGTGCTATTTCCCCCAGAGGTTTATGGCGAGGAATGAGGAAATAAGAATAGGCCGGACGATTCCAACGACCTACTCTTCCGCGCATTTGATAAAGGTCGGCAATTCCGAATTTATCGGCGTGGTCGATAAGAATGGTATTGGCATTTGGAATATCGATGCCATTTTCGATAATGGTTGTGGCCAGGAGGACGTCAGCTTCTCCGCTCTTGAATGCATGAAAAACTCTATCGATTTCGTCAGCTGGCATCTGACCATGTCCCACGACGATGCGTGCTTCCGGAAGAAGTGCTTGAAGTTCGTCACGTATTTTGAAAATACTCTCTACGCGGTTATGAATAAAAAAGGCCTGACCATCGCGTGCGAGTTCGCGTAAAAGGGCATTGTGGATGGTGGTGGATTCTCGTTCGACAATCATCGATTTGATGGGCAAGCGGTCATGTGGAGGGGTATTGATGACAGAAATTTCTCGTGCTCCCACCAGGGACATGTAAAGGGTGCGAGGAATGGGGGTGGCGGAGAGGGTTAAACAGTCTACGCCGGTCTTGAGCATTTTGAGATGCTCTTTAGCGCGCACTCCAAAACGCTGCTCTTCGTCAATAATGATGAGGCCAAGGTCCTTGAAACGAACATCTTTACTGATGATACGGTGGGTTCCTATTAGGATATCAACTTTACCTTCTTCCACTTCGTGAAGGGTCGTTTTATTCTCTTTAGTTGTTTGAAAGCGGGAAACAATGCCAATTTGAACCGGAAAATTGGCCATTCGCCCTTTGAAATTCTCATAATGTTGCAGCGCTAACACCGTAGTAGGGACCAAAACGGCGACTTGTTTTTTTCCATCCGCCACGGCTTTGAAGGCGGCTCGCATGGCCACTTCGGTCTTGCCATAGCCGACATCACCGCATACGAGGCGATCCATAGCTTTAGCTGCTCGCATATCTTGTTTGACATCTGCGATGGCGCGTAATTGATCCTCGGTTTCTGCATAGGGGAATTCTTCTTCAAAGCTGATCATATCACTTGTATCATCGGGACAAGCAAAGCCCCCATGGACGGTTCGTTCTGCATGTAGCCGTAGAAGGTCATGGGCATAACCGACAATGGCTTTTTCCGCTTGTGCTTTGGATCGCAACCACTGCTTACCGCCGATGACATGGAAAGAGGGGGATGTCTCATTCGCGCCAATGTAGCGGCTGACAAGATAGGCCTGTTGAATCGGGACATAGAGCTTCCCGCCTTCGGCATATTCAATGGTTAAGAATTCGGACATTTGCCCGAGGTGGTTGGTGCGTTTTTCGGATCCTAGATAGCGGCCGATACCATGATGGAAGTGGACAACGATGTCGCCAGGGCCCAGTTCGTGGAATTCAGCAGCAGGAGCGTGGTAGGTGGTGCGCCATTTTTGGCGTCGTACCTTATAACGATGTGTGAATTCAGTCATGGGAATAAGAGCGAAGGCCAGATCGGGCAGGACAAAACCATTGGAGAGATAACCCAATTCAAAACGCATGTCGTCCGGGCTTTTTTCGCATTCGTGTGTGAGACGCTCTTGTAATCCCTTTTTTTCTGACTCACTTCCTACAAGCCAATGGAAAGAGGTTTTAGGGAAACGAGAAAGAGAGGAAGGTAACTCTTGGATAGACCCTAAAGGGTGTTCTTCTGTTGAGAAGTAGTCGAGGATCGGGACAAAGGGGTGTTGCCAGCGCTTAGCTTGGATGTGAAGATCGGCGATCTCGAATTCGATCGGTTGGAAAGGATGTTTACCCGAATAGAAGCCGCGACCGGCAGGAGAATAGCGCTCTTTGGCATCAAGTTCTTCGATCGTTGTTTCGGTAAAATAGAGATGGCGATGGGATTTCGCTAGGGTGAAAAACTCTTCTAACGAGCTGAATAAACGCGATTTGGCGCCAGGAAGATTTTTAATGGCGACATAGCGGTCTTCAAGGGCAACCAGGTTATCGAAAACAATGCAGGCGTCTTGACCCACATAATCTAAAAGGGAAGATAATTCTTCTGTGGACTCTAGCAAAGCGGTTTCGCTGGCAGGGGCAAGAAAAAAACTCTCTTTTTTTTCGATGGATTTTTGGCTAATCGGGTCATAAATACGGATTGCTTCTACCGTATCGCCAAAAAACTCGATGCGAACGGGGTCGGTAGCGCTCAGAGGAAAGAGATCGATGATGCCTCCTCGCACTGCAAATTCTCCTTTATCCGAAGCAACAGCCATTCTTTGATAGCCGAGAGAGGTTAGTTGCTCTTGAAAAGAAGAAAAGGAAACTTCGTCGCCTTTCTTCACATGGCGACAGGTCTTTTGTACAAGCGATGGAGGGGGAAGTTTTTGTAAACATGCTTGCAAAGGGCATACGATGATGCGAGGAAGGATTTCGGATGCAAGTTCTGCAAGGATTTGCAATCTTTTGCCCACAATATCGGAACTGGGAGCAATATCTTCACCAGGAAGAGTTTCCCAAGCAGGGAAATCCACGACTTGTGACAGCCCAAAGTAGGTGCAATCGGCAAATAAACGTTCTTCGCTTACTCCCCCTGTGATGACAACGATAGGTTGCTTACAGGTTTGGTGAATAAGCGCGAGTAAAGCGGCCTTGGGCGATTCCCATAGCCCTTCAACAAGAAGAGCTTTTTCTTCAAGAATCGCTTGGGCAAAAAGCTGAAGCGCTAGACTTTTTTCTACTTCTGGAGGATGCATTCTTTTGCTTTTTGGAAGGCGTTCTCAATTCCCTCAGGATTTTTACCACCGGCTTGTGCCGAATCGGCTTTACCACCGCCGCTACCGCCTACACAGGGTGCTATCTCTTTAATAAGAGAGACAGCTTGTAGGCCTTGTTGCACATATTCGCTGCTTACTTTTACTAAAAGTTGACAGCGCTGATCAGTGCGTACTCCCAAAATCAGAATAAGGGGACGGTGTTTCTGTTCGATTTGTTCGGCGAGTTGAGGAAGTTCTGCAGAGTCTAACTGCACCTCCGTCATAAGTACATTGTAGGCGCCGACCGGGGCAATTTTTGCATCGAGATCAGCAGCGAGTTTTTCAAGCCCCAAACGACGAAAGTTTTTTAACTCTTGTGATTGGGCTTTACTTTCTTCCAATAAGTTGCGGATTGATTCAAGCAGTTTTGTTGGCGTTGTTTTTAAAAGGTGAGTAACCTCATGAAGAAGATTTTCCTGTTCATACATAAGACCTTCCGCTTCGGATCCTGTAGTGGCTTCAATCCTGCGAACCCCTGCAGCTATACTGCTTTCTTTGACAATACGAAAAAGACCGATGCTTCCCAATGCTTGGACATGAGTGCCTCCGCAAAGTTCTTGAGAAAAATCGATGTCGACAACACGGACAACAGCGCCATATTTGTCGCCAAAGAACTGTTTAATCTCCGCCTTCTTTTGCACTTCTTCATAAGGAATTTCGTAGGTAGAGACAGCTTGATCAGTGCGAATTTTTGCGTTTACAAGTTGCTCAATTTGGCGTAATTCTTCTTGCGAAACACCTTTGTGGTGGTTGAAGTCAAAACGTAAATGATCGGCAGCGACTAAAGACCCAGCCTGTCGAATATGAGGGCCTAAAACTTGTTGTAAAGCCCAATGTAAAAGATGAGTCGCTGTATGGTTCTTTGCGATGGCATCTCGTCTACTTGTGTTAATAGTCGCTTGAACCGTTTCGCCTTTTTTAAGAGAACCGATTTCCAGCTTACCTGTATGCACAACCACGCCTTGATAGGGCATGCGACATTCTGTAATCGTAAAAGAGCTATGCGCGGTATGCAGAGACCCTGTATCGCCAACTTGACCTCCTTTTTCTGCATAAAAAGGAGTTTGGTCGAGGATAATCGATGCTGTTGTAAGCGCTTCGATGTGGTCGACAAATTGACCATTGACGATGATTGCCTTAACAACAGCTTTTTCTTCAGAAGAGACGTATCCTGTAAATTGTGATGGACCTTCTTGTTTAACGAAGTCTTGGAAGAGGTTGCCTTCTATTTGTTGTTCGTGGGCGGTGTGAGCACTACGAGATTTTTCGCGAGCAAGCTCTTCGAGGATTTGGTACTGTTCGAGATTGACTTCCAAATGAGAATCTTTAGCGATGAGCAAGATCTCATCTAGAGGAAGACCGTAGGTATCTTTTAATTTAAACGCATCTTCACCACTAATTTGGCGGGTTGAGCTTTTCTGTGCTTTTTCGGTGATTTGGCTCAGGATATTGCCGCCGCGTTTTAAGGTGCGCAAAAAGCTCTCTTCTTCAATCGTGAGAATTTCGGCAATCCGATTTTCCGCGGTTTTGAGCTCAAGATAATCATCGCCCATTGTAGCGACAAGGCGAGGGAGAACTTTAGCCATAAAAGGTTCATGCATGCCAAGCATTCTTCCATAACGAACAGCTCGTCTTAAGATCTTGCGCAAAACATATCCCCGATCGAGATTACTGGGTTGTGCACCATCCGCAATAGCAAAAGAGAGAGAACGTATATGGTCGGCGATAACCTGGAATGCGGGAGCTAAAAGCTTGTCCTGCGTCTCATATTTTCTTCCCGATACTTCCTCGATCTGCGCTATTAAATCGCGCAAGATATCGGTTCCAAACACCGTATCGACCTCCATTTTCAAGGAGATCAAACGCTCTAATCCAGCTCCTGTGTCTATGCATTGTTTGGGAAGAGGTGTCATTTTTCCGCTTGCATCGCGATTAAATTGCATGAAGACAAGATTCCAGAACTCTAAATAGCGTTCTCCGCTTGGGTCTTCTTTGGGACTGCTTCCCGATCCCCACTTAGAACCACGATCGAAATAAAGTTCGGAAGAGGGCCCACATGGACCTGTTTCGCCCATAGCCCAAAAATTATCTGCTTCCCCCATCCGGGTGATGCGTTTTTCTGGTACGTACTTCTTCCATAATTCAAAAGCTTCTTCATCTTTTTCAAAGACACTGGGCCAAATTTTTTCTTCGGGGAAGTCGAAGATTTGTGTAGAAACTTCCCACGCGAATTGAATGGCTTCTTTCTTGAAATAATCACCGAAAGAGAAATTGCCCAACATTTCAAAAAAAGTTAAGTGGCGAGAAGAGTGTCCTACATTATCGAGATCGTTATGTTTTCCCCCTGCTCGGATACATTTTTGCGATGTAGCAGCAAGCTTGTAATCACGAACTGCTTTTCCCAAAAAAACATCTTTGAATTGGTTCATGCCGGCATTATTGAAGAGCAGTGTGGGATCATCATGAGGAACGACTGGTGAAGAGGGAAGAATGGAGTGTCCGTGCTTTTTAAAATATTGAAGGAAGCGACGGCGTATCTCTTGCGATAACATAGGAGGCCTTTAAACAGAGACTTTTGATAGAAGAAGTCTATCAAATCCTCTGGGTAATTGCACGTGGAAATTGTCTATTTGAAAGGAGGGTTATAAGATTGGGGAGAGGCTAGAGATGCTCATCATTTGGCTCATACAGAAGCTCTACGAGGGGCAGGTGCTAAGGGATGAGCTCTTGGAGTAAGAATTAGAGTAGAGGAGGGGCTAGAGTCAGTAGGAAGATGTTGCGCATATGAAGGGAGCGAGGCCGTTGAAGAGGCAACAGAAGGTAAGGGGGCAGGGGTGGATGCTGATGAGCTGCTTGAAGAAGAAACCCCTGTACATGACGGAATTCTCCTTGTCAAAAGGCTCTCTCAAGATCACCATGGAAAACGTGAGCCAACTCGTGCGCTAAGAGAAAAAGTTTTATTTTTTCTCATAGCAAAGCATTGTGAGCCAATTTTTTTTAAAAATTCCAAACTCTCTTTGTGAGGCAGGCGAGAGAAATGGTGAATATAAGTACTTTATAATTATTCAAACTTTTATTACTATTTTTTTACAAGATTTATAATAATTAATTTGCGTTTATGGTAAAAAATTAAAAGGTGTTTAAAAGATTGTCAAGTGCGTAAATATCTTAAAACAAGTCTCTTATGTTGACTCGTGCGCAGTAGATTTAAGAAGCTTTTTAGTAGGGAAGGGGAGACTCTTAACTTGAAGAGAGATTACTGGCTTATGGTGTTTTGATTGTATCCTCTCAACATGGAGAAGAATAGATCTTCTCGATGATGAACTTAGTCCACAAGATTTTGAGGCTACAATGTTTTTTGTTTGCGCCTGAAACTTTTTGAGCATTCCTATTCTTGCACGAAATGAGGGGTGCGTTCCACAGAATGTTTGATATCTGTCTAATATTTCGAAATAATAAATCGCTGCATCAATCTCATTAGAATATATAGCTGCAGTCAGATCTGCTCGTGTTTCTTCTTTTTGAAATTGTTGAATAGAATCTTGATCTCTATCCATATCGCCGTGACAAATGTGTGCTAGTTCATGGGCTAGAAGAAAGAGTTTTGTTTTTTCCCACTGCTCGGTATTAGCACTTAAATTTTTGAAGATTGTCCACTCTTTCTTCTCTTTTTTACTTAGCACATGAACGAATTGTTTAAGGTAATTACCGATGGGCGAGGAGGGAGTTAAATCCTCTTTTCGGGCAAAAAATAAGATAGGCACATTAACACAAATAATTTCTTTATTTTTTGTCATAGTAACAGCGGTGTTTGGCACTTCAGGAATGAGTTTAAAATGTAAAGTGCTAGAGGAGAGTTTCATCGCCTTTTGAATGGGGGCTATCATCGCAAGATATTCCGCTTTTCTTGCTGTTAGAGCAGCTTGAAAATGGGGGTCTTTCAAAGGAAGTGCGTAGCTAGTGCTTGATGAAGGTATAACCATTAATCTCTAAAAATAAAAAACATTTCAATCATTATTATACTATTTTTTCATTTAACTTTGTTAATTAAAGTAAGTTTTATATATTTGTTTACTAATTGCAATTTGTGAAGAATTCTTAATTCTTGTATTGAAGTTTTACGAGTCTCTCCGTTAACTAAGATTTCTATGGGTTCTTGCATGTTTTGTGAAATCACGATAAAACTATTGCTACAATTTTTAGAGGAAACATCATGGACATCGAACTGAAGAAACAGTTAGGGAAAATTGCCAACGCCATTCGAGAACTTTCGATGGAGGCTGTCCAAAAGGCCAATTCTGGTCACCCAGGGCTTCCGATGGGGTGCGCAGAATTTGGTGCTTACCTATATGGGTGTCTTCTACGCCACAATCCCAAAAATCCCAGGTGGCTCAATCGCGATCGCTTTGTGCTTTCCGCTGGCCATGGTTCGATGCTTCTCTACTCCTGCTTACATCTGTCGGGATTTAAACTGACGTTGGACGATATTAAGCGATTTCGCCAGCTGCACTCTAAGACTCCGGGACATCCAGAATTGCATATGACAGAGGGTGTTGAAGCGACAACGGGTCCTCTTGGCCAAGGAGTGGGTAATGCAGCAGGAATGGCTCTTGCCTTAAAAATTTTAGCCGCTAAATTCAATCGTGACAATTATCCGATTGTCGACGCCAAGGTATATTGCCTTGCGGGCGATGGGTGTATGATGGAGGGCATCTCTTCGGAAGTTTCTTCTTTGGCAGGTCACCTAAACCTTGATAACCTTGTTCTCATTTACGATTCTAATAACATCACTCTCGATGGAAATTTAGTCGATAGTTGTTCAGAAGATACGATGATGCGTTATCGCGCTTATGGTTGGGATGTCTACGACTTAGATGGATATGATCTTGATGGCATGGAAGCTCTTTTTAAAGAACTCAAGCAAGGACAAAAAAAGCCAACTCTTGTGCATATGAGGACGATTATTGGGAAGGGTTCTCCTAATAAAGCAGGTTCGCATAAAGCCCATGGTTCGCCTCTCGGTCCAGAAGAAGTGGAATTGACTAAAAAAAATCTAGGCCTTCCTGAAGAAGACTTTTATGTTCCTCAATCGATTTATACTTTTTTCGAACAAAAACTCGTCAAAGATGCGCAATTAGAAGAAAAATGGCAGGAAATGGTCCATGCTTATAGCCGTGATTATCCGGGCCTCTATGAAGAATTCCTGGCGATGAAAGAAAGGAAATTGCCTGCGGATTTAGAAGCGAAATTGCAGACTATTTCCATGAAAAATCCACTTGCAACTCGAGCTTCTTCAAGCGCTGTTTTGCAAGTACTTGGAGATATTCTTCCTCAGCTTTACGGTGGCTCCGCTGATCTTTCTGAATCTGACAACACGATGATGAAGAAGTTTCCTGTTATTACACCGAATAAATTTGGCGGACGCAATATTAAATTTGGCGTGCGAGAATTTGGAATGTCGGCTATGGCAACAGGGCTTTCTGAGTCAGGAATGATTACGCCCTTTATCGGAACCTTTTTAACATTTTCTGATTACATGCGTAACGCGATACGTTTAGCTTCGCTATCTAAAGTTCAGGTGATTTACCAATTTACTCATGACTCTATTTTCTTGGGCGAGGATGGGCCCACGCACCAACCCATTGAGCATTTGGCCGCTTTACGTGCCATGCCTAATTTGCATGTGATTCGACCAGCTGATAATAACGAAGTCAAAATGGCATGGATTGCAGCTCTCCGCTATAAAGGTCCAACGGCGATCGTTCTTTCGCGCCAAGCGCTACCTGAAATTGAGGGTACCGGCCTTTCTTATGAAGAGGGAATGGCAAAAGGAGCCTATATTGTGAAAAAAGAACAACGCCCCCCTCAGTTTACGATTTTTGCGACTGGATCAGAAGTCTCCCTGGCAGTCGAAGTAGCGGCAGCTTTAGAAAAGCGTGATAAGGCTGTGCGCGTTGTCTCTATGCCCTGTTGGGAACTATTTGAAGATCAAGACGAAGCGTATAAAGAATCCGTTGTGGGTGGGGATTTAGGGCGCAGGGTAAGTATTGAAGCTGCAACGAGTTTTGGATGGACCAAGTGGATTGGACGAGAAGGCATTTCGATTAGCATGGAAAGCTTTGGAGCCTCTGCTCCAGCTAGCGATTTAGCTCTCGAATTTGGGTTTAATGTCGATGCTATTCTCGATAGGCTTCTCTCTTAATGGCTACCATGACGAAGCCCCTACTTCTTCGCGCTCTTGCTTGCGAGAACTTTAACAGTCGCCCTCCTATTTGGTTAATGCGGCAGGCAGGGCGCTATATGCCTGCCTATCAGGAATTGCGCAAGAAACATAGCCTCTGGAATCTCTTTCATACGCCGGAGCTAGCAGCTGAGATTACTCTTCTTCCCCTTGAACTTGGGGTGGATGCGGCTATTCTTTTTTCTGATATTCTGGTTGTTGCCGAAATGCTTGGGAAGAAAATTGTCTTTCCTGAAAAGGGGGCTCCTTTTGTCGATCCGCCTTTGCAAACGAGAGAAGAAGTAGAGGCTCTTGTTGTTAGGCCTGCATGTGAGGTTCTTTCCTACGTTGAAAAAACCATACAATTATTGCTTCCGAATTTACATTCTGGCAGTGAGAGAGCGCTTCCTTTAATCGGTTTTTGTGGAGGACCTCTTACATTAGCGAGCTACATGATTGAAGGTGGTGGTAAAGGGGATTTGCAAAAAACAAAAGCTTGGATCGAGCGTGATCCTCTAAGTTTTCACACGCTTCTCGCAAAATTGACATCTGCCTCGATCGATTATTTAAAGATGCAGATCTCTGCAGGTGTGTCAGCTGTTCAGGTTTTTGATTCATGGGCGGGACTTCTTTCCCCAGAGCATTTTCAAGAATTTTCCTGCCGTTATCTCCAAGAAATTGTACAAGCTTTAGCCCCCACACAAACACCCGTTATTCTTTTTTGCAGAGGCTCGGGCACCTATCATAAATATCTCATCAAAATAGCACCGCATGCGATTAGTTATGACAGTGGTATGAAGATGCGTACATTACGTGATGTCACCCCTTCAACCATTTGTGTTCAAGGGAATATCCCGCCCGAGGTTCTTGCAGGGCCAGCTTCAATTCTTGCCGAGCAAGTCAAGCAACTCCTTATGGATATGAAGGAAGAACCTGGTTTTATTGCTAATCTTGGCCATGGTGTTTTGCCCCACACACCTGTCGATAATGTTCGCCTTTTCATTGATTTAGTCACTGGAAACTGAAGGAATCCATTATCTAAAGGTAATATTGGGAAATTCTAACTTTAGAGCCTTAAAGGCTAGCCTTATTTTATAATGTCCTAAGAGAGTTAAAGATCTTAATTGATGAGATCGCGACACAAGCGTTCGCACTGCTTTTTCAGTAGCGCCTACACACATCGAGAGATCAAGAGAACGTAAATGCGGAAACGTCTCTGGAATTGCCTCAATGGCGACTTCATTGAGTTCAGAAGAGCCCATCAAACTTAAAGATGTCACCGAAGGAAAGCGTGTTGCACACGTGCTTATCGTTTGATGGGTGATTTGGTTGCATTCGCGAAGGCTTAAAGAATGCAAAGCAAGGGTGCTGAGAAGCGGTAACGTATCTTTATCAATTGAAGAGCATTTCGCTAGGCTTAGAGATTGTAATCGTGGGCAAGCACGGGGTAGTAATTCCAGTGTCTTTTCGTTGACTTCCAGGCATTCTGAAAGATTAAGAGCAGTTAGCTGCGAACATTTTACAAGAAAATTATTCATGGTCTCACGGCCAAAAGCACTACATCCCAATAAATTAAGAGAAATTAAACGAGGAGCTAGAGGAAGAAGGGACAAAATCGCTTCATCGTTAATTTTAATACTATTACTCAGATCAAGCGAGGTTAAATGAAGACCTTGTTTCACAAGCACATCCATCGATTCTTTGTTTAGACCTTGGCACCATGATAGTTGGAGAGAAGTTAAACCAGGACAGGCGCCTAACAGGGATCTAAAGGTAGTCTCGGTAACATTATGAAATTCCACAAGTGAGAGAGAACGTAAAAGAGAAAATTTGGTCAAAAAAAATAAGGGATATTGCGTGATTGACGAACAACCGATTAATTTTAGATTGGATAGAACAGGAGCGCTGACCTCAGAAGCTAAAAGATAGGTAATAGCTTCATCAACCCGAGCAATTTCTAAGCTTTGCAAACAAGGAAATTTGCCTTGAGTCTGGGCCAACATATGGGAGCTAGTATCGGGTGTAAGCTTCCAAGCAGATAGAAGTTCGGTTGGCTCACGAGTTATCGATAAGCTCGCTTTAGTAAGCAGCTGAATGCGTCTTGTAGGGTGAGTATATAGAGACCACTTCCGCGAAACACGTGCTGAAAGCATTAAGTCTTTAGAAGAGAGCCACATTCTGACGCTCACATGCAAATCATGATTATCCAAAAGCTTTGAGACCACAGATTGAATCTCATTGCTTGGGGGCAAAGAGAAGGGGGATAGGGAGGGAAAGGCATCTGAGGAGGGGGGTAGGTTCGAAAGCCCAGGAACCGTTCGGAGTTTTACTGGACAACACATCTAGAACCTATATACATTACAAAGCTTCATTCAGAAAATTTTGCAGCGCTTAAGACTTCCCTCTAACAAATAGGTCTTTTGTAAAACTAAGGCTCGCCTTAGCTTCGATTACCATTTTGCAAGTGGAGGCATCGAACAGAGAATCGCTTTGGGATTTCCCTTAGAAGCAAAACCAAAACGTGTGCCTCGATCATATAGCAAGTTGAATTCTGCATAATGAGCCCGGGCTTTTAATTGGATTTCTTTTTCCTCGGCTGTATAGGGCATCTCGATTCGTCGGTGATAAATAGGGAGAATGGTATCCAAAAAGCTCGTTCCTACTTGCTGCCACATAGCAAGATCGTTAGAAAAATTTTCAGAATTGTAGTGATCAAAAAAGATGCCTCCGACGCCGCGCTCTTTTTCCCAATGGGGGATATAGAAATATTCTTTGGCGGCAGCAGAGAACTGCGGATAAAGATCCGATCCAAAATTGTCGAGGCACTTTTTGGCAACCGAATGGAAGTGGAGCGTGTCTTCCTGGTAAGGAAAGCCCATAGGTGTTAAATCATAGCCGCCGCCAAACCAAGATTTCGATTCTGTTTCTATGTAACGGATATTCATATGAACGGTGGGCGCATGAGGATTTTGCATATGGGTGATTAAACTCACACCTGTTGCGAAAAAGGGCCCGCTACCATCTTTATGCGGAAATTGAGGGCCGCTTACACCGGACCAATTAACCGCGGCCTTTTCGAAGACACGTCCTCGAATCAGGGAAATTTCTCCACCGCCACCGGTAGGATGTTCCCAAGGATCTCGTATAAAAGTGGCTTCCGGTTCGAAAGCGGAAAATTCCGCGATGATCTTATCGCGTAAATTTTTCAAAAAATGCATGATCTTTTCTTGTCGCATGGTTCTACTATTCAATATCGATGGAAAAAAATCGAGTCGTCATTTTAGGTGGTGGGATTTCTGGTTTAACAGCTGCGTATGCGCATCTTCCGACACATGATGTTCTTCTTTTAGAAAAAAGTTCAACATGTGGAGGAGTCATGCGCTCATTCACAAAAGAGGGTTTCTTTTTTGAAAGTGGCCCCCGGACTTTTCGTACCAACCATTCACCCCATCTTCTACAACTTGTGCAAGAATTAGGTTTGACTCCCGAGATCATGGCTTCTTCTTCACAATCGACGAAACGCTATATTCTCGGGGGAAAGAAACTCCAACAAGTCCCTTCACTTTCTTTAATGTGGGTATTCTTACAAGCAATGTGTAGGGAGTGGAGAGCCCCAACTCTTAAGGGGGATGAAAGTATCTATACCTTTATCTCACGTCGTCTTGGGCCCACGATCGCCAATCGTCTATTTGATCCCTTAACGCTTGGTATTTTTGGTTGCGATGCACGAAAAATTTCTGTTCAATCCGCTTTTCCTCAGTTAAAAAAATGGGAATCTATTCATGGATCTATCCTGAAAGGATTCTTGCATAGCCTAGGCAAGAAAAAGAAACGGGCCAAGCTGCCTTTTGCCGCACCTCTTTTTTCCTTTCATCAAGGGACCTCCGCGCTGATTGATGCTCTCGAAAAACGCCTTAGAGGAGATATACACCTCAATGAAGAGGTCATGGCTATAGATAAGAGTAAAAATCTTCTGATCAAAACGACGCAAGATGAGTATCTTGCCGATAAAGTCATTAGCGCTCTACCACCCCGTACCTTAGCTCATTTACTGGTTGATGTGGCACCTGAAACAGCAGATTTACTCTTCTCCATTCCGATGACTTCTCTCACTATTGTCCATATCGGGTACAAACAATCACTATTATCGCACCGCGGGTTTGGCTACCTTGTACCGACTAGTGAAAAGGAGAGAATCATGGGCGTAGTATTTGATTCGGAGATTTTTCCCTCCCATAATCAAAAGGGACAAACCCGTCTAACAGTGATGTTACATGGAAATTGTAAAGAAAGAGCGGAGGCCGATGCACGAGATGCGCTTTATCGGCATCTTCAGATTGCGGAGCTTCCCGATTGTGTACATGTAGCTGAAGCTTGGCTTCCCATTATGGAAGTTGGTCATGCGGAAAAAATGTCCGCTATAACAAACTCCCTTTCTCGTGAATTGCCTCAACTTCATCTGGTAGGCAATTACCTTGGACATCCGGCTGTCGAGCATTGCATTGCTCGCGCTAAGAAGATGGCTCTCATCTAAGATTGTATTTTCAAAGCTGCCGAATCTATAGAAAGCGGCGAAACCTTAATTCGGCCTCTTAAAGCAATGAAAGATTTCTTTTTGATACTCCCTCTGAGTGGACCTGTAGTTTCTCATTCAATTTTAGGAGGAGAAGAGAAGGGGATGGGTTTCACTAGCAAGCGAATCGCCAAATACGTAACCCATTTGTTTTAATGCGTGTGTGTAGGGATCACGTTTTTCTAAGGTGTATTGGGGGTGTGAGCTTGCATAGGTAATAAGAAAAAAGCGCTGCCCTTCAAGATGGGCTAAAGGACCCCAGTTCATCAAAAGGTGAGAAGAAAAAAATACCCCTTGGCCTGGCGCTGTTGGGCAGGGGCAGGGCAAATTATCCGGTACAGGCATGTTTCCCTCTGTCAGGCGAATAAGTAGCCCCACAGATAGAGGTCGTACACAACTAATCTGCTGTAGAGAAATAAGGCCTGAAGGAAGTTCTTTTCCTGAAATAGCTTGATCATATCCCAAATAGATTTCTCTTGAGAGACTCAATCGACAAGCAATCTCGGCAAAATCGCGTTTCATGACGATTTTTTTTATTATCGGGTGATGACGCCACACATCCCGTACGGCACATTTGTCATTACGCTCTTGAAGAAATACTTCATCAATCGCTTGGGTAAGATCTGTGATCTGCGTAGAACTGAGAAGATCAGAAAATTCGATATACCCTTGCTTCTGGTAAAAATCGCGATGTTCTTTTGCTAATGATACAGGCATAGGTCTATGTAGTTATAATTGGCTGATGCGTTCGAGAGCTTTCGTAGCGATTTCGGCTGTTGTGAAAGTCGAAAGCCGAACGTAACCTTCGCCATATTGGCCAAATCCTAAACCAGGAATCGCGATAAGGTGGCAGTTTTCCAAGAGGGTATCAAAGAATTGCCATGAATGCATACCTGGGGGAGTCTTCCACCAAATGTAAGGAGCATCTAATCCACCAAAACAAGAAAATCCAAGTTTTTTAAGACCGGAGGATAACAAAAGAGCTTGCTCCATGTAGGTATCCACCTGTTTTTTTGTTTCTTCTTTCCCTTCTGGAGTCAAAGCAGCTAAAGCGCCTTTTTGGATGGGGTAAGCAACACCATTGGATTTAGTTGTTACTCTCTTTTTCCAAAGAGCGTGTAAATGATGAGGGAGTGCTTTGGGAACTACAGCCCACGCACATCGCAAACCTGTAAAACCGGCTGTTTTAGAAAAACTACAGCACTCCACGACCACTTCTTTTGCGCCGGGGATTTCATAAACAGTACTCGGCACATCGGGGGAACGTATAAAAGCCGAATAGGCATGATCATGAACAATCACCGCTTCATGCTCTTTCGCGTAGGCGATCCATTTTTCCCACGCCTTCCGATTTAGCGCGACTCCTGTAGGATTATTAGGAGAGCATATATAGACAAGGTCGACTCGGCATGAAGGGGGTTGAGGAAGGTAGTCATTTTCCTCTGTGCAAGGTAAATATATGATCGTATCTGCTCGTCCTGCCATGATGTTGGTCGCTTTGTAAACAGGATAGGTGGGATCGGGAATGGCGACGACAGAATCGTGTGCAAATAATTCTTGAAAATTAGCGGTGTCGCTATTGGTTCCATCGGAAATAAAAATTTCTTCAGCTGATATTCCTAGATCGTGATAACAAGTTTTTGCAATGTTTTCCCGCAAAAATGCATACCCTTCTGAAGGGCCATATCCTTTTTGGGATTCTTGAATTCCCATTTCTTGGGTAGCTTGACAAATGGCCTTTACAACGGAAGGGGCAAGAGGAAGAGCGATATCTCCAATGCCGAGATTAAGTATGGAAGATGAAGCGACTTGCGATTGAAGGACAGCGAGTTTTTCTTCGATAATAGGAAAAATGTAAGGAGAATTTAATCGAGAGAAATGAGAGTTAATTTTAGCCATACTCGGGGATCTCTTCTTAAAAAAAGTAAATTATTTCAACGTGTATATGAAGTAAGAAACGCCTTTTGTTCCTTCCTTCAAATTTGTTTAAGTAATGAAGTATACATGATGGTGTTATTGTCCCCAAACATTGAAGTAACATCAGATGAAATCAACAGATTACTAGCAAAAAGAAAAACTATTTTTTTAGCTTTTTTTTGGCTCCGATGTCTGCTTCGATGGTGCGAATAAGTCTTTTATTGGAGGAGAGCGCATATACAGCAACAATTCTAGCTACTAGGATAGCGACATAAAATTGGCCAATAATCCCCTCGATCACAACAGCTGTTTGCGCAGGATTTTGGGTGGGTGTAATGTCACCAAAACCTACAGTCAAAAGTGTGACAAAACTAAAATAAAGGAATTCAGAAAGAAACTCTGCATAGGAGAAAATACCAATTTCCCGGTGCAGAAGATAGAAAGATTCTGGCGCTAGGAATTCGGTCAGATAATAAATATAGGCAAACAGAAACCCTACCATAAAATAGGCACAGACCACTCCGCGGAGAGTTTCTAAGGTAATTCTGGCGCGCACCACAACATCGTAGATTATCGAGGTAGAACAGATTCCCAAAAAGAGGATGAGTAAGCAGGTATTCGTTAGAAAGACGAAGGTAGAGGGGTGTAAGAGAGTTAGCCAACAAAAAATTATCGTCGGGATGGCGAGCGCGGTAATGGTGATTTTTACAGCGCGAAGGTGATGAGCATTGAAAATAGCAGAAAGGAGCGCCAAGGAGAGTAGAGATTGCCAAATGGCAAGTACAGCCGTGCTATTTTGACTGTGTGGCCGAAAAATAAAAAGTAGCGTCAGGAATAGAAGAAGAAAATTGTAATAGCCTGAAAATGCGTGACGAATTTTTTGAATGATCATTCCTTTCCTATATAGCAAAACTATTTTTAATGGAAAGGGGGGATGCCTACTTCTTAAAGAGATGCAATTTCTTTTACTACACGCTCATATGAAGTAGGCGGTTATTTTAGGCAGCCGATTGTTCTCGGATTTGATTGCGAAGGAAAAGCTCTCCACATCCATAACCCAAGAAAGACAAGGCTATGCTTGCGATCTCTTTGGGGAAGGGGATTTCCCAAATCCTAAATAGGCAAAACCCTAAAGCGCCGAATACAATCGAGAGAACGGCTGAAGGTAACCTACCCGGTTTTTTTAAAAAGAGTGCGAAGAGAATAGGCACGAATAAGCAGCTGACGGAAAGGTCATAACTTTGAATCAACATATCGACTACATTATCAAAACAGAAAGCAAAGAAGATCGCTGCTATTGAAATCATCGCTGTAATCCAACGAACAAGCCTTACGCTCTTTTGCCCCTGCATAAAATCGCTCGAGAGGTTAGAGCTAATCGCGTTAATTAAAGAGGTTGCGGTAGAAATGATTGCGGCTAAAATCGCACATCCTACAAGAGCAGTGACAAAGGGATTTGTCATATGGGCAACCGAAGCTATAAGTACACTTGAGCCGGGAACGACTTCAACTCCCATTGTTTTAGCCAGAACACCCAAAAAGACAGGAACAAAGCAGATCGCCATTGTTGCAATCCCCGCCCAAAGCGTCGCTTTGGACACCACTTTAGGAGAGCTGCCTGCAAAGCAACGTTGGGCCATATCTTGTTCGATGATCATGAACATCATAGGCATCAATAACCAACCCGAAAATTTTGGAGAGACAGAAGCAAATTGTTGCATGCTTGGAAGATGTAAACTCAATGAAGGTTGTCCAAATAGGACCAGGGCCAAACAGAGGAAGAAAACGAAGGAGAAGACCGAGGCTTGTGCGATATCTGTGGAGATTACTGCCTTTAAGCCGCCTTGTACCGTGTACAGAATCACAATCGACCAAAAAGCAATGAAAAGGGGTGTGTTGTCAAACCCGATGCTTAGAAGAAATTTACTTGAGGCAATGACCTGAGCAACGAGTATCATGAACAACGAGATAACCGATAGTAACGAGGCGACTTTTTTCAACATAGAGGATCGGTAGACGACCTCTAGGATTTGCGCGACGGTAGATACAGGAAATTTTGCGAGTTTCTTTCCTAATCCCAGGCCAAGGAGAATCAACCCTAAAGATGCTCCCAATGGGTAGAGTAGGACGGGCCATCCATATTGATAAGCTTCCTCAGCAGCGCCTAATACAAGTCCTCCTCCCACCTGAGTGGCCAAGAAGGTCATCATAAGCGGGAAAAAATTTACGTTTTTCCCTGCGAGAAAATAATCTTTGTGATCTTTCAAGTTTTTAGAGGATTGTCTACCAATGAGCCAATAAATTGCCTGAAGACCAAAAAGAAGAGAGATAAATACAGTGATATTCATGAGAGTAATTCTTTAAGTTGGGAGCGGTAATCTGGGGAGAGTAGGCTATCTTTTTCGAGGGGGACTACCCGGCCCATGATTCCACTAGTTATCATAAAAAAATCCTAAAAAATGCATTACGTGGACTAGACCACGCGATAGTAAAATTATTATTTAAGAACCCGTCTCTAGGATTTGGGACTTAAAACAGCAACAAAATGTGAGGGGGAAAATTAATGGGCTGAATGCCCATGACGAGAATGATGGAGAGAACTAACAGGTGCAGAGATGCGAAGGGAAACTTGCCGATAGGGCAGAGTTTTGAAATTTAAATTTGTATTGCACATTGTTCCACCTTTCAAGCCATAGTAATAGCTGATGGAAACTATTATACTATAGAAGGGTTTAGTGTTCAATAAAAACCCCCAAATAGTTATTCTATCTTACCATGCAAACATTACACGAACTTCTGGCCTGTTTACCTGCGATGGAAGAGCGGCTAGGGTACACTTTTAAAAACAAAAGATTACTCCTCCAGGCTTTTGTTCATCGCTCCTATTTGAATGAGAATCGTCATTTTACTGAATCTCACAATGAACGTCTTGAATTCTTGGGAGATTCTGTTTTGGGTCTCATTGTAGCCGATTTTCTTTTTCAAAATTTTCCTGATCAGCCAGAAGGTGAATTATCTCGTTTGCGCTCGCAATTGGTCGAAGCGGGTACATGTTCGCAATATGCCTTAAAGTTGGGCATTGAAGAGTTTTTGCTCCTGAGTAAAGGGGAAAGATATAATGGGGGAAGAGGTCGTGCTTCGATTTTGGCTAACACCTTAGAGGCTCTTCTCGGCGCCGTCTATCTAGATGGGGGGCTTGAAGAAGCGCGACAGGTTTTTCTTTCCAATTTTCAAGATGATCTTTACGCAATTCTCCATCAGCCTACTTTGAATTGGAAAGCGCTGCTCCAGGATTGGACGCAAAAACGCTACCAAAAGACACCCTCTTATCGCATTCTCGAAGAAAGCGGCCCTGAACATCAAAAGACATTCCGTGTTGCTGTCTATTTAGAAGAAACTCTTTTAGGTGAAGGGCATGGTTCTTCAAAAAAGCAAGCTGAACAAGCTGCTGCTGAAGTAGCTTTAAAACAGGTGGAAGTAAGCTACACCTAGTTTTTTTGAAAATTCTCTCGCATGATCTTTCCATTCTTTATAGACTAGTCTCTAAAAAAGGGTGGTTATGCCTAAGCTCAAGACTATCTGGACATGTAAAGAGTGTGGACATAATCAACCGAAATGGTCCGGCAATTGCATTGCGTGTCGTGAATGGAATACTTTTGTCGAGGAAGTAGATGTTCAAGAAAAACGTAGTCGCTTTTTGTCTACACCCATGGAGAGTGCTCGTCCTGTTCCGCTTACCTCTATAGAATCTAAACATCTCCCTCGTTTTTCTACACGCATAGAAGAAGTCGATCGCGTGTTCGGAGGCGGAGTAGTTCGTGGTTCTTTAACGCTTATTGGAGGCGATCCAGGTATCGGCAAATCCACCCTCATGCTCCAGATCGCCCATGGACTTGCCGAACAAGGACTGACTGTCCTGTATGTATGTGGGGAAGAGTCGGTAGAACAGACCTCTTTACGTGCTCACCGTCTCAACGTCGTTTCAGAAAATCTCTACCTTTTGCATGAGACACATTTCACGAATATTAAAGCGCAAATCGAACAGCTAAAGCCCGATATCCTCATCATCGACTCCGTACAAATTCTTTATAAAGCGGAGATCCCCTCAGCGCCTGGTTCTGTTGTGCAGGTGCGCGAGATTGCTACCGAGTGCATGCATTTATCGAAAGGTTCAGGGATTTCTACTTTTTTGATCGGCCATGTAACCAAAACAGGAGAAATCGCAGGACCTCGTGTGCTGGAACATATTGTAGACACCGTCTTGGATTTTGAAGGTGACCGCCATCATGGTTATAGAATGCTGCGTGCAACGAAAAATCGCTTTGGTTCGACAGATGATATTGCCCTTTTTCAAATGCAGGAAAATGGATTGACCCAGGTCAATAATCCTTCCGTACTGTTTTTGCAAGAGCGTATGAAAGAAACGCCCGGATCTGCTGTTGTACCGACTGTAGAAGGAACCCGTGCTATGCTGATCGAAGTGCAGGCCCTTGTCAGTGCTTCCGCCTTTCCTAATTCGGCTCGCAAGTCGGCAGGTCTCGATCAAAACCGTCTTATTCTTCTTTTGGCTGTTTTAGAAAAGAGAGTGGGCTACAGCTTACATAACTGCGACGTCTTTGTGTCGATCGTAGGGGGGATCAGGATTACAGAGCCGGCTATCGATCTCAGTATTCTTTTAGCTATCGCTTCTTCTTTTTGTAATCGCCCGATTGATCCTTACACCATTGTTATTGGTGAAGTAGGGCTGGGAGGAGAGGTGCGTAGTGTTTCGCGTATTGAAACGAGACTTCGTGAAGCTCTGCATATGGGTTTTACAAATGCCCTCATTCCTAAACGTAATCTTGAAGGGTTGCCCGTAGATCTCTTTCAAAAAATGTCCATACGAGGTATTGATCTAGTGGAAGAGGCGATCGATGTTTTTCGACAAAAATGAACCTTTAACTGTTGCAGCCCGAAGTTCACGACTCTCTCGTGCACAAGTCGCAGAGGTTTTGCAAGAGTTAAGGACTTTAAACAGCGCCTACGCGTCTTTTAATTTTATCCCATGTTGGACGGAAACCCGTGGGGATCGAGATCTTTTGACTCCACTCCGCCATTTGGATAAGACAGATTTTTTCACTGATACAGTGGATCGGATGGTTGTCGAAGGGCATTGTCGTATTGCCATTCATTCGGCGAAAGACCTGCCAGACGTACTCCCTAAAGAGTTAGAAATTGTCGCTATCACAAAGGGAGTAGATTCTTCTGATTCACTTGTCTTCCCTCAAACACTTTCTTCCCAACCCAGGGTGGGGGTTTCATGCCATCGGCGTGAAGAAGCTGTTAAAAAGCTTTATCCCGAGGCACAGTGTAGAGACATTCGCGGTACGATTGACCACCGATTAGCGCAGCTTCAAGAAGGACATTTTGATGCTGTCGTCATTGCCGAAGCGGCACTTATACGGTTGGAACTAACGCATCTTAATCGTATGCGTTTGGATTGTACAACGGCTCCGCTTCAAGGACAACTTGCTATTGTGGCGCGAGCAGGCGATAGGCAAATGCAAGAACTATTTGGGGGTATGGATGTGCGTACTCTATCTGGGGTCTGATCCGGAACGATTTCGTGCACAGCGAAAACAGAGAATTATTCACTTTCCTCTTTTGGAAGTTGTCCCGCGATCTTTGCACTCTACTGCTATGGCCCACATACTTGACGATCTGCCCAACTACACCCATTCGATATTCACCAGTAAAAGTACGGTGTGGATACTACGACAACATCTGCGAGCGCTTAAAAACATCTTCGCGATTGGAAAATCAACAGCTGCTGCTCTAGAAAAGGAAGGAGTAGTCCCTACATGGGTAGCAAAAGAAGAGACACAAGAGGGGATTATCGAGCATCTTCGTTTATTCGATTGGAATGAGGAATCGTATGTCTTTTTACCTCGATCAGCGCTTGCGCGTTCAGCATTGGAGAATTTCTTAATCTTGCAGCAGATTCGTCACCAAGTTTGCGACCTGTATGATATGCAGATCAAATCTATTGCACCTCCTTCTTTGGACAATATCGAGGAGATTGTTTTTACAAGTCCTTCAACTGTTAACGCATTCCGTCAATTTTTCCCTCACCCTCCAGTCGAACAACGCTTGACCCCTATCGGCCCCATTACGGCAGAAGCTCTGCGCTCCTACACTAACAATACGCAATTCACCGCTGCTTCTTTGCCATAGCAATCGCCGGAGAATCAGCTACAATTTTAACCGCTTCCTCATAAGTTTCGTCCGTTATCCGTACAAGCTTTTCCTGCACTTTTTCGTAAGCCGGGCTATCAATTTTACCGGTCGCGCAATTGATTGTAGCAGAATATTTGACCAGTTGTTTTTCCGCCCGTTCATAAAAAATTTTATTTCGCGCATTAAAAGCCAGAGCAATACTTCCATCCAGGTAACGCCTACCATGATTAGTTTGAAACGCAATCGAAATACTAGCTCGACTTTCTGTAAAGGGGTATTCCCTTAAAAAGGGCCGGATTTTTTCATGCTCATTGATTTTCTTAAGAAGCTTTTGAATTGCTGTTACCATTAAGGCTCGTGCTTCTTCTTGAGTTGCTCTTCTATAGCCAACCAACATGATATCAAATTCTTCCACATCATAAGGCATAGATCCCCCGCTACCCCGACAACTTAACCCTGTCTCGTTCTCCATCTCTTTCACGAAATCATTGGTGATTTCATCGACATACTGCAAATAACTGACTGTTGTCTCTTTTTTAGCGCTTGCTTGAACCTCAAGAATAAAAAGAAAGGAACCGAGAAAACAAAATTTAAGAAAAGTTCTCATCGTAGTTTTTTGAAGGGATATTGTTTGGGCATAGCAGCAACGATTTGGACAGCTTCCTCGTAAGGTTCCTCCGCTAAACGTACAAGCTTTTCTTGGACTTTTTCGTGAGCTGGGCTATCAATTCCTCCAGTACGAGCGTCGAATACAGGCGGATATTTGACCAGTTGGTTTTCGGCGCGTTCATAAAAAATTTTATTTCGTGCATTAAAAACTAAAGCAATACTGCCATCCAAGTAGCGCGTACCATGATTAGTTTGAAACGCAATCGAAATACTAGCTCGACTTTCTGTAAAGGGATGTTCCCTTAAAAAGTGCCGGATTTTTTCATGTTCATTGATTTTCTTAAGAAGCTTTTGAATTGCTGTTACCATTAAGGCTCGTGCTTCTTCTTGAGTTGCTCTTCTATAGCCAACCAACATGATATCAAATTCTTCCACATCATAAGGCATAGATCCCCCGCTACCCCGACAACTTAACCCTGTCTCGTTCTCCATCTCTTTCACGAAATCATTGGTGATTTCATCGACATACTGCAAATAACTGACTGTTGTCTCTTTTTTAGCGCTTGCTTGAACCTCAAGAATAAAAAGAAAGGAACCGAGAAAACAAAATTTAAGAAAAGTTCTCATCGTAGTTTTTTGAAGGGATATTGTTTGGGCATAGCAGCAACGATTTTGACAGCTTCCTCATATGGTTCCTCCGCTAAACGCACAAGCTTTTCCTGCACTTTTTCGTAAGCCGGGCTATCAATTTTACCGGTCGCGCAATTGATTGTAGCAGAATATTTGACCACTTGCTTTTCCGCTCGTTCATAAAAAATCTTGTTTTTTGCATTAAAAACGTAAGCCATACTGCCATCAAGA
>Ga0207143_1011_pt1 | contig 53299 bp, 40 predicted proteins | sample Alteio_BWMinHeat_3_FD_153566 | JGI IMG/M metagenome (GOLD analysis project Ga0207143, IMG submission 153566) | Enriched cells from forest soil in Barre Woods Harvard Forest LTER site, Petersham, Massachusetts, United States -... | ecosystem: Environmental > Terrestrial > Soil > Temperate forest >... | reverse complement strand
TATTCGGCTTTTGAGACGGCCGTTATGACTCTTTTTTCGATTCATTAATGCTTGCTACTTGGGATAGGTTTTTAAAATTTCCCAAAAAACAGTCCAAACTTAGTTAGCCTGGATTTGTCTGGATGCACAAATGTAACGGATGCGGTCGTAAATGCATTTTTGAAAAATTGTCTTCATTTAAAACAATTAAATTTTAATAGATGTCATAGAATTAGTCCTGTTTTTAGGGAAATTTTAAAAACCTATCCCAAGTAGCAAGCATTAATGAATCGAAAAAAGAGTCATAACGGCCGTCTCAAAAGCCAAATAAGAGTCCTAAGTGCATAGACGCTTGATTTTCAGCGACTTACATTTTATAAAATAAAAATATCTAAATTAATAATATATTAAATAAAATTTGATTTTTTTTGTTAATATATATTATAATAATTATTATAAATATAATATTTTTTATAAATTAAGGAAATCAAATGTCTTTTATTAAATGTAGCTCACCAACAGCTTATGAATCATTAGAAGCAGCCATGACTTCTCTTACATCTCCAACAGCTAAAGCAACTTCAGTTTGTACACCATCATCAGCATTAGCATCTCGAGCTCTTTCTTTGCATGCGGAGGCTCCAGTCTCGCCTCTAACAGAAGTTTCTGTAGCTAGAGCCCAATTAGCTGTAATCGGAGGACGTTCTGACCTTTCATCCTGCTCTTCGTCCAGCCCTTTACCCGATATGGCTGCTCCACCATCGGCTGGTAAAAGAATGATCTTTTATCCAACCCATTCAGATTTAAGCATTAACTTTGTTAAATCAATCATAACTTATTGCTCACCATCTGATGCTTGGCACTATTCTCACATTAATCGTTGTTGTGGCGGGAAACGTACAAATATCCTACTTATAAATTTAGAAGAGAGACGCAACCCTGCAAACCGCATAGGATTAAGCCTTGACTCACTCGCGGAATTTACGAGTTATTTTGCCATACATCCTCGTCCTGAAGATTCTCGTGGGTGTTGTGCAATAAATCGAAAAGTAGCAGCTAACTGGCAAGCTCTTTTATCCCATTGTAGCGAATTAACTGCTTTACGCAGTGCTCGTCGAAAAGACGTAGAAAATAACGATCAATCAATGATCGCCCGACTTCTTGTAAAAAATTGTACTAAATTAACTCACGTCAGATTTCTTGCGAGTTGGATATACCGCCTAGATTATTCTACCCTGTATTTAATTAGACATTCTCGTAATTTACGAAGTCTTGATTTTGGAAGCATTGTGCTAAGTAACTTAACATGCAGCTCCATTTCTGATGCAATACGGGGAAGGGAACTCAGCATAACTTCTCTTAATTGCCGAATTTCCAGGATGACCGAACTTGGTTTTAGGACATTAGTTCGTGCATGTCCCGATTTAGAAAATGCGGATTTTACTGGGTCCGGTTTCACTAGATGTGGTCCTAGAGCAACTGAACATATTACATATGATGATCATCCCAATTTAGTAGCAGCTCATGATATAACTAGATGCGGTCTTACAGTAGGAAATGCCAGAGCATTAACAGAAGCTTGTCCTAAATTGACTACCCTAAGATATGGAGATCTAGGTGAAGATGTTCCTTCTCCCCCAGAAGCCTTTGAGATAATTGCTAGAGGTTTGAAGTGCCTGACTAGTCTCAAACCCCAAGTGTATTGTCTGACCGAAACAAATTGGAGAGAAATGGCTCCAGAGCTTTCTCAACTAAAGAGACTTGCTCCATGTTGTTCTGTAGATGATTGGTTGTGGGAATTCGTCCCCATTCTCCCAACTTTAAGTATCTTCGATTGCTCAGGTTATGAAATTACAGCCAAAGGCTTAACATATTTAGCTAAAAACTTTCCAAATTTAACCGAAATCCATTGTCGTGCATGTAATGTTTCAGCTAAAGAATTAGATGAATTAAGAGGATTGTATCCTCGCGTAAAATTCATAGCCTAAAATAGAGATAATATATTCCCCCTATTTTTTGTAGTAATAAATAATTGAATCAAATTTTTAATTAAAACAATCTTACAATTTTAATAACATTCTGTTTAAAAAAGTTGTATTATTTATTAAAATTTTATACAATTAAATATTAATAAAAATTAAATAGGAATTAAAATGACAGTTTTATCATGTTTTAAATGTTGCTGGCCCTCAGCTTACGAAGCTTTGCCTCAAGAAACTATAATGGATTCTATTGCAACGCCTGGAAGCGCTTCCAGACGCGAAGAAGCTTTGCTCGCTCCTACTGCAGCAACAATTCAAACTATATCTCCTCGAAAAGAAGCTACAGTGACAACCGCAACCGCACCGGTGCTTGAAGGGATATCTTCTGTTGCATTGAGTACTTCCTCATCATCTTCTACAACCACTCCGGCAGCCCCACCGGTGCTTGAAGGGATATCTTCTGTTGCATTGAGTGCTTCCTCATCATCTTCTACAACCATTCCGGCAGCCGCATCTCTTAGGTCTGTAAGAACCTTAACTCCCTCCGCTCAATCTTCCTCTAGTTCTTCTTCCTTATCTATCGCAGAACGATCTTCCTCTCTGCGATTAACACAAGCTTTCTTTGGAGGCGATCAATCAAAATTAAACGGATATCGCGGTATAGTGTTATGGTTTTGTTCTAAAGAAACTATAAACCACTATAAGAGGGTGAATAGAGGATGTAATGTAGCCGTATCAATAGCTCCACCTACAATCCATCATATGCGATTAATCGCACAATGTGATCCCACTCGTAGGTCGGGAGTAACCATAGATTCGCTAGAGAAATTTCGATCACTTTTAAATACAAGCTGGAATGGAATGTTGAGCTCTTGTAGTACTCTAACTTCTATATATTGTGTAGGGCCTACTTTTAGTGTAGCTCGTCCTTCTCTATATAGTGTAGCTCTTCGCACTTTGGATGGTCCTCAGGTTCCAGAACATGATGCAGCAAGTGCTGGGCATGATGCAGCAAGTGCTGTAGTAGAAGCGCTTGTAACAAATTGCCCGCGGTTAACTCATATGAGTTTTCCTAGCTATTGGTCTAAACAAATTCCTGCGGTGATAGATTTAATTAGGAATTCCCCAAATTTAACAAGTATCAATCTCAGTCAACTTGAGATTCATAGCGAGAGTGATTGGCAAGCTGTTGCAGATGCACTACGCGAAAGCGGTCCTCGTATAACTAAGCTATGTTGTCATTATACATATTTGCGCCAAAAGTTTCAGACATTAGTCAATGCTTGCCCATATTTGGAAAGTGCTAATTTTCAGTTTTGTGGACTTGATGATACATGTGCAAGAGTCTTAGCAGAAGGTTGTAGGAAACTGACGAAAATCGATTTAGGCTTTAACCAATTATCTCCTGTAGGGTTAGAAGTCGTAGCAAAAGGTCTTCCCAATTTGACAGACCTGGATTGTTCTGGAATTAAGGGTCTTACAAAAGCAAATTCCAGAAAAATATTCCCAGCATTAGCTAAATTGAAAAAAATTACCTGCAAACACTGTAATATTAGAGATCCAATTTTAGGCATTATAGTGAAACATTGTCGCAAACATGATCTCCAAGTTCCGTACATCATTACAGAATAGCAGCAATGACCTCAGAGCGCTCATTAAACCCCTAATGTAAGGTATCCATCATGGCTATTATTACTACACCTGTAGCACATTCTGTTGAAGGCACAGCGGCTAGTACTGTCCTAGCTGCAACGCATACTCCACCTTCTCGAGTCGAGGCTGCAGTTGCAGCCGCAACGGCACCGCTACTAGAAGGTATAGCTTCTGCTGCACCGAGCACTTCCTCAACAGCTACAGAAACTCCTGCAATCCCCTCTCTAAGGTCTGTAAGAACGTCGACTTTCTCTACTCGAGAAGAGAGGCAAATCAGCGCCTCCTTAGCAGCTAGTAGATCCTCAGTATCTTTATCCAGTTCTTCTTCGACCTCTTTACCTATCCCCGAGCGTCCTATATCACAAAGATTGGTAGATGAATTTTTTAATTCAACTCCCACAATGTTCAAAGCTTATCCCACTTCGATGCTATCCTATTGCGCAACAAAAGATGCTTTAAGCTACAGGCTGATCAATCGTTCGTGTGCAGTAGGTGCAGCCGACATCCTCCTTACGCAATTAAAATTTAGAGCAACCAACCATCCAGCAGACCGAATAGGATTATCTGTAGATTCACTAGAGAAATTTCGTAATGGTTTAAAAAAAGAGTGGGATGAACTTTTGCCACCTCTTGAATTGACCCATTTACGTCCTTCGCCTCGACGTCCCGCTGATGGTCGGATTAATAATTATAATGAAAACCCTGTAGTTGTGGCTGAAGCTCTCGTGAAAAATTGTAAAAAGTTAACCCACATGAGTTTTCCTTGGTACTGGTCAGAGTATACGACCACCATAATGGATCTAATAAAGAAATCCTCTAATTTAACAAGTATCGATCTTAGCGACATAAATCTCTCTGAGGACAATTGCGACTCCCTAACTACAGCCATTCGAGTCGGCGGTCGCCATATAACCCATATCAATTGTGGTTTTGTTGCTTTTAGTCAAGCGGCCTTTAGAGATTTAATTAACGCATGTCCAGATTTGGAAAACGCTACTTTTGACCATTGCGGTCTTGTAGATGAAAGTGCCAGAACATTAGCAAAAGTATGTAGTAAACTCATAATTCTCAATTATGCTTATAATAATCTAACAGCGGCTGGTTTAGAATTAATAGCAAAAGGTTGTAAACGTTTAACAAGCCTCGATTGTTCAGCGACTAGCGGTCTTAAAGAGATAAATTGCCAAGCTATATTCCAAGCTCTTCCTGCATTAGATACACTTTCTTGTAATTCATGCGATATTACAGCCCCTATTTTACGGACAATAGCTGCACATTGTGGCGGCTTGAAAATCGTCGATTTAAGCAGCAACTCTAAGATTTCTGGGGCTGGTCTTGTAGATTTTGTTAAAGTTTTGCCTCTTCTGACCAGTATCAACTGTACTTCTTGTAATTTGCTAAAAAGCGAACATTTGATAGCGATGGCTCCTTTTTGTCCTAATTTGGAAGTTTTTAATTGCTCTTTTTGTTATCAAATTTCCTATAGAGCCTTAGAAACTTTCATTGCCAATTGTCCTAAGCTAAAAATAATTGATTGTTTGGGATGTAATTTTCCAATTGAGCGTGTACTTAGGCTAAAAAGCCTTTGTTCCTCACGGTGAATTATCACTCCGAAGCTTCGCTGATTTATAAAACTGTCCTAGCTTCTTAACTTTTCCATTTTAAAAAAAATAATTGTTATATTACTTTTTTATCTGAACTGTTATTTTTTATTTTTAAATATTTCAGTTTAATTATAAATTTAATTACTTTATAATATCATATTATAATTTTATCAATTCAAGGAATATATGTCTTTATCCTCTACTAGTAGCACGTGTAGCTCATGGCCTCATGGGCCCACCTCGTTTATTGCAAAATCTGAAGAAGGTGCGCCAGCCGCTATTTCAACTTTCTCTGCATCAAGTTCAAGCACTTCCCATCCGGCTCTTATGGTAGAACAACCATCAAGAGATATTAATTTATTTGGCAGGACTTCCGTAAATACTAAAGTAACTTCTTCAATACTATCTTTTTTATCTACAGACGATGCAAAAAGGTATCTACAACTCAATCGTCCATGTTTAAAATCAAAAAACAAGCTCCTAACCATACAACTAAAAGCTAAAAGCCATCCCTTGCATTCTGTTGGGTTTAGCATTAGTGAATTCTATAAATTGCGGGATTTTAGTGAAGGAACGAAAGAAGAAAGGTGGGAAAGGGTTTTAACTCAATGTAGTACATTAACTACTTTACGGCCTTCGGCTGCAAATTCTTCTACTTTTTCCAAAAAAGACCTCCTTGAAAACCCCCTTGATTTAGTTCAAGCCCTTAACAAAAATTGCTCTGAATTAACACATGTTAGTTTTCCAGAGCATTGGGTAAACCATCTACCTGCAATGATTGAGTTAATAAAAAACTCTCCTAAATTAACAAGTATCGATTTGAGTGGTTTTCCTCTTACAGACGAAATGTGCCACGATATCGCTAAAGCTATATCTGAAGGTGGGCTTAAAATAACTGATCTTAATCTAGAAAACTGTAATTATAGTATTGCACTTAAAGATAGAAAACTTACAAGGTCGGGATTGGGTGACTTGGTTTATGCTTCCCCTCATCTGACTAGCCTTAATCTTTCTAAATGTTTGCTCTCAGAACATAGGGGGCGCTTACCCGTTTTTCGGTATGTGATATATCCTTCCTTGAAAAATCTCAATTGCAGTTTATATAAACTTGAGGCTGATGAGAGTGATCATATAGCCGTATATTGCCCTTCATTAACAACCCTAAATATAGAAGGAGCTGATTTTGGGTTTAGAAATTTTCGTCACATTTCTCTACAATGCAAACAATTGACAACTATTATTTGTAATCAATGTTACAGATTTACAGATAAGTGCTTAAAAACTCTAGCTGAATGTTGTCCTCGATTGAATAGAATTGATTTTAGTGGTTGTGAGGACATTACCGATATAGATTTAACAAATGTAATTCAAGGCCCCCATCACTTGAATTATATTGATTGTAGCAAATGTAAAAATATTTCCGATGAATGTGTAAATAAGTTAAAACGTGATTACCCTCACATAACTTTTATTCGTTGATCAATAGATCAACGATTTGTTTTTACAAAAAAAAATCGAATTTTAATTAATAAATTTGCTTTTATCATAACCATATAATATCAAATTTTTAAAGTATTATTTTGAACAATTGAAATTTATCCGGATTTAATTAAAAATTCATGAATTTTTAATAACGGATATATTGTGTCATTACCTTCATGTTTAAAATGTTGCTTCTCCTCACCAGTCTCCTATGCGTCACTTGATCAATCATTTAAGGGCTCTTTTACCCCGCCAGTTGTTGCGCAACCTTTTGCTATTGAACAATCTGCTACCCCCATAATTTCGCGAACTGCGTCTTCTGTATCACCTGTTGTTGCGAGGGTCTTCGAAGCAGCTGTTGAATCATTGCCCAGTTCCTCCAGTTCTTCTTCATCAAGTCATTCTTCTGGTTCGATCTCTCAGCAGCCCGTTTGTCCTAACCTTTCACGTCCAGCCCTGGCAACTCTCAACATCGCCCCAGCCCTATCTCAAAGAGCTACCTCTTTACCAAGAACAAGTGAAAGACCAGTAACAGAAGCTACAGTATGTCCCCCTTCCTTTAGTTCTTCTTCAACCAGCTCATCTTCTTCTCGCTCACGTCAGGTTAAAACAATGCAAGGGATGCAACTTTTAGGCCGAGCTTCGCTAACCGATTACACTGCTACTCAAGTGATATCTTTTTTATCTACTAGAGCATCTATGGCATGTGCACGTGTCAATCGCGCATCTTTGTGTTTACGCGAACCAATTCTCTATATCCAAATAAGAGAGAGAAGCCGTCCTCAAAACCCTTGGGGTATGAGCATTCTTACAATATTTGATTTTATGAAAGGTCTTCGAGCTGTAAACCCCACCATCACATGGGAAGATCTTTCGTTAGAATGCACTAATTTACGCGGCTTGCCCATCCCTTATTCTCTTTCTGCCTTTCCCCTAAAGGAGCCCGAGGAATTTATAGAACATCCCAAGGATTGTTTTGAAAGTCTCAAGAAGAACTGCTCTTTTCTAGGACATATTACTCTGACTAGACAATTAGCTAGATATCCTTGCGAAGTCGCCGATCTTTTAAACAATCTGCCCTATTTGATAAGAGTAGATTTCCACCTTTTGTCTTTTCGCCAAGAACCTTTGCTAGCTTTAATTCCAAGACTTAAACCCATGCCCAAGGTGACTACTCTGGTTTTTTCTGCAAGTCGGGGAATGACGGATAGAATTTTCAGCACGTTTATCAGGAAGTTACCGAATTTAACCACTGTCGATATTTCTGGATGTCCCAATATCGAGGAAGAGGGTTTTAGAGATTTAGCGACTGTATGTAGGAATTTGCGTAATGCGAGTATAGAATTCTGCGAACTAAAAGATGCAAGTCTTGTGGCATTGACCCAACGACGTGACACGCTACGAAAAATCAATTGCAGCACCTCTAATATTAGTGATTTGGGCATGGGTGAGGTAGCGAATACATGTCTGCAATTAATGGAGCTACGTTGTTCTTCAACGAACATCACCAATGCCAGCTTATTTGCAATCTCTGAAAATTGTCACAATCTGACTAGCTTTGATTGCAGTTCTAATCAACATGTGACGGATGAGGGAGTTCTAGCCCTTGTTGAAAGATGCCGAAAAATGCAAACCCTGCTTTGCTTCGATGTACTTACTAAAGAGGGTTTGGCTAGAATAAGAAGAGCGAATCCTCGTCTAATTATCTATGCATCCACAGATCTGTTGTAAGCAGCAATTTGAAGATCAGGAAACAAAGAAGTTAATAAAAAAACTCCAATAAACATTTGTATTACAATTATTTTTTTGACTTATAGATTGTAAAAACATTTATTACTCACATTTTATCTATTATTACATTTATTAAATTGATTATTACATTAATTTATATTAAAATATTTGTAATTTGTTTAATATTTGAGAAATACAATGTCATTAACTCCTGTTTTTAATTCAAGCAATCCTAGTGTTCCTGCAGTTGTTCCTAAAGAAGTCGAAATGGCCGTTTTGGAAGCTTTTGATCCATCCACTACTACGGAATCAGCACCTGTCGTAACAACACTATCAGCGGCTTCAATCGCTTCGATGCGTGCACGCATGAAGGCTCCAACAGCCTCTGTCTTGTCCGCACCTAAAGAATACTCGAGTCCCAGGCTAATGAAATTATTTTTTACAGCTACCCCTGCACAATTTTCGCTTCCTGGAGAAATGCTCTCTTATTGTTCTTCGGAGACAGGCGCTAACTACTTCGCTTGCAATCGCGATTGTCAAAAATTACGAGCAACGATGCTCATGATGCAGCTACGATCCAGACGCACTATCCAGCACAAAATAGGATTTGGAAAAAGTACACTAGTTGATTTGCAAAACTGCGTTAGCATGAAAACAGTAAAAGAAAGCATAAAGGAGGGTTCAGACTCTTCTAGAACTTCAGAGACCTCTTCTTATACTGTTGACTCTCAAGCCAAACAAAAAATTTTTGTAGGTGCACTCATAAAACATTGCCATGATTTAACTCATATCAGTTTTCCTAGATATTTTGATGATAAAATGCCTACAGCCATAGAGTTAATAAGAAATTCTCCAAATGTAACAAGGATTGATTTGCCTTACTTGTTCCTTACCGATAAAACTTGTGAAAATCTAGCAAAAGCAATACGCGCAGGCGGACTCCTGGTGACGAACTTGAATCTGGAAGGATCGAGTACCAAGATTTTACCCCTTACAGATACAGGGTTGAAATTCTTATTACAGGCATGCCCTCATTTGGTGAGTCTCAACATTAACGAACGCCGTGATATTGCTTCTAGGCCTCTTACCGCTTTTGCAGAAGGTTGTCCTTCCTTGACAAGCCTAAATTGTAGAAATCTTTCTCTGAAAGATTGCGATGTTGAAAACATAGCCAATGCTTGTCCAGAATTAAACAATGTCGATTTTGAGGGCGCTTATAAAATTACTTTTAGAGGGTTTAAAAAATTAGCTGAGAAGTGCATCAAACTCAATAGCGTCAATTTTAGTTATTGTAAGGAATTTACAGATGAATGTTTAGAAGCGATAATTGAAAGATTACCTCATTTAGAAAGCATCGATTGCAGCAGCTGTAAAAAACTTACCGAAGCAGGTTACATGCAATTAGCACGTTGTCCTAATTTAACTTATATTAAATGTGGTTTCCCCCTTGCAACAACGAAACATCCTCTGACTGATCATGGTTTAGGGGTAATAGCTAGAGGTTGTCCAAGCTTGACAACATTCAACGGAGATTACTGTACAGAACTTACCGATAGTGGCTTGGTCGAACTAAGTGAAAGTTGTCCCAACATCACAACCATTAGTTGCCGGGGCTGTCCCAAACTTACCTATGCCGGATTGGCTAAAGTTGTTAGCTCGCGCCCTCATTTAAAAATAGAGGGAATAGAAGAGTTCGCTACAGCAGAGTCCACCCAATAACACGCATTCCACCGTTCTTCTTAGCAATTGGTCACTTCGGAGCCTTTGCAAACATTCCCCAACCTGACTCTTTAAAGAAATTCAAAGAGTCTTCAAGAAGTAAAAGCTCCCTGTTTTCCTTCATACTTCTCACAAATAAGCTTCTTGCGAAATACCTTCTCCGTTGTTAAGGTAATTTTTATCAAAAAGTTTTTTTATGGAGTGTCGCACTATGAAGAGAAAACCGTTTCTTCTCTGTATTACCCTTCTTGGCTTTAGCGGCTTGTGCGCCGAGGTGCCACCTTTTGACGCTCCTAAAGAGCTTCAATCGACTTCCCCTACGGTAGAGATTATTAGTGCCCAGCTGGCATCGACCGAGGAATTTTCAGCTCCATCTGTCAATGAAGACTTCCAAACTCTTCCCGAAATGCAAGAGGAAGAGGAATCTACTATTTTAGTTGCACCAGACCCTATCTTAACTCCTATTCTTTTAGCCCCTGCTGAAAAAGAGATTTTTTCGCAGATGGATAAGAAATCGACAGAAAATGTAACAGAGCCTTTGCGTGCAAAACTCTCCGTTCACCCCGAGAAAAAACCAGCTGCAAGTGATGCCGCAATAGCTGAAGAGTCGCCCATTTTTCCGGCGGCTCGTACAGAAACGCCTCACACTTCTGGACACGTCAACATGCGGGAGGTTTTTGCCGGAGCCCCATGGATTTATTCTGTATTGCTCGCCATTTCAATGGTAACTGTAGCGCTTTGGCTATTCACTCTTATGAACATGCGCACAGAAAAGCTCATGCCACCAGAAATGCTGGCCGGTTTGCAAGAAAAAATGAGTGCTGGCAATGTCGGCGAGGCATTAGCGCTTTGTCAAGGAAGCACTTCTTTACTCGGTTGCATGGTCAGATCGGGATTACAAGCCGAGCATAAGAATAAAATGGAAATGCTCAATATGATGGAAAGCGAGGGTAAGCGATCTTCAGGAAGGTTCTGGCGTCGGCTTGCTCTTCTTAATGATGTGGCGATTGTGGCTCCGATGATTGGATTGTTGGGTACTGTCATTGGGATGTTTTATGCCTTCTATGACATTAACCGTTCCCTAGAAAGCATGAATTCTCTTTTTGATGGATTAGGGATTTCTGTAGGCACAACAGTCGCTGGTCTTTTGCTCGCGATTGTAGCTCTTGTTTTGCATTCCACATCCAAATATCGCCTAGTGAAACAACTGACAAGAGTGGAATCGACCGCCAGTATACTAGTATCTAAGTTGTATGAGGAGAAACGATCATGAGTCTTGTGCCGGATGAAGAACTCAAGCGCCAAGGTGGTTTTAACATGGCCCCTATGGTGGATTTCCTTTTCCTTGTTGTAGCCATTTTTGCTGTTCTAGCTGTAACACGTACGGTGCTTTATGACAGCGAACTCGAACTAGTGCAAGCGCAGCAACAAGGCGAAGAGAAAACGCCTCCTTCCGAAGATAGCTATTATGTGGATCTTGGAGTGACACAAGATGGAAAGTATAAATGGCTTACAGAGACGCAGGATTATCTCGTAGAAAATACAGAGATGATCAAGACAGAATTGAAGCGTCAGCAGATGAATGGACTTCTTCCCCCGGACAGCGCACGGACAAAAGTGCTTTTGCATATTGATAAGGGCGCAGAATGGGGAGCAATTGCTTCATTGATTCTTACTGTTCGAGAGGCGGGATTTTCGATCCATCCTCTCTATGAAGCCGAATAATCGAAATCTTCTGACTTCCCAAGCTTTGTTTTAGGCAAAGTTTGGGAGCGTCTTTCACTTGAGATATACTAATTAAGTTTCATCTAGCTCAAATTTGTGCAAAAAGAATAGAAGATTCTTCAGCCTCCCATTCTTAGGTTTCTTTTCACTGCTGTAATATTCATAAATAATGGCGGTCAACGTTAAGAGGCGTTTTTGATTGCTAATAGCAGCGGTCCCGAGATTGGGATCAAAAAAATAGTTTTCCTTTTTGTTTGGACTTATGTACGCGAGGGCATGTTTTCCTACGCCAATACGATAAGCACCTTCATCGAGATTTTTTAATGCCCGAAATATGGCACTACAGCATTTTTGCGCACTTTTATTTTTACCGCTGAAAAGTATACCCTCTTGTGTGACTCGTAACTTAAGGAAAGTATTTTGAGGACAGAGTTTGTGAATGAGTGCAGCTTCAGTAGGCGCTCCACGAGTAAAAAGGCTGCCTAGGGCTTGAAAGTGCCGTCGTGAATTGGTGAAAAATTTTTTGGTTTTGAGATAAGCTCGCAACATCCAAAGAACATTTCCATTGCAACAACCATTCTTTACATCAAAATCCAGAAGAGTTCTTTGTGGATCAATCGCTTGCTGAATTTTAGGAGAAGTAAGGTTTTGTACAGGTATGGGTTGTTGTTGATAGAGGTCAATGGCTTCAGGAGAATAACTATTGATAGAATGCGCCAAATAATCATCACCGAATAACCTAAAGCCGCTTCTCAAATGCGAATGTTCATACACATCGCTTTCTAAATCAAGTTGCAATCCTTTGCGGCTAAATCCTGCGTAATAGATTAACGATCCCAATCCTCTCAAAAATAAAGCGTAGATAGGGGCAAAAGGCTCAGCTAGCCACTCAATCCAATGCCACTTCTTCCAATTGACCGTACTTGCCTGAAGAACCTTCTGTTCTACGCATTGATCAGTGGATGGGCCAACGAGATAATTCTGTAAGGCTGAGTAGGAGCGCAAGTACTCGGGTTTAAATTGTGAGTTAATTGCCATAGAATTGAAATTATAAAATTAATTGCCATAATAAAATCTCCCGTTTTTATTATCAATTTAATTATTTTTGCATTTAATGGATTCTATTTATCCTAAAAAAATAGCATAACTATCTTATTTTTTATCTATTGAATGTCATGTGTAAGAACAAGGAAATTTAGCAGAGGATTCTGGGAAACTTCGACCGAAGAATTTTTCGAATAAGATTCTTGATTATAAGAGCTAAAGAAATTAGAATTCTTCCTTTGCCCAGATGGTGAAATTGGTAGACACGCCAGATTTAGGTTCTGGTGCCGCAAGGTGTGTAGGTTCGAGTCCTATTCTGGGCATATCCCCGGAAACATTTTCAGAAATGAAAGCGTTTCCGGTTTTTTCATTTTGTAACTCATTCGTTTTCTGAAGGATATTTGACATTTTGGAAAGTAAAACCATCATCAAGATTTATCCATGCAACTTGTTCAAAAATATAAAAAAAATCTTCTACTTTATTGCTAATTCCTCTGGCGAGAAAATCAAGATCTCTTGTTTCTCGATTTAAATCGATATTTAGAGAGTAATACACCCCCTTTTAAAACAAAGCGATCTCGATAGTTGGATTTCGCCAAACGAACGAGAAATCTCTCTAAAATAAGGTTTTGCCACAGGTCATCAGGATCTCTGCCTGTTTCTTTAGCAATAGCTCTTAGTGAGATTTGAACGATTTTTCTAGATCAGTGTTTCTGTGGTGTAGGACAAAATATAAGGGGTTATATTGACTCGCAAGATTTTTGCGTATTCGACTAACTGCTTAGTATTAGGTTTTTTGTTAGTAGCAGAAAAGTAGTGTTTATGCTCCAGCGAAGTAGCTAGGAGACCAAAGAGATGAAAGGATTACGTTGCTTCTCAAATCCAAGTTAAAGCCCCTCTCTTGTCTTAGAGGAAACTTCTCAAGTCCCAAGAAGGCGAATATCTAAAAGATTTGAAGTTCATAGAGCTGCTTCATTTCCTCGATGAATTGGTTCGAGAATGTTTCTGTGCTAAGCACATTAACGAACGTTTGTTAAATGTTCAAACGTTCGGCTTTTCAATGGAAAAATTCCCGACCTAAAGTCTTTTGCTGCGTATATGTGATTCCGAAAGAAGAACATACAGTTTCGATGAATGAATAATTGGTTCTATTTTTGACCGAAAAAGCATACGCTTATTCTTTCTCATTACCCTAAATCCAAACCCACAAAGCTGTTCTTTATGTTTGCCTTTATTCTAACAATATTAGCTCCTTTTAGCAGGATTTTTTTGGCCTTCATGCTGATTTTGTCAACGCAAATTATTAACTCATCGGAGAATCAAAATATGGAATTCATCGTTCATAAACAAATTGGATCGGGGAGAGAAAAGGTTCTTGTGATGCACAGTTGGACTACCGATTCGACAAGTTATGATTCCATGCTCCCCTACCTAAATAGCAACGATTACACCTACGCTTTTGTAGACTTGCGTGGATATGGTAATTCGATAGGAATGGAAGGGACCTATTCGGTTGAAGAAGCAAGTTCTGACGCTATTCACCTCGTTGATCTCTTAGGCTGGAACGAATTCCATCTAATCGGACACTCTATGTCAGGGATGATTGTTCAAAAAATCGCTGTAAACAATCCCTCAAGGATTAAAAGCGTAGTTGCAATAACACCTGTTCCCGCTTGCGGAACACCAGCACCTAAAGAGATAATCGATTTTTTTAAAGGCATAGCCACGAGCGATGATGAAGCGGCTATCGGATTTGTCAATACACTAATTGGTAATCGGTTTACAGAGGCATTTGCTAAGAAAATGATTGCAGACATCCGCCAACACTCTACGAGTCAAGCTCGGCTAGGGTATATGCACATGTTTTTTCATACGGATTTTTCTGAATCAGTGAAAGGTTTGCCAACCCCTATGTTAGTCTTATTTGGTGAATATGATTCTGGAGTCCTGAGTGAAGCACTCATGTCTAATACATTTTTAAAGTGGTATCCGAATGCTCAGTTAGAGCGTTGTAAAGGTTCTGGTCATTATCCCATGATAGAAACTCCAATGGCTTTGGTTACTTCGATAGAGAAGTTTCTATCTCTTCATTCTTCAGCACCGATTACGGGGAAAATTCGCGAGTTCGCCCTATCGTCCAAGTAGTTTTTCGTTTTCTACTAATAGCAATCCAATATTCTATGAAGCTTTAGTGGCCGTATCACAAGAATACGGCCAAAATCCTTGAAAAATGGCCGTATTTAGAGAGATACGGCCAAATTAGATTGAATAATGGCCGTATCTTTGTTAAAATGGCCGTATTAGGAGAAAAAGGCGGCCCCCGAATGACTTTACGAGATAATAAGATGCTAATATTAAGGCGGCTAGGCGTTGAGCCTGAACCGGTTAGCCTTCCTGACCTTATGCTCCTCTTGGGTGATACTTTTAAAGAACGATCAGTTAGGCGTTGGTTAAGTCTTTTAGTTAAAGAGGGCGCTATAAAGAAAACGGGCCACAAACGAGGAACTAAATACATGGCCCTGGGTCGATCGGAAGAGGTCAAAGATGATGTAAGTAGTTGGTTTAGTTCTGCAAGTTTGGAAGCTATAAAGATGGTAAAAAGACCTTTGTTCGAGCGTCTGCCGATCGCTTATGCGGACACCTGGTTTGATAATTACCAACCTAACTCTACTTATTATGTGCAAGAGAGACTGCGTAAACAGTTGCATGCAGCTGGACAGCGAAGTAGTGACCACGATCCAGCAGGCACTTATGCCCATCAAATTTTTAATCGATTGATTATTGATCTATCGTATAACTCTTCACGCTTAGAAGGAAATACCTACTCCCTTTTAGATACGGAAAGATTGCTTCTTCAAGGCCATACAGCCGCAGGAAAGCTAGATGAAGAAAAAGCAATGATCCTAAATCACAAAGAAGCTATTCGTTATCTTGTCGACAACGCTTCCAAGATTGCAGTCAGCCGGAATGTGATATGCACCTTACACTATCTTTTGTCAGACGGCCTGGTAGAACCCTCCGAAGCAGGGAAAGTCCGCAAGCAAGGCGTGCGGATCGGAGGATCTACGTACCTCCCTTTTGAGGACCCAAAACGCTTAGAACAACAATTAGAGAAAATTGCTAATAAGGCAGCATTAATAGATGACCCCTATGAGCAGAGTATTTTTCTTTTAATTCACATTAGCTATTTACAAGCCTTCTCAGATGTAAATAAGAGGACAGCTCGTTTGTCTGCAAACATCTCTCTTATTAAAAGTAATCTTGTTCCCTTAGCTTTTAGTGATGTCCGAGTTGATGATTATATGTCAGCTATGATTGCCGTTTACGAATTACAAGATGTTCGCCCCTTAACCGACCTATATGTATATTCTTACCTTCGCACTTGCGCTGCCTATAATTCGACAATCAAGGCGATGGGATTCGATGAAATACGTGTGAGATATAGGAAAGAGCGAAGAGATGTTGTACGCGATGTGATTTTGCAGGGCTTTGTCAATGCTGACTTACTCCAACATATCGAGCTAAGAGCAAGCGAAGTGATTCCGGATGCTAATCACAAAGCATTTGTGGAAGATGTTATGGAAGATTTGGAACAAATGGACGAAAGCCGCTTAGCAGGATTGGGAATAACACCAATGCAGCTGAATGAGTGGCTATCGAGAAGAGAGACTTGATGAACATCAATGGAACTGAAATTTTTGTAGAAGAGCTTTTGGGGACGGGAGAATTGAATTTTGTGCTGATTCACAATGCCGGCGCCGATCATAGGTTTTTTACTCATCAAATTGACCTGTTGAAAAAATATGGCACTGTCATTCAGTTGGATTTACCAGGTTCTGGTAAAAGCCCCCCTATATCGAGTTATGAAATGCGTGATCTCTCTTCTATTATTTCGACGATTTGCAAAAAATTATCTCTAACAAACATTTATCTGATCGGGCTTAATAATGGTGCTAATATTGCACTCGACACCGCGTTAAGCTACCCACTAGCAATTGAAGGGCTCATTTTGATTGATCCTCCCATCTTTATCGATGAGACTTTTGTTAAAGAAATACAATCTTATATCGGTAGTTTGGAGAAGGCTGATTTTAATCAGGAATATGTCGAGACATTTGTTAACGCGCTATTTTTTTATTCAGATTCTAGAACTAAGGAAATTGCTGCAAGCGCATTCAATAACGCGGATAAAAAATCGTTAGGTGAAATTTTTAAAGGCCTACTAAAATGGGATGCTAATTCAGCAGAGACTTTAAAAAAGATTTCTTATCCTACTCTTTGTATTTTGACAGATGAACATCACTGCTCCTATGAGAAGATGCGCCAAGAAGCCCCTCAATTTGAAATCGGGAAAGTTATAGGATCCAGGTGTTGGGCCACTCTGGAAGTACCTGAGCAAGTCAACGCTATGATCGCTCGATTTCTAAAAATTCACGCAAATTAAGCCACAATTTCTGCACGCAACCCCAACTAGAATTTATGATGAAATATACGATTTGTTTAGCTGTTCTCGTTTTGCAAACCACTTTTACTTGGGCTCAAGAAGAGCGTAAATCCACAAAACGATTCGAAGGCCAGGTAGTGATTGTAACGGGTGCCTCCAAAGGTATTGGACGCGGAATAGCCGAACTATTTGCGCGGGAAGGGGCTCAAGTCGTCTTAGTGGCCAGAGAGGAAGCTCCCTTACGCTTAGTGAAGGAAGCAATCGAAAATAGAGGAGAAAAAGCCATTTGTGTGCAAGCGGATGTGAGCAATCCACAAGATATGGAACGATTGGCAATGGCAACCATGAAGGCATATGGAAAAATCGACGTTCTTTGTCACAATGCCGGTATCTACCCGCAAGCACGTTTAGAAAATATGACATTAGAAGAATGGCAAAACGTAATCAATGTGAACCTCACCGGAACTTTTTTAGCCGTCAAAGCGTGCATTCCTACCATGAAAAATCAAAGGCATGGAAAAATTGTTGTCATCTCTTCGATTTCCGGGCCGCAAACAGGATTACCTGGCCATTCTCACTACACAGCTTCTAAAGGAGGCATTGCCGGATTTATTAAGACTGCGGCAGTGGAATTAGCCAAATATGATATTCTCATCAATGCTGTTGAGCCCGGAAACATTATAACGGAAGGGCTCGAAACAATGGGACCCGAATACAAAGATAATATGCTTCGAGCAGTCCCTTTGGGAAGACTCGGTACTCCTGAAGATATCGGTTATGCGGTTATGTTCCTATCTTCCCATGAATCTGCGTATATAACGGGGCAGAGCCTCATTGTTGATGGTGGTCAAACGTTGCCAGAAAGCCATTTTTCCGAATATTAAAAGCCAAGCTGCCCTGCTTCTAAGTTACTCTTTAACAATGACCTTACCACCATAATATTCGATAGCTTCTACTACATTTTGAAAACTTTCTTTTTGCAGACAAGGAACTTGTCCTGTAGAGCGAAAGGTATGCCCTGTTGTCTCACTTTCCACTCGGGAAAATTGTTGGCTATCGACAGAATAAATATAGGCCTGGCTTTGAAGTCTGGAAGAAATAGAAGCAGGAATTTCGAGAACAACAGTCTCGTTATCTACATAAAGGTCAATACCCTCATCAGTCGACCAAGAAAAGCTTTGAGCAGCTGCAAAAGCAGGAAGATCGGAAGCATATACACTTGGTGGAGAGTTTGTTTCGTTGCCGGGAATGTGACCAATTCGAGGTTCTAGGCAGTCTATCCCATCGGTAGGCGAGCCATGGTAAAAAAATGTGGGTTCAGCTAACAGGAGAGAATTCAGGCAGCAAAACATCAAGAAAAGTGCTTTCTTTTTGCCATTGAGTAATTTTGAAATTTGCTTAGAGGTGTTTTGTGAAATAAGCATAAATATTCGCACTCCTTATTAGAGGTTGTAGTCAAATGGGAATAGCATAACTGAAATTGAATTTTTCTCTCCTCTTAGAAGGGCAGCAAAAGCAGCCTAAACCATCTGAAAATCGAGAAAATTACTTTGGATACACTCTCTTATAATAAAACATCGTGAGAATCGCAATCCCCGCAGACAAAATCAAGATAATCTTAGGCGATACTAAAAGAAGAACGCCTCCAAATAAACAAATAATGGCATCCCCCAACACACGCAGTGACAGCTGGACACCCATCACTTCGCCCTGTATTCGATCTGATGCACAGTCAGAAATTTTTACTGTTAGCAAGGTAACGGCCAGTCCGATAACCAATCCGGAAAGACCAAACCAGAGCAACATAAAGGAAGTAGCATTTGTCCATGCAATGCCCACCATAAGTAAAGCAAAGCCCAGAATTGCACCTAAAATCGCCCATAAATTGGACATGCGCGAGGCAATAAAAGCTGGTAACCACGCATAGCCAATCGCAAGGCCCAGACACAAGACTCCATTATAATAAATGAGCTGAGCCGGCATAAGTGTCCACTTGATCGTCAGGTATACAGGCCCAAACTCGTAATACATATCGACTGCCAAGGTCAGGCATGTCGACGTAATCATAAGAGTTTTCAAGTTCTTATTCGAAAATAGGACGCGCATACGATTAAGAAAATTAAACCGCTGCCACAAAGTTCCGATTTTCGGTACATCCACCACGAAGGTCTCTTTGAGCACGAGCATAGATAGAGCAGCTAAAGCAAAGAAAAGAACACAAATGAAATAGAAGGGTGTTGAGGTATTTAAATCAGCATAGAGATTGCGATCTGTCATCAACCCACCTAAAAAAGGCCCGATTAAATAGGCGATCGAGGTAGCAGCACTAAGTTTTCCAAAAGTTTCCTGTTTTGGAAGTAATTTAAGATCTGCACACATCCCTCGTGCTACAGCTATATTCCCCTCCATTAAGCCAGTCAAAAACCGACTTATAATCAAGAGGAGTAATTGCTCTTTAACAATCGCAATGCCGACAAGTAAATTACCTATACCAGATAATACCAAAGTGCCAGTTATTAAGTGCTTGCGGCCGTAATCATCGGATAGGACACCTAGAATAGGAGAGCCAATAAATTGACCGAAAGGATAGACAGCTAACGTAACTCCTAATAAGAGAGCTCGGCTGGATGCGCTCCAATTCCCCGCGAGAAAAGAATAGTCTGGATTCAAAAAAAGCGGTGGAAAAATCAAATAGGGTATGGAAATGCCTAGAAATCCGAAGAACACTATGATCAAAATGATCCAAAACTGTCTTCTCTGATTTCTTAATTCCGTTGTCATAGCTTTATTCTCAGAAATACCAAGTGATACCTATTGATCCTGACTATACGACATGGGCCTATTCATAAGAAAGATGCGAAGCATCACATAGCAGCTAATTCTAAGAGAGAGTTATAGTAACACTCTCTTTAGGCCTAACCCAGGGTAGTATTTCATGGATTCAACACAACAACAAAGTTTGCAGAATGGGGTCTATGCGGCTGTCTTGACTCCCCTATTGCCCGATTACACATGCAATCACACCCAATTGGCTGCACATTGTTTAGAATTACTTAACCAGGGATGCCAGGGCATTGCATTATTTGGGACAACCGGAGAAGGAGCTTCCTTTTCTGTTCAGGAGCGCATTGAAGCCTTACAACGCCTAATGCAAAATGGAATCCCTGCGGAAAAGATTATTTTAGGCAATGGAAGCGCGGGTATTGCGGACACGATTGATCTTTGCCATCAAGCATTGGAATCTGGATGCACTTCTTTATTGATCGCACCCCCGAGTTTTTACAAAAATATTAGCGATGAAGGAGTTTTAGCCTTTTACCGTCAAGTCCTCCATACAATTGCTGAACCTGCATTGCAAATTCTGCTCTACCATATTCCCCAATTGAGTGGAGTGGCTATTTCTTTGCCTGTTATTGAAGTTCTTCGTAAAGAGTTTCCCAAAAATATAATCGGTATTAAAGAAAGCGAAGGAAATTTGCCTTTCACAAAAGCGATTTTGAAAAAATTTCCCGACTTTAAAGTTTTCGTAGGAAACGAACGGCATATTCTCGAAGCAGTTCACTCTGGAGGTGCGGGAACGATTTGCGGAATCGCCAATGCCTATCCGCAATTAATCTCTTCTTTGTACGAACAGGCTAAAAAAGCTTTTCCTAATTTGACCGCTGAGAACACGACGTTTTTAGACACCTTTTGTAAAGCCTTGGACGGCTTGCCTTTTATCCCTGCAATAAAAGCGCTCATGCAAAGTCGTTATGGGGATGTATGGGAGCTAGTCCGTCCCCCTTTGACACCTTTAGATCAGCATACAAAAAAAGATTTACTTTCTAAATTAAAAAATAAATTGCCATTTTGAAAATTTTTAATTATTACAATTATTGATAAGAAAATATATTAATTTTTTATTAATACAAAATTTTCGTTATTATATATTATTAATAAAAGTGATATAATAATATCAGTTTTTTAATATATACATAATAATGGAATTGTATGGCGTTACGTTGTGTTTCCACAACGAGGAGTTCTCCCCCTGTGAGCAGCCCTTTCAAAGAGGGATGCCCCACTACTGTAGAAGAGCCCCATCTGGATTCTGCGGAAACCAAGGCCAAAGCTGCCTTGCGTTATCTACGTTGCAAAAATTACTTTACGACTAATATCACTACCATCTCTTCTATGAGCCATCGTGAATATCGCAATTTCTGTAGGGATATTGCACGACCTCTTTTTAATCGAGTCACTCACATCGATTATTTAGAAATGGTTAGTCATATGGTGGAGAAAATTGCAGCTTACAGAAAGAGATACCAAAACAGATGCCATTACCCTCTATGCACATCTCTCGTGGGAGAAAATGGCGGGGCCGAATTCCAATTAGTACCTAAATCTGCCTTTCCCGAGGGTGTCCAAAGTTTTAAGAGTTTAGATCAAGAAGAACCCTGCCTTTTTTTAACTAAGGAGGTAGCTGGAGATCTTAAAAAATTTAAAAAACTCAGCTCGATTTCTTCAGAGCAAATCCATGCTATAGTTTCTTACCTTTCGACATTAAGAGATCTCTTAGCGTTACATAATATGGGTGGAGGCTGTTTTGCAAGAGCCCATCTGATTATAGAGTTGTTGGTTTTAATGGGCGTTCCAGACGGAATGATAGGAAAGCAATTCCTCTATGTTCCCGAGAAATGGGCAAAAGGTAAGATGAAAGACTGGGATTACCACCTAGTACCTGTTATTAAAAATGGTCCCAAATTATGGGTAATTGATTTAGTGTCCTCGCCTAAACGAGCTATGAAAATAGATGAATGGGTAGAAAATTACGTCACATTCCCTAGTGTAGAAAAAGAAAATCAAGTGGTGAAGGAACTATTGATTGTTCCTTCAAACGAAACAGAACCTCTGGAATTTGAATATGCAAAGGTCTTTACCTTTACATCGGTTGCAAGTTTAGACATTGAAAAAACGATCGACAAAGAAACTCAAGCTCCATCTTTCTTTATTTCTAAAAAATATGGCACAGCCCAGGAAACTCTTGCTATTTTGGCCGATCGCCGTAATACCGAAAAACGCCATGCTCTCGAATATAATTGGCTTCTAGATGCATCATTTAATTTAAAATAGGACTACTCCTTAAATCCTTATTTTAGCGAAGACATATCGATAACAAAGCGGTATTTCACGTCATTTTTGAGCATGCGATCAAAGCCTTCGTTGATCTTTTGAATCGGGATAATTTCCACATCAGCCATTACATTTTGATCTGCACAAAAATCTAGAAGCTCTTGTGTTTCTTTAATCCCACCAATAACGGAACCTGCTAAATCCCTACGTAAAAAGATAAGATTTCCTACATTGAGCGCCGGATGAGGTTCCGCTGGTAATCCAACAAGACACATCGTTCTATCGCGCTTTAATAGTTCAAGAAAAACATCGAGATTGTGAGGAGCTGCCACGGTATTAAGGATAAAATCGAACGAAGCAGCATGCTTTTTCATCTCTCCAGTGTTTTTGGAAATTATCACCTCATCGGCACCCAGGCGTTTGGCATCCTCTATTTTATTAGGCGATGTGGTGAATAGTACTACATGTGCTCCCATAGCATGAGCAAGCTTGACAGCCATGTGTCCTAATCCTCCAAGACCGACGATACCCACCTTACTCCCCTTCCCAACTTTCCAATGGCGCAGCGGCGAATAGGTAGTAATCCCTGCACAAAGAAGTGGTGCAACGCGCGGAAGATCCTTATCTGCAAATTTTTTGGGGACATGCAATGCATAGCTCTCATCCACATTAATCAGCTTAGAAAATCCGCCGTAATTGACATTCCCCTCTTTATCCTTGCTATTGAAAACCAACATGAACTCATTTTGACAATACTGTTCGAGGCCCTCTTGACAATTCGGACAATTTCTGCAGGAATTAATAATACAGCCAATGGCTGCTCTATCGCCTATCTGAAAAGAGTTAACTTGGTTGCCGATTTTTACAACTTTTCCCAGGATTTCATGTCCAGGAACGACAGGATAAATGGTATTTTTCCATTCGTTTCTGACCACATGAAGATCGCTGTGGCAAATTCCACAATAGAGAATTTCAATTTGTATATCGTGCGGTCCAAGTTCTTTCCTTTCGAAATCAAAGGATTCCATAGGAGATGTAGCGGATTTGGCCGCATAACCTTGTGTTTTTGTCATAGTGCTCCTTGATTTTCTTCTTTTTTGATAATTATCTGGATGTCACCATGAGTGTCAACAATCTTGTTTTTACATTTTCCTTATGTCTCTTATGAAAGGTCTACTTTTATTCCTAGTCTTGCTCTATTGCAAACGCGTGCAAGGGAGAGAATTTGGCCTAGATGAAAAGTTTAAAAGAGCACACATAGGATATTGCATAGCCGAGATCGCGAGCGAAAAAGAGATTAGCTCATCACACGCAGAAGAATACTTCATCCCTGCTTCTTTGCAAAAAATCCCCTTAAGTGTAGCGTCAATCGCCCTCCTACAGGAAAACTATCGCTTTTCTACTACTCTCGAATATGAAGGTAGGATAGATCAGGAGGGAATCTTACATGGAAATCTCTGCGTATATGGAGGAGGAGATCCCACTCTCTCCTTAGACATATTTACGCAATGGGAACAAGCTGCAAAGCAAAAAGGGATTGAGAAGATTGAAGGAAAAATCATCGTCGATAGTAGTTGTTTCGAAACAGCGCTTGCCTCTCCTTCTTGGTTTTTTGAAGATCTGGGCAATTATTTTGGTGCAGGTGCTTGTGGGCTTAGTATTAACAGGAACTTGTACGAAATAACGTTCCAACCAGGAGCTAAAGAGGGTGATCCGGCTAAGATACTTAAAACGGTTCCTTCCCTCCCTCATCTCATCGTCCATAACGAAGTAAAAACAGGGCCAAAAGGATCAGGCGATCAAGTGTATGTGTTTGGAATGGAGTATTCTCCCGTCCAATTTTATCGCGGTAGTGTCCCTCTGGATCAACCTACTTTAACCGTAAAAGCGGCGATTCCCGATCCCCCGCGATTTTGCGCAGAAGCGCTGCAGAGAAAAATAGCCGCTTCAAAAGGGGTTGAAATAGAGAAGGGGAATTCTCGCAATCGAACTAAAATGAACCTTCTCTATAAAAAAGAATCGCCTCCTTTGAAAGATCTTCTCCATGAGATGAACCAGCATAGTATTAATCTCTATGCAGAACACCTGCTTAAAGCAGTGGGTAAAGGGACTTTGCAAGAGGGTTGTAAAATAGTCCAACAGTTTTTAAAGAGATTAGATATTCCTTGCGTCATGCGGGATGGATCAGGACTCTCACGAACTAATTTCATCACACCACGAGGATTTGCGAAGCTCCTCATAGAAATCAAAAGAAATCCCACCTATCGCTCTATCTACGACTCTTTTCCACAGTCAGGTCAAGGAACGCTTAAATCCTTTCCTCTTCTTCAGGGCGCTACATTACGAGCAAAAACGGGGAGCATGCATCACATCCGCAATCTCGGAGGCTATTTAATTCTTCCCTCTGGAAAGGAGTATGCTTTCTGCCTTTTTTGTAACAACTATGAGGGCAATGCTAAGGAAATAGAGGAAGAAATGCTTCATTTTCTTAACCAAGTTATCAGGAATATTTCAATCAATCCATAAAACGAATTGTTTCGCTATGACTATCTCAGGCAGTTCCTCTTCATCATACTGCTCACCCGCTCTCTATGTATCTAGTTTAGCTCAGAAAGAAAAAGCTGATTTTAAAAGCTTCTACAATCAAGTGATAGATGATAATCAAGTAAATGATCAGGATATTGAAAAACTAAGAAAATTACGGGAGTGCATACGGGAAGTCTATAATCTGGCCCATCCAAGAGGTTTGCCTGAGGCTAGAGAATCAGAAGAGGAATATCAGGTACAAAAAAAAGAATTCTTCACAGAATTACAAGAAAACAGAACTCGAGCACTCTCTTCAACACTAAAAAAAATAACAAAATGTCAGAAAAAGCGACGTCTTATCGATTCAAAAAAAGGATTAACCTTAACTGCATCTCCATTGGCAAAAACTTCGATAACTTGTGGATTTGTGGGAGTTGTTGCATTGGATGCCTTGATAGGAACCTTTCTATCACAGGCTGAAGTATTAGAATCTTATTTATATTTAAACCGAGATACTCACGCTGTTAAGACTCCCATTGTAAGAAGGCATCTACAAAGTTCAACATGTTTGAATTGGAAAGAAAGTCTTTGCTATCGAAAAGCTCTTAAAACTGATCTCAGTGGTGTTTTGCATGCGGGGTTGGAATATTTAGATTTTCGAGGATTAGACTCACCTATATCGCTACGCGCTTTAACAGCTCTCCTTCCAGGTTTGAAAACCGTCAGTCTGGCTTATAGCAAATGTACAGATGATGATCTTATTCCTTTTATAAGCCGCTATCCGTCTATTACCTCTTTGAATCTCGATAATTGCTCGATTGGCAATCCTGGTGCTCAAGCTATTGCTGCAACATGTACGGCGTTGAGATTTCTCAGTCTTAGCAAATGCTATTCGATTACAGACGACGGTGTAATTCCACTGGCTAACAAATGTTCTAACCTGACTCATCTTAATTTAAAGGAGTGTGCAGACATTTCAGAAAAGAGCGCTCGTGTCCTTGCCACACATTGCACAAACCTGACGTCTTTGAACCTAGGGTCTAGCAAAATTAAAGAGAAAGGGATAAAACGTATTGCACAAGGCTGCACAAAACTCACGGATCTAGATTTTAGCTGGACTTCCCTATCTAACACGGGACTTGAGAGCTTTTTTCAACGGGGTCACTCCCTACAATCATTGAACATATCGAGTTGCTTTGAGCTTACAACTATTAGTACAGATATTATAGCTAAGCGAGGTTCAAGCTTAACTTCTCTTAATCTTGGGTGCTTTCCCAATTTAAATATTGTCCACCTCAATGCAATTGCTGAAGGATGCCCCCACATAACGTCATTTGGATGCGGCAATAATCTTGGCCTCCCAACAGAAGCCCTAAATAATTTTTTTAGACATAGTCCTTGGACGCTAATTGAAGCTCTTGATGTTAACTGTAATCATGTGTCTGATGAAGGTCTTATACTAATAGCGGAGCGGTATAAAAAATTAACCAAGCTGAACATTCAGCAATGTAAAAAGCTAACAAGGAAAGGAGTTGACGACTTTCTTACCTCTTGTAGCACTCTTAAAACACTTTATGCAGGCCGTACGCAAAAGCAAGGCCTCTCATCACATGATATAGAGGCATTAAGACAAAAGCATCCCGGCATAACCATATTGAGTAATTCAGAAAGATCTTAGCGTGTTTATCAAAAGTAAATTTATGTCGATTTTCTGAGAATGGGATTTAGGGATTTTTAATTGTAATAATTATAGGAATGGTGTCGGTGAGTGTGGCATCACCGGAAAATTGCATAGGGCCTGGCCACTGGTAATCATCTTGCGTCGCCCATTGCCCCCGCAATTCATCAAAAAGATGGAATGCTTTTGCCTGAGTATCAACAAGCGCTTTTTTAATGACCGGTTTATTTTTTCCATGCCGAGTTTCCATATGTAATAGGGAAACCAGGGGAAGCCCACCAATTTTCCATTCGCCCGGAGGGTTTTCCAGATTTTCGACATAAGCCATATAACCTGTAAGGCCCTCGTCAATTAAAAGAGCAGAAGTCATCCCCAAGGTATAACAGTAATTGCAATCGAAGTTAGAAGGGAAGCCCGCACGTCCTTCATAACCCAGGAAATGGGCCACCGGACTGAATTTACCTCTGTACAACCCTTTTTTTGCTCTATCTTCAAGCTCATTTTCCGTTAATTGTATCAAAAGCCTTTCCGTTTCAATAAGAGATACTTGAACGTTGCCATGTGGATCTCGTTTTTCTAACAATTGTTTTTGAATTTCGTTGGGTAATCGGCTAAAGAGTTCTTTCTTTTCTGGCGTAAGATGCTTAAGTAGTGATTCTTTATCAGGCTTGTTCTCGTCTGCAAACCTCTGATTGAGTTCTGTAATTAATCCCTTTATTTCGGGAATAAATTCGATAATACCCTCAGGAATCAGTAGAATGCTATAATTCTTTCCCTGTTCTGCACGATGTTGAATAAGATCGGCTATTTGGGAAATAAGCTGAGCTAAAGTCGTTTGCTTTTCTTGTATTTCTTCGGAGATTAGCGTCAAATTGGGATGAGTTTTTAGCGCGCATTCCATCGCAATGTGTGAGGCAGATCGTCCCATCAACTTGATAAAATGGGTATATTTCTTGGCTGATAGAGCATCGCGGCAGATATTGCCGATCATTTCCGCGTAGATTTTACAAGCAGTATCGAAGCCAAAAGATATGGCAACATGAGGGTTTTTGAGATCCCCATCGATAGTTTTGGGCACGCCAATCACTTTAGTCGAACATTTTTCTCGTAGAAAATACTCAGCTAGGAGAGCGGCATTGGTATTGGAATCATCCCCACCGATAATAACGAGGCCATCAAGGCTCAGGGAGGCGCTAGTGGAAAGACAAGCTTTAAGCTGATCTTCTGTTTCGATTTTAACTCTTCCCGATCCTAAAAGATCAAAGCCACCTTGGTTACGAAAAGGGGCTAAATTCTCGCTGGTAATTTCTAAACATTGATTTGCGAGAATCCCGCTGGGTCCTTCTAAAAATCCCCATAACGTGCTTTCGGGATGTAAGGACTTAAGAGCATCATAGAGCCCTGCAAGGACATTATGCCCTCCGGGCGCTTGACCCCCCGAAAAAACGACACCGACTTTAAGGCATTTCGGAACGCGTTTATTCACTCCATTTTCGATAGAAAAAAGGGAGTGCCCGTAAGTGCAAGGGAATAAAGAGTGGATTTCATTTTCATCGGTTAGAAGCTCTTGCTTGGCAACAAACGTTACTTGTTGCAGATTTTGCAAGAATCTGGGGAAAAGAGGCTGAAATTGCAGGCGCAACTTCTGTAACGAATTCATAGCTACCTGACGAGATAGTTTGTGTTAACACTCTACCAAAGCTACCGAAACATGAGCAGCAAGCCCTCCTTCAGAGGTCTCTTTATAAATGCTCTTCATGTCTTCACCTGTATGCCGCATCGCGATAATGACCTCATCTAAGGAAACGCGATGTTGGCCATCGCCATGCATAGCTAAACGACAAGCATTGATCGCCTTAATCGCACCCATCGTATTCCGCTCGATACAGGGTATCTGGACAAGTCCACCTACCGGATCACATGTCAAACCCAGATTATGCTCCATACCAATCTCAGCAGCATTTTCTATTTGCATAGTACTAGCTCCTAAGGCTGCAGCAAGAGCACCAGCCGCCATCGAACAGGCCACACCTACTTCTCCCTGACAACCCATCTCAGCAGCTGATAGTGAAGCCCCTTCTTTATATAAAACCCCTATGGCTGTTGCGGTGAGAAAGAATTTAATGATTCCCTCTTCGGAAGAACCTCTACAGAATTTGCTATAATAGTGCAAAACAGCAGGTATAACACCTGAGGCGCCGTTTGTCGGAGCCGTTACCACACGACCACCAGCAGCATTTTCTTCGTTAACCGCCAGAGCAAATAAGCTTACCCAATCCATGACCTCTGTCGGATCTTGGGCAATGTTGCCTTCCTTAGTTAACGATCGATACATATTAGCAGCCCGACGCTTAACTCCTAGCCCCCCTGGAAGAACCCCTTCTTGCTGACATCCCCGATTGACACATGCTTGCATGACATTCCAAATACGAAGAATACCGCGCCGAATCTCTTCGTCATCACGCCAGGTACGTTCGTTGTCCATGACAATTTCCCAAATCTCTTTTCCTTCGCGGAAACAGTGAGCTAGTAGCTCCTTAGCAGTGGAAAAAGGATAAGGGACGACATTAGCCTGTGGTTGCGATGGGCTTTCTGTTTTTTGGTGAGTTTCTTCGTGGCCAACGACAAAACCTCCTCCAACAGAATAGTAAATATGCGAGGCAATTTCTTTGCCCCTTGCGTCGCGAGCGCGAAAACGGATTGCATTCGAATGATAGGGAAGTCTTTTGCCTTTTAGGAAGAGTAAATGTTTTTCTTCTGTAAAAGCTATTTTATGCTTACCAAGTAAGTTTAGAAAACCCGTCCCACGTATATTGGAGACGCGTTCTTCAACAGAATTGGGATCTACCTCTTCTGGAGCATTACCTTCTAATCCCAGCAGTAAAGCAATGTCGGTGGCGTGCCCATGCCCTGTCATCGCAAGCGATCCAAATAATTCGACGCTGAGTGTGGCAGTAGCGCTTAAAAAGGCCTCCTCTTGCAATCGTTTTACAAATAGACGTGCTGCTCGCATAGGACCTACAGTGTGAGAACTGGAAGGACCAATGCCGATAGAGAACATTTGAAATACGCTGACCATCATAATAAAATCCTCAGTGTGCTTGTTTTACAAATAGGATTTCAAACCAGCATGAGATTCATCTTCTTCGTATAGTATTGCTCAATTCGAGTCAAAGCCTATGAAAAGCAATGGAATATTACTTTTTGATACACCTGCTTAGGTTAGCCTTTTTATGTTTCTTAAGCAAGATGCGCCTCTCGTGATTCGGCCCCAGACAGCTGTTTCAAGAACTTTTTTGCCGCTTTACCACAACTTTAAAAAAGTTTTTTATCAGCATTTCCACGTTAGTTGTAAAGAAATGCCCGAAGGTGGAAAATGTCTCTTTATTTTCGAATTCTCTGAGGATATTCATGCATTCCAAGTTTATTTTTGTCACAGGCGGAGTTGTTTCTTCGCTTGGGAAAGGGCTTACCTGCGCTTCCATCGCTATGTTATTGGAAAGCCGTGGCTTAAAAGTAGCCATGCTTAAGCTCGATCCTTATCTCAATGTCGATCCGGGTACAATGAGCCCTTTTCAACATGGAGAGGTCTATGTGACAGATGATGGAGCCGAGACCGACCTCGACCTGGGTCACTACTACCGCTTCACCAATAGCCCGGTAACACGAGCATCGAATGCGACAACGGGCCAGATCTACGAAACTGTCATCAAACGCGAACGTCGTGGTGATTATCTAGGCAAAACCGTTCAAGTCATCCCTCATGTAACGGACGAAATTAAACAACGAATTCTCGATTGCGCCAAACAGCAGGATGAAACACAAGTTGTGATTGTCGAAATCGGAGGTTCCGTGGGTGATATCGAATCCCTACCTTTTATGGAAGCGATTCGGCAGTTTCGTCATGAGCGTCAAGGAGATTGCATCAATATCCACCTGACTTATGTTCCCTTTCTCAAGGCAGCGGGAGAAGTCAAAACGAAGCCTACGCAACATTCGGTGCAACACTTGCGAACTATCGGAATTATCCCTGATTTTATCGTCTGCCGTTGCGAAGAGAGCTTATCTGAGGAAATCAAAGATAAAATAAGTCTTTTCTGCAGCGTAACTAAAGAGGCCGTCATTGACGAACCTGATGTAAGTTTTAGCATTTATGAGGTCCCTCTCAATCTTCATAGCCAACTCATGGATAGTAAAATTTGCCGCATGCTCGGTTTAAAAGAGACGCCAGCTAATCTTAAGCCGTGGGAGGCAATGCTTGAAAAAATGCGTAACCCCAAAGATCGGGTGGTTATTGGCATTGTCGGTAAATATCTCGAGCATCAAGATGCGTATAAATCTGTTTTTGAAGCCTTACGCCATGGTGCTTTAGCTAATCAAGTTGAATTGGAGATCCGTTGTTTTGAAGCGGATAAAATCCTCGATGAAGGAGATATAGAAAAATCTATTCATGGCTGTGATGGTTACTTGATTCCTGGGGGATTTGGTGAGCGTGGATGGATTGGCAAAATCATGACAGCTAAATTTTGTCGCGAAAACCGAATTCCTTTTTTTGGAATCTGCTTAGGGATGCAAGTCATGTGCGTCGAATTTAGCCGCCATGTCCTTAAGTTAAAGGAATCCAATTCAACAGAAATGGACTCTGGAACTCCCCACCCTGTTATTTCCCTACTTAGCGAACAGAAAGGTGTAGCCAATCTCGGTGGTACAATGCGTCTCGGCGCTTACGCTTGCCGTCTTAAAAGTGGTACAAAAGCTCATGAAGCCTATGCTAAAGATCTCATTTCTGAGCGCCATCGTCATCGATGGGAATTCAATAATGCTTATAAAGAGCGCTTTGAGACCCAAGGCATGCAATTCTCTGGGATTTTGCAAAATGGACAATTAGTAGAAATAGCAGAACTAAAAGATCATCCATGGATGGTGGGAGTACAGTATCACCCCGAGTTTAAATCAAAACCATCGGATCCTCATCCTTTATTCCGTGGCTTTATTGAAGCGGTTGTCGCCCACAAGCAGAAAGCATGAGAGGGTGTAAATGGGAAGAATTATAGGGATTGATTATGGTAAAGTTCGCATCGGTTTTGCGATTTCGGACGAAAATGCCATTATTGCGCAACCCAAACCCTTTATTCCTGCTGGAAAAACTCTTAAAGAGACAGCCCGGCGGCTAGCTGAAGAAATATCCAAGCACTCACCCTCGACTATTGTCATTGGCCTTCCCCTGCATATGAGTGGAAAAGAGAGTCCTATGTCGGAAGAAGTACGCAAGTTAGTGCCTTTACTCGAAGAACTGTGTCAGACACAAGTTGTCCTGTGGGATGAGCGGCTTTCTACTGCACAAATAGAACGCGAACTCAAAATGGCCGAAGTAAGCCGTAAGAAGCGCACCCCTATCATCGACTCCTTAACAGCGACGTTGATTTTACAGAATTTTCTTGATAGAAGTCGAATGTAGTGTTCAAGGTGGGTCTGTAAACCCGGTTATTCATGAGAAAAGAAGAAGAACTTCTCGAACGTATGCAGAAGCTGGGCATTCATGAGAATGATATTGTCGAAAAATTTATCCTTGGATCAGGAAAAGGAGGCCAAAAGGTCAACAAGACTTCCTCCTGTGTTTACATTCATCATCTCCCAACGGGAGTGGAGGTAAAATGCCAACGGGAACGCTCTCGAGAACTCAATCGTTTTCTAGCACGTAGAGAATTATGTGAAAGAGTTGAGAGAGATATCCTCAAGCAAAAGACAAAAAAAGATAGTGAACTCTCTAAAATTCGTCGTCAAAAAAAACGTCGTACAAGGCGCAGCCAACAAAAAGTCCTCGAAGATAAACGGGCTCGATCCACGACTAAACAACACCGCCAGCCTCCTTCCTCACGCGAGGAGTAGGGTGGTTGAGTCGGTCGATTCTAAAAATTCGATTTTTTTATTCGTATCGGTATACTGATTTTTTTTACATGGGAGTGCGACATGCCCGAGGTAATCACAAATCCTCTTGCAGAATCTGGGGAAGCGATACGAATGCCCGAACCTTGCGTGATGGTAATTTTTGGAGCGACTGGAGATTTGACGTCTCGGAAACTTTTACCCGCTTTGTATAACCTCGCACGTGATGGGCAATTGCCCGCTCAGTTTGCCTGTATTGGGTTTGCGCGTCGCCCTAAAACTAACGAGCAATTCCGAGAAGAAATTAAAAAGGCATTGATAGAATTTTCTCGTACAAAACCTCTAGATGAAGCTGTCTGGAAATCTTTCCAAGAACATCTCTTTTACCATGTTTCAGAATTCCATGAAGATGAAGGGTATACAAAGTTAAAATCGGTTCTTGAAGATTTCGACACTCGCTTGGGAACAAAAGGTAATCGCATCTACTATCTGTCTACTCAGCCAAGCTTCTTTCCGCTTATAGCGGAAAAACTTCACAAAGCCGAGCTGATTTACAACGAAGCACAAGTGCAAGATAAATGGTCACGCCTCATTATTGAAAAACCCTTTGGTCACGATCTTCAATCTGCTCATGCCTTGCAAAACGAGCTTTTAAAATATACAAATGAGAATCAGATTTATCGCATCGATCACTATCTTGGAAAAGAGACTGTACAAAATATCCTCGTATTCCGCTTTGCGAATTCACTTTTCGAATCCCTATGGAACAACCGCTATATCGACCATGTACAAATTACGGTAGCAGAAGATTTAGGTATTGGAACTCGTGGGAAGTACTTCGAAGAGGCGGGGCTTTTACGCGACATGCTGCAAAACCACACAATGCAGCTTCTCTCGCTAACCGCTATGGAACCGCCAGTTAATCTATCAGCAGATGCCATACGCAATGAAAAAGTTAAGGTCCTAGAAGCTCTGCGTCCATTTAGTGAAGAGGACTTCGAAAAGAACTGTATACGAGGTCAATATGGCCCAGGCTTTATCAATAGCCAAAGCGTTCCCGGTTATAGGCAAGAAGAAAATGTCGATCCCCATTCCTGTGTAGAAACCTATGTCGCCGTCCGCCTGCATATTGATAATTGGCGTTGGGATGGAGTTCCTTTTTACTTACGATGTGGTAAGAGAATGCCGAAAAAAGCCACAGAGATCGCAATTGTTTTCAAAGATCCCCCAGGTGTGCTTTTCCAGCAGCATCAACAAAAAAGGAGCGAACAAAACGTTTTATCCATCCGGATCCAACCCGATGAAGGCATTGGATTGAAGATCAATTGCAAAGTGCCTGGACCCAGTAGCCCTACTCAGCCCGTAAAAATGGATTTTCGCTATGGTTCTTATTTTGGAATGGCTCCTCCAGAAGCCTACGAACGTCTTTTATTGGATTGCATGTTAGGCGATGTCACTCTTTTTGCTCGGCAAGACGAGGTTTTTAACTCTTGGAAACTCCTCAATCCTCTATTGGATAAATGGGGGTCCAGCTCTTGTGGGCTTTTCCCTAATTATAAGGCTGGGAGTTGGGGGCCCGCTTCATCGGACGAGATGATGGCCCGTGAGGGACGCAAGTGGAGGATTTTATAAATGTCAGGCTCAAAACCACTCATAGTTTCGCCTTCATCTATTGAAGCTACCTTGGATTCTATTTGGGAGAATTTAGCATCTAGCCAGGGCAATGCGAAAATGCGTGCCTGTTTGTTCAACCTCATTCTTGTGACCAAGAAAACACCCCGCGCAGCCTACATTCGGGGAGTGGCCCAAAGAGTGATAGAAAAGTTCCCTTCTCGCATTCTTTTTATTGTTATTGAAGAGGGAAAAAATGAGCAAGATTTTGAGACTGCAGTTTCGGTAATCTCTCCTAGTCATGAGAGTGATATTGCCTGTGATCTCATCGAATTTTCCGTTACGGAAGGAGCGGCCGAACGTATTCCCTATGGGATATTGCCCCACCTCGTTCCGGACTTACCCATCTACCTCGTATGGGCTGATGACCCTACTGAGGAAAATCCGATCTCTTACCAATTGGAGAAACTTGCTTCTAGAATCATTTTTGATTCGGAGGCTGCTGATAATTTGCCCCTTTTTGCTAAGTCTCTTCTCTACCATCAAAAAGTTGCCGGCTGTGATATTGCCGATCTCAGCTGGGCGCGGACCGAAAATTGGCGGACACTTCTTTATTCAACCTTCCGCACGCCTGAGCGCTTAAAAGAATTGGCTGACGTGGCATCGGTGAAGATCGAATATAACAGCTTAGAAACCACCTTTTTCTCTCATACAAAAATCCAAGCGATTTACCTACAGGCATGGCTTGCTTGCCAGCTCAATTGGACGTTTAAGAAGATCGAAAAGTCCAACTCCCACTTGCTCTTCCATTATGAAAATGAGCAAAATAAAGCCCTAACCATTGAGCTCATTCCTTCCAGCATGCCTTTACAGGATCTTGCACCCGGAGCGATAACGACTTTTATTCTAGGGACCAATGGCGATGCGAATTTCCGATTTAAACGGATCCCCGAAACACCGCAGGTTGTGAACCTATATATCTGTTCCAAAGACAAATGCGACGCTCCTACCCAATTTTTATTAACAAAGAGCGGTATGGGCCTCACATTAGTAAAAGAGATTTGTCGTAAAGGAACGAGCCAACATTACCTCCGACTACTCGAATTTCTTGCGCAGTTAGAACAAAAAAGTCTATGAACCCCGAGAGCGTATGTTAGAAAGTATTCCCATTGATGAAAGACGCATTTTAATTATTCCCGGTGATTTTGAAGCGACAACTCTCTATGCCATCGAACATTGGAGAACGGCCTGTTTAGAATCTGTACGCGAGCGTGGGGAGTTTTATGTAGCCCTTTCCGGCGGATCAACACCAAAAGCGATTTTTGAAAAACTAACGCGATCCCCTTACCGAGAAGAAATTCCCTGGGAAAAAATTCATTTTTTCTGGAGTGATGAACGATGCGTACCTTCCGATCATCCAGAATCCAATTACCATATGGCGATGGAATCCGGGTTAAAAAATATTGGCCTACCAGCTTCACACATTCATAGGATGCCAGCAGATGCAACAGATATCACTGAAAGTGCGAAACGCTATCAGGAAGAAATCCAGCTCATTTTAAAAAATCGGCCCTTTGATCTTATTATGCTAGGCATGGGAGATGATGGCCACACAGCCTCTCTCTTTCCGCATACATTGGCTCTTAAAAACGAAGTCGATTTAGTTGTCAGCAACCATGTTCCACAAAAAGATACTTGGCGTATGACCTTGACCTATTCTTGCATCAATGCAGCGAGGAAAATTGCTATTTATGTTCTTGGTGCAGCTAAAGCAAGCATGCTGAATCGTGTGCTTAAGGGCGCTTACGATCCTATAGAATGGCCTTCCCAAAAAGTTGGAACATCCACATCAAAAGCTTTTTGGATTGCCGATACCGCTGCTATATCAAGTTTTAAATACTAATTTACCTACTAAAGCATGTCTTCCGCGATTAGAAGCAGTACCACCCCTGCCACTTCCGCTACCCTGAATCTTCCGTCCCATTCTAAAAGACAAAGAGCAGATGGCCGAGATACTCTACTCCTATCCAACACCTCTCAAAAATTGCCTTCGGCTCCATCTTCTCGGGATCAATTTTTTAAGAATATATATTATTACCTACATCTTATCTCCTATTTGCCTTTTCATGAAGTCGCTCGAAATTTAACTGTTTGTAAGTTTTGGAAGAGAGGTCAATCGCCCGTACCAGTATTAGACAGTTATCACAAAGCGAGAGAAAGATTATCAGCTAAAGAACACAAGGAAGATCTAATTCACGCCTTTAACATCCCCCATGTTTCTTGGCGTATTACAAATGAGGGTTGGTCCAATCTTTTCAATAGGGTTCAGCGATTTCCTCACTTAAAAAGTCTAGATTTGACAGGTCATGAGGAAGGGATTGATCCCCTTCTTAATTCTTTTGCCGTAACTGAAAAGGTTATCCACCTTAATTTGGCTCGTTGTTCTAAAGTGACAACGGATAGCCTGGCTCGTTTAGGACATAAATTCCCTCATCTTACAGAACTGGATATCGAAAAATGCGAGAATATTGAACCGAGTAGTATTGACGCTATCGCATTAGCTTTCCAAGATTTACGTTCTTTAAACCTCGCAGGCTGTCAGGGAATTAATGAGACTGCAATTTCTTCTCTTACTAAAAGGTGTTCTAAGATTACTTTTCTTAATCTTTCCCAATGCCAATTGCATAAGACAATATTACAGGCTGTTGTACAAGGTTTCCCTCAGTTAACCACGTTGTGTCTAGAAAGTTGTCCAGAAATGGATGATGAACTCGCGCAAACACTTGTTATAGGTTGTTCAAGATTAACTTCTTTAGAAGCTGTGCGTTGCGATAATTTGACCAATCGAGGAATCCACACTCTCTTAACAAGATTGCCAAGATTACAATCTTTAAATCTCTCGTGGTCTTTTAATAAGTGGAAAGGTCTTCTTCCTGCATTTATATGTCCTAGCTTAACTTCTATTAATTTAACGGGATTCCCAAACTCTCCCATCAAAGCGATTTTAAAACCTTGCATTAATCTAACAGATATTAAACTACGTTATTGTAATCTGGATGAGAAATTGGTGAAATTAGTTATTTTACTGTGTCGTAGTTTGAAAACTCTTGATGTGTTTAGCCTTAAGGATCACCGAGCCCCCGGTTTAAATTGCCGCCATATTATTTCTCTTCGTTCCGAGTATCCTCAATTGACTATTCTATGTGCTCCCCACATGGAGGCGAGCATAGGGGAAATAACGGAACACCGTTGATAGTTGATTTTTCCTATAATTAACTAGGATTTTTAAAAATTTTATCTTATTATGTCTTAAATTTTTATTTTTATCATTTATGAATATATGACTATGGCATTGAATATAACATCATTATCTTCTAGTACTTTTGCATTGTCACCCTTTTTAGAGACCTGTCTTACATCTACGGAAGCGGAGCCATCTCCGGTTTTAGGGACCCGCCTTACATCTACGGAAACACAGGCATCTACGAGTAAAAAGCTTAGACATATTATTGCAATATCTTTTAGCTCGTCTTATAAGCAGAAAACAACACACCCATTTGACACCGAAGTGTTTAATATTGATACTCTTAGGCAATCTATTCTTTCTTATTTAACTTTTTTTCAAGTCGCTCGATTTTCTTGTGTTTCGAGAAGTTGGAAGGCACTAACTCCCCAAGGGCTGCAACACCATCACAAAGAGAGGCTTACTTTTTCAGGAAGTAAAGCAGACGCATTTGCCTTTAGAGATTCCATGAATTTGCCTTTAGTAGATAGAGTATTGCAAAGTGCTGAATGGGACTTTTTTTTCTGTCTAGCGAAGGACAAATTTCCCCGCTTAAAAAACCTCGATCTCACCAATCAAGAACATGCGATTACCCCTCTTCAATCTTCAAAAACTCCCATTACTAGTCTTAGTAGTCTGAACGTGAGCGAGTGTCCTGGAGTAACAACTGCAACTTTCCACGACTGTAGGCGCAAATTTCCTGCTTTAAAGTCCCTCAATACTACAGGTTGCCAAGGAGTAACAGAGTCGACTACTATAGCTATTGCAACCGCATTTCCTCACTTGACCTCTCTCACTCTTGCCAGATGCGCTCAATCGACTACAACATTGGCTTTATCTAAGCTCGCGGTAAGATGTCCTAAAATCACCTATCTCGACCTTTCCGAATGCTGGTTCTTGGAAGGCGCCTTGTACACTCTTGGAAATTATTCTCAGCTTATCGGATTACGACTTCGAATATGTCCAGAACTCGATGAGGATACAGCATTAAATCTAACGCAAGGATGCTCGAATTTAACTTCTCTTGAGGCGATTGGTTGTTCAAATGCTTCTGAACGAGTTGTCCATCTTTTCCTCACGCGTTTACCCCAATTGCGCTCTTTAAACCTAAAAGGCTCTTTTGAAAAATGGGAAAGTGAGCTTGTCCCTGCTGCTTGTCCGACGCTTGGATCCATTAGTTTGCCAGGGTGCCCTCAGATAAAGAAACACGTTAGAGTCATCGCAGAAGGTTGCCCTAACCTCACGGAAGTTAATTTAGCTTTTTGTGAGGATCTTGATGAGGCTACGGTAAGATATCTTCTTCAGCAGTGTAAGAAATTGCAATTTCTGGATGTAACAAAGTTTATGAGTCCTAGAGAACTACAGCCTTCACAGATCGCTTCTTTACGGGCTGAATTTCCTCAACTTCAGATCAAGTGTGATCCTCGGACCGAAGCGGAAATTACCAGTTTGTGAGGATGTATCAAACCTTGTTATCCAATAGTTAATAAAAAACCATGACATCTTCAATTGGGGGACTCAGAGCTAGTGCTTCATTTCAGGACAAAGGCTATACATCTTCTCCATCTCCCCCTTTAGCTCATGCCCCTTTCTCTTCCATGGAAGGAGATGCTTCCCTACTCACCATTCAATCGGCGGTAAGAGCGGTTTTTTCCATCCCACCTCTTACTCAACACATACAATCTTATTTGACCTTCCGCGAAGTAGCGCAGATGGGAAATATCTCACGAGCAAGGAGCAGGATTGAGCATGCAGACTTGCGCCATCATCATCGATCCAGAAAAACTTTGGTGGGGAATCAAGAGAGCTGTGATCTTAAAAAAGCCTTCAAAGGACCTTACTATCCCTATTTACCGACTACATGGGGCGATATTTTTATTTCTGGAGGAGAAGAGTTTCCTTATTTAACCGATCTCGATTTGTCAGATGAGGATAATGCGATTCTACCCTTTGCTATGTCAGCTAAAGTGGCACCGTTACTTAGCCATTTAAATGCCTCTCGTTGTCCCTCGATTAATAAAGTGACTCTTTTAGCTTTAAGTCATAAATTTCCTTTTTTGACCTCCCTTTCTCTTCGAGATTGCCCACATGTAGATGAGGAAGCGATTAGAGTTGTTGCACGCGCATTTCCGCGTCTTACCTCTTTAAATCTTAAAGGTTGTTCTGCTGTTAATGAAGTGACTATTCCTATTTTGACACAGCATTGTCGTAATATTCGCTTTTTAGAACTTTCATGGAGTGCAAATGTCAATGAGGTTGTTCTGCGAACCATTGCTGCAGAATACTATCATTTGCAGTCTCTTCGCCTTGCATGCTGTCCTGGGGTGAATCCCGACACGATACATGCACTTGCAGATGGATGTCCGTATTTGAACTGCCTCGATGTTTCTCAGTGTAACCGAATTAATGAGCAAGCGATCGATACCATTACAAAAAAATTTCCCGCTTTAACTTCTGTGAATTTTTCTTATTGTAGAGAAGTCACAAGCAGTTCTCTTCAACCTTTAGCGATAAATGGCAGTAAATTTTCTTCGCTAAGCGCAGCATGGTGTCCCCAGGCCAATGCAGAGTTTGCACGTAACATAGCCACTGCTTGTCCCGGATTGAATTCCCTTAATCTAACAGGCTGCAGCGAGATCGACAAAAGAAGCCTACCGACATTTGTTGGAAATTGGCGCAACTTGACTTATCTAAATCTCTCATGGTGTCCAGATGTAGATGGTTTCTGTATAGAAAAAATTGCTGCGAATTGTCATTGTCTAGTAGAAGCGGATTTTTCTCATTGCCCCAAAATTCCTATGCCCGCTATCGGTTTGCTAGCTAATGCCTCTCCTCATTTACAATCTCTTCATCTTATTGGATGTGAATTGCTCTGTAGCTCTTCCATCCAAGAGCTTCAATCTAATTTTCCCCACCTTACTATTCATCTTTAATTGACCAATGTCCTCTTCTCTCTGACCATTCTTATTGAGAAAAAGTGGGTTCCGAGAGTATAAAATCTGCGCTAGCTGGTCTTCTTATCTTAGAAAAAAGATATAACCCTAAATATCTGACTACTTTCCATGGCAATTTCGATTCTTAGAGGTCTATTTCCTACTGCTCGAGTTAAGGCTCCAATAGACCCTTCCCCCCCTCTAATAATCGCGCAAATTTTTTCCATTACTGCGCTTCGTCATTCCATCTTTTTCTATTTAAAGCTACCGGAGATAGTCATTGGGAATCGGGTTTCTCATTTATGGGCTAAACACTGCAAAGACGAACTCCTTGCTTTTCACAAAAATAGAACGACTTTAGTTTCCCGAAACGAAGATGATCTTATAAAGATTTTCCGACCACCTGCTACCGAAATCGTTTCTAATGTATGGCGTAATATATTCCGCACGGCCGAAAATCAATTCCCCTTCTTAACGGATGTGGATTTTAGAGCTCAAGAAGCTGTTAGTGAAGTATTTTTGAGGGAAGTGCAAGCCCCCCTATTAACAAGGCTCAACCTCTCTTTCACGAATACTGTAAGAAGTGATCTTGATTTGTGCTTGCAAAAGTTTCCTCTCTTGCACACTCTTGTCCTTGATCATTGCATGCAGGTTTGTCGAGAAAGCGTTCTTGCTATTGCAAAGAGAAAAAATTGGTTCTCACTCAGCCTCACCAGAGTGCCCGGAGTCTACTTAGAGACTTTAGGAGCTCTTGCTGCTCACTCTCCACAATTAACAGAGTTAAATGTCTCTGAACATGTAATTCAGCAAGAGGAAATGAAAGTTCTTCGTGATGGATTTCCCTCTTTGACTTCTCTATCCGCTGCTAATCCAAAAAAAACTGATGCTAAAGCGATTTCAGTTATGGCATTTAGTCAATTACGAACACTCAACCTCTCCGGATGCCCAGCGATCAATAAAGATACTATCGCAGCACTTAGCCATGGCTGTCGAGATTTGACCTCTTTAGATGTCTCCATATGTCGTCAGCTTGATGCTTCTGTCCTTGCAGCCATTGGTAATGCCTTTACTCGCCTAAGCAGTTTAAATCTCTCAGACTGCCCTGGCGTAAATAAAGAAGGCTTAGAGGCTCTGTTTCCAAGAAGAGAAACATTAACTTCTCTTGAGCTTGCTAACTGTCCGGGAGTCGATGCTAAATGTATGGAAGTCCTACCAAGGGTATCTCCCTTATTGGCATATTTAGGAATCGCAAGCCAAAGAAAGGGCTATCTGGTAGTTCTCAAAGCGCTTGCTAACACCACCCCACACTTGGGTAATCTCACCGTAATTAATTTTTCTACTAGTGATGTCACTAAGGAAGCAGTTAGGGATTTAGCAGTTAAATATCCTTCTTTAAAATCCTTAAATCTTTCCTATTGTTATCGCATTGATAGACAAATAGGTGCATCTCTTAGAGAAGAATTCCCCCATGTAAAATTTATAGGTTGCTGAATATGAGCCTATCGATTCAAAGTAAAAGCCCCTTTCCACCTTCCACTGGGCGGCCTCTTCCCCCATTAATAAGCGCAAAACGAAGAGCTGTTGTACGAGGTTCCTCCTCCTCACAATGTGCACCTCGACTACCTGCAGCTTTGCAAGTTTTGCATAGCAGAGATTTTCGCAATCACATCTTTTCCTATCTAAAGTTTACTGAAATTCCTCTTGTGGGAAATATGACCCGCAGGCTTAGTAGATTAGGCCTTAATGCATTAACTTTTTACCACAAAAATAGAGTAACATTTGCTCCCAGAGACGAATGTGACCAGATAATAAAAGCCTTCAAAATTAAATATTGTAAGAGCGATAGCCTTGAGCCATGGAAAAGTATTTTAGCGAGCGCGGATAATCATTTTCCCCAGCTGACCACTTTGGATCTATCCTATACCGATTATTCACTGATTTCCTCTTTTACGTTACCTACCACAAGACTTCCCTCTGTCACAAAACTTAATCTGCGTTACGCCAATGTCAATTTTTCATCCCATTTAGAGACTCTTTTTTCTAAGTTAACACGATTAGAAAATCTAATTCTTAGAAAATGTGAGTATGTCGATGAATCTGCTCTATTGACGGTTGCTCGAAGAGGAGCAAATTTGATTTCTCTTGACCTTTCTAAATGTGCGGCAATTAATCCGACTACAATCAAAGCGTTAGCCTCAAATTGCCTTAGATTAAAAAGCCTCTATCTTGACTTAGTTACGAATATAGAGGTCGCAAAAGCTATAAGTGGGGGATTTACCTCCTTGAATTATTTGAGGATGGAAGTTTACGGCGATAGTGTTATTCCTTTCATCAAATTAAGAGAATTAAAAGAGCTCAGTTTATCAGGGGTATCTACACCGGTTAATCAAAGGACTCTAGATGCTTTGTCTAGAGGTTGCCACAATTTGATATTTCTCTATCTTTCTTGTTTTGAAAAGATTGCTAACGATACACCTTCTGATGGTGTATGCGGTAAATTAGAAACTCTTCATTTAGATAATTTAGTAGCAGTCAATCCGACGAATATCACAACACTTAACCAACAATGTCCTGTTTTGACTTCTTTAAGTATATCCTGCCATGGTCAAATTGATGAAGGAGTCCTTCCAGCTATTGCCGGAGCATTTTCTTTGCTTCACACATTAACCTTAAAAGATTGTTTTGCTAATAAAAAAGGGTTGCGTGCATTAGCCTTAAGAAGAAAAGCTTTAGCCTCTCTTACTCTTGGAGACTCGGCCCCGCTAGATTCGCGATGTTTGAAGATACTTACAAGATTTTCTTCATTGACTTCTTTGGATATTTCCAGATCTGGCACACATAAAGCAGCGCTCAAAGCCTTTGCCGCACGGGCATCTTATTTACCGAAACTTACCAGTCTCAATATTAGCGAATGTAACGTCACGGAAAAAGTAGTAAGAGCTTTGGCCTATAACTGTATTTCTTTAACGTCGATAGATCTTACCTTTGGATCGCCCCTTTGCTTTCCTGAGAAAGACAGACGAGCCATTTTTTTTCTTAAGGCCCAATTCCCTCATCTAAAATTTATAGACGACTTCTGAGAAGGTATTCAACATATGAGCCTATCGATTCAAAGTAAAAGCTCCTTTCCACCTTCCACTAGGCGGCCGCTTCCCCCATCAATAAGCGCAAAACGAAGAGCTGTTGTGCGAGGTTCCTCCTCGTCACAATTTGCACCTCGACTACCTGCAGCTTTGCAAGTTTTGCATAGCAGAGATTTTCGCAATCACATCTTTTCTTATCTTGAGTTTGCTGAAGTCGCCCTCGCGGGAAGAATAACCCCCCTCTTGGGCCGTTCAGGAACACCATCATTAATGTACCGCCACAAAAATCGAATAACACTCTCTAAACATGACGGTGAGCAGTTGCGTGAGGCTTTCAAAATTCAACTTTCTCCAACAAATAACCCCTGGGAAACTATTTTAGATCGTGCAGATAACTGCTTTCCTAATTTAAGGGTTCTAGATTTATCCTATACTCACAATTCCCTGATTTCCCTTTTTAGTTTGCCTGCAACAATATTACCATCTGTAACAACACTTGATCTCTCGTATGTCAGGTTATCTAATCCAGTGGTAGTAGTTGATACTCTTCTCTCTAAATTAACCAGTTTGGAAAATTTAATTCTTACAAAATGTGAAGATATTGATAAATCTACTCTATTGACAATTGCTAAAAGAGGAGCCAATTGGATTTCTCTCGATCTTGGTGAGTCTCCGGCCGTCAATGTACTTACCCTGAAAGCTTTAGGCGCTAATTGTCTTAAATTACAAAAACTCAACATTGGCAGATGTTCTCTTAATCAAAAGAAAATAAGAGCTATTAGCAGAGGATTTCCTTCTCTCACTCATTTGGATTTGCATACACATTTCCCATTTGTAAGTGCCAATATCGAGTTAATAAATCTAAGGCAATTAAAAGCGCTCAACCTATCCGGGTGCTATCTTCTTAATCAAAAATGTATAGAAGCTTTGGGAAGAGGATGCCCTGCCTTAACCCATCTCAATCTTTCTTGGTGTCATAGATTAGATAATGAAGCGGCTTCCGATATTGTATTTAGCCAATTAACGACACTCCATCTAGCTAGTTCGGAAGCGATCAGCAGTGCGACCTTTACATCCCTTGGCCGGCAATGTCCTGTTTTAACCTCTTTAGATGTATCCTATTCTCATCAAGTGGATGAGATAGTCCTCGCAGCTATTGCTAGAGCATTTACTTTGCTTCACACTTTAAATCTAAAAGACTGCCCTTTTGTAAATAAAAAAGGCTTACGGGCGCTAACCTTAAGATACGGAACTTTGACCTCTCTTAATCTTTCGGGCAAAAACCAGCTCAAGGCGACATGCTGGAAAATCCTGCTGCGGCTATCTTCATTGACCTCGCTAGATCTTTCAAGCTTAGAAAGCGTTGATTCAAAATGTTTGAGAATCCTATCAAGAATACCTTCTTTGACTTCTCTCAACATTTCTGACTGCAATAGAATCAAGGAAACAGCATTCCAAGCTTTTGCTGTAAGTAAGCCCCCTTTGCCCAACCTGACCCTCCTCAATGTTGCTTATTGTAAAGTCACTCAGGAAATAATGAGTTCTTTAGTTCTTAATTACCCTTCTTTAACATCCCTAGATCTTTCATTTTGCTTTCCTAAGGGTGATAAACAAATCATTCCTTCTCTTAGGGCTCAATTTCCTACCGTAAAATTTATAAAGGATGAAGATGGGATTGGCCATTGCATATAAAAGTCCTATTTCGTCCACCCAACCACCGGCGATTCAATCATTAAGAAATCCTAAACGTAGACTTATTGAAGCAGGATTTTCTTCTATAAAAAGCCCTCCTTTATGCTCTGCAGTTTCCCAAGTTTTTGCCATTATGGCTCTTCGTTACCATATTTTTTCTTATTTGAGATTCCGGGAAGTAGGTCTAGCTGAAAGGGTTTCATGCGAGTGGCGTGGTGATGAACATCCTGGGTTGGTGCATTACCATAAAAATAGGCGCACTTTGTCGGTCCCGACTGAAGGTGAAGATCTCCTACGTGCTTATAGGTCGCAAAATCCTCAATCTCATTGTGCAACTGTAATATGGGAAGAGATTTTTACTCTTGCAAGATTTCCTCAATTAACCCGGTTGAACCTATCAGAACCTGAAGATGAGGCCTATATGCCGTTTTTAGAGTCTTCTGTACAAACACCCTACGTTCATACTTTAACACTTTCCCGATCCCATTTAACAGAAGCTCATTTGCTTCTTCTCTTACAAAAATTACCCAGTTTACACACTCTTAAGCTCAAAAAATGTTACAATATTGATCAAACAGCCGTTTTGTCTCTGGCAGTAAGGGGTTCAAGCTTGATCTCCTTGAACCTTGCTGAATGTCCGGGAATTAATGAAGCTACCCTACAAGCGATAGCAGCAGTATGTACACAGTTAAAACATCTCGATCTTTCTTGGTGTCCCAAGGTCAATAAAAAAGGAATAAAATTTCTGAGTAAAGGATGCAGCTCTTTGACCTCACTACATCTTAAAGGCAATAGTGAGGAAAAAAAATATTCGAAGTTAATATTTCATCAATTGAAAACTCTTAATCTATCTTGGTCTAGGGGACTAAATAAAAGCGGTATTGAATCTCTTGCCAAAGGATGCTCTTCCTTAACCTCTTTAGATGTATCATTTAGTAGTCTCAATACAGCCTCTCTAAGAGCGCTTACAAGCATGTTTAGTCAGTTAAAAGCTTTAAATCTATCAGGCAATTCAAAAGTAGACCATAAAGATGGAAGTATTTGGGGTTCCAGAAGTAATGCTCTGACTTTTTTGGATCTTTCTCATTGTCAAGGTTTCGATGATCAGAATCTGCAAATCTTTACTAACGCTTGTCCACAGCCAATAAGCCTTATACAGATGAATGTTTCGTATAGTAAAGTTACGGAGGCGGCCATCCGTATATTGGTTCACGCTTGCTCTTCTTTGCAATTCCTTAATTTATCCTATTGTCCACAAATTGAAAAATCTCTAACTTCTTCTCTCGAAGTTGAATTCCCTCATGTAAAAATCCTCTGCAACGAAATACTATGACCACATTGATTAGCAAGAGACCATCCCCCACTACGTCTTTTCCCCATGTAGGGTTCGTTCCTGAAAATACAAAACAAGTACTTTCTGGAGAAGAGACATCTCCCCGTACACGGAGCGCATCGCCTTCAGTAAGACTAACCATCGACCATATTCTTAAGATTCCTGGTCTTGCCAATTGTATTTTTTCTTATTTAATTTCTAACGATATTGGCTTAGATAAACACGTATCACGCTATTGGAATCGAGTAGGAGAGCAAGAATTGAAGTCTTGGCATAAACACCGAAGATCCTTGTGCATGGACACCTTAAATAGAGAGGATCTTGTAAAAATTTTTCGATTAGAGCCAACGTTGAGTCTTCAAGAGTCGTGGAACCGTATTTTTGCGGCGGCAGAAAATAGGTTTCCTCATTTAACTCGTCTTGATATGCCAGAAGAGAGCGATTGCCCTCAAATTGTGATAAACTCCCCTGTAGAAACGCCTCATCTCCACACTCTTAGGGTTTGCTCGTGGAATATAAACAGCGATAGTTTAAAAAGCCTTTTTCTCAGGTTATCTCATTTACACACGCTTACTTTTGAACAATGCATGCTCGATAAAAATTCTCTCTCTGCTCTTAATGAAAGAGGTTGTCGGTGGATTTCTCTCAATCTCAGTCGCTCTCATGGATTAAAAGAAAGTGCATTATCAGAGATTGCCTCAGCCTGCACAAGTTTACGAGAGTTAAATATTTCTGGATGTTACTGGGTTAATGAAGATGGATTAGGAGCATTGCGAGATAAATGCACCTGTTTGACATCGCTCAATATAGGAAGTTGCCGAACCCTTGATAATGATACTGCTTTTTCTAGGCTTGGGTTTGCATCATTAAGGACACTAAACGTATCAAGGTTGAGTTGCATCGATCAAACAAACGCAACTACAATTTGTAAAACGAGCCCTCTGTTGACCTCCCTAGATATTTCCCAATGCTATAGCGTCGATCAAGCCATCATTCAAACTTTTGCTAAAGGCTTACTTTATTTAAATACGTTAAGTGTTTCTCATTGCCATGGTTTTAACAAGGATTGTGTAGAAGCATTAGGTCTAAGAGCACAGACTTTGACAGATCTCGATATCTCATTTTGCATCGAGATCAACCAAAGAAGTCTCGAAGTTGTTCCTGTTGCATGTCCACGTTTGACCTCTTTAAATATTTCTGGTTGTTCTCAAGTTGATGAGGCAATTCTCCAAACATTCGCCGTAGGAATAAGTACTCTTCAAAACCTCACAAATATACAAGTCGCTTTTTGTCCTAAAGTCACGCAAGAAGGTGTTCGCTCTCTTGCACGTGCATCTCCAAGTTTAAAATCTCTCAGTCTCTTCCGTTCTGCCATTAGTGATAAATCGATGGTTGATTCTCTTCGAGAGGAATTCCCCCACATAGGATTTATAGATTAAAAATGGCCTCCTCACTGACCCCCTACAAGCCCCATGTTCCTCTCTACTTAGAGAGTCTTACACATTCTGAAGGAGTTAAGAGACCATCTGGTAGGCGTTGTTGTTTATGTGATAAAGTATCCAAAATGATTCTCGAGCGCTTTTCGAGCAAAAGCCCTTTAACCTTACCTGCTACTGCTTTAAGCCCAATACCCTCTGCGACTATATCTACTTGTGTAAAAACTGCTCCTTTAGTTGTCTCCACTGTTTTTAATTTTACCAAACTTCGTTACTACATCTTTTCCTATCTACAATTGGCTGAAATTGGCATTACCAAAAGGATCTGCGTACTATGGAACGACTCCGTTCATCTACCCGACCGCACGCAACATGTAGTTAACTTTCATCATCGGAATCGAGTAATACTATCTTCTCTATTGGATTATGATCTTATTGCAAGAGCTTTTAAAGTCCCTCATCTAAAAAGAGGAGAGACTGATGTTTGGACAAAAATCTTTAGCGTTGGAGGAAGCACATTTCCTCAACTTAAAACCCTCGATTTATCGTATACCTCCCCAGAGGTGCTCCATCTTTTCTCTTTGCCTACTGTACGCATGCCTCGTGTGGAAACTCTCAACCTTTCTTTTGCCCTAATAGAAAAAGCTGTATTCCGTGCTCTTCTGAAGAAATTACCCCTATTACGCACCCTGAGACTCCAAGGTTTCAAAAGGCCCCTAGAACTTCCTCCCACTCTAATAGCTTCAAAAGGTCGTAATTGGACCTCTTTAAATTTAGCGGGCTGTACAAGAATCAATACGGAAACTTTAATCGCTTTCGGTAAAGAATGTCCTCAATTAACAGAGCTCGATATTTCAGATACTTCACACATAGAAGAAGAAGGAATGCAAGCACTAAGTTATGGATGCCGAGCTTTAACCTCATTAACTATGAAAGAGAACGCGTTTGCTACAGCCGTTTTCTCCGCCATGGTATTTAGACAATTAACTCTTCTTAATATGAGATTATGCCCTGATCTGAATCAAGTAGGCCTCGAAGCTATCCGAGTAGGGTGCCCATCTTTGACCTCTTTAAATATCGAAGAGTGCAAGGGTCTTGATGAAAATGCTTTTTCCTCTATTAGCTATAGTCATTTACAAGCACTCAACATAGGGAAAAACCCTTCACTTAATACAAAAGGAGTAGTGGCTATCAGCGAGAGGTGTCCTACTTTAACGACATTAGAATTGAAGAAATGTAAAACACTCGATGTAGATGCTTATCAAGCTATGGTATTTTCTGCGTTGAGGATTCTTGATATCTCTAATTGCACAAATCTTTGTGCAAGAAGGATTGAAGCCCTCAGTCGAGGATGCCCGACTATAACTTCCTTAAGTGTTACTTCAGAGGGGCGACACACCCCTGCTATATTCGAGGCAATTGCCAGATTATTCACTCAACTCCGTATCCTCTATATCGTCGACTCCTCCATAAGCAAAAAAGGAATACAAGCCTTAAATAAAAGTAAGAGTTTGGTCTCCCTTCATCTTTTATGCCCGGCAGATTCGCAAAGTATTCAAATGATTCCCCAAGCGTGTCCTCAGTTGACGTCTCTTAATCTCCCCTTTGGTTCAGAAGTTACCCCAGATAACCTTAGATCCATCGCTTTAGGATGCCGCTATCTCATTCACATAGATGTTAGTTATAGTAGCAAAGTAACACTAGAATCCATAAGAGTTATTGCTGTTACCTCTCCTCATATAAAAACGATCAAGTTTAACGGTTGTTGGATAAAACAATCTTTGATACCTCTTCGATCTGAATTCCCACACATAGCATTTATAGATCAATAATGACATCTTCACTTACCCCCTACAAGCGACATACTTCTGATGTCCAACTTCTTTCTACGACCGATAAAAGAGAGGAGAAGAGTGGATGTGGTTGCGGTGTGTTCGATAAAATATCCCAAAAGTTTTTCTCTCGCCATTCAAGAAAACCACTATTGACTTCACCCATCACCCCAGTGAGTGGATCGTCTTACTCAAGCACATCTACATCATCAAAAAATGCTCCTACCTCAAAGGTTTTTAACTGTTTAGAATTTCGTTATGAGATCTTTTCCTATCTACAATTTAGGGAAGTTGGCGTCGCAAAAAGAGTTTCCCACCTATGGAAGGGCCCAGATTACACACAAGACCCCTTGCAAAATGTATTGTCCTACTACCACCGGAACAGAAAAATATTATCTGTGCTAGCTGAAGCGCCTCTTCTCGCAAAAGCTTTTAGAGCTCCTGATCCAAAAAGAGTTAAACCGAGTTACTGGGCGGAAATTTTTGCTGCGGAAATTTTTGCTGCGGAGCGTAACTTTCCTCATCTTAAAACCCTCGATTTATGTTGCGCTTTTAAGGAGACAGTAGGTTTTTTTAATTCACCTACAGTACAAATGCCTCAGGTGGAAACCCTTAACGTCTCTTATGTTTCTATAGACGAAGAGGAAATCGTCATTCTTCTCAACAAATTACCCTTGTTGCGTACTCTAGTGATCGTAGCTTCCTGGTGGCTTGATCCAAAACTGCCTGCAACGACCATAGAGACAAAAGGTCGTAATTGGACCTCTTTAAATTTAAATCAGTGTCGAAGTATCAATACTCAAAGTTTACGAGCCATTGGTAAGGGATGTCCGCAATTAAGAGAACTCGATATTTCACGAACATCAAATATTGAAGAAGAAGGAATACAAGCACTCAGTGATGGATGCCCAGCTTTGACATCTTTAGCTATGAGGCACAATACAATTGCTTCTGCAGCATTTTCAGTCATGGTATTTGGGCAATTAACCCATCTTGATCTGCAGTCATGCCGCGGAGTAACTCAACCAGAGCTCGAGGCTGTTCGACAGGGATGCCCATCTTTGACCTCTTTAAATCTTGGACTAAATAGCCTTAGTGAAACTACTTTTGCCTCTTTAATATTCCCTGCATTACGAGCTCTCGACCTATCCTTGAATCTTTTACTTGATAAAAGAGGATTAGAGGTTATTAGTTATTGGTCACCTAATCTAACTACTTTAAAGTTAAGCGGATGCACAAAAATCGACTTTGGGGCATTCCAAGCTATGGTGTTTTCTCGGTTAAGGATTCTAGACATCTCCTACTGCCAGGATGTTCATGTAAAAAGCATAGAAGCTCTAAGTCAAGGATGTCCGGAGATAACTTCCTTAAGCGTTACTGTACAGGAGCCGAAAAGCCATGTAACATTCGAGGCAATCGCTAGATTATTGACTCATCTCCGTATTCTCCGTATCGTTAGCTCATCCATAAAGAAGAAAGGAATACAAGCCTTAGGTAAAAGCAAGACTTTGGTAGCCCTTGATTTTGGACCGGGTCCTAAGATCGATTCGCAAAGTATTCAAACTATCCCAGTAGCTTGCCCACAATTGACATCTCTTAATATTTCCAATAATCCAAATGTCACCACAGATCATCTAAGAGCCATTGCTCAAGGGTGCCGTTACCTCTCTCATATAGATATTTTTTATTGTCATAAAATCAATCTGCAATCCTTGAGAGTTCTGGCTCTTGCTCGTCCTCTTTTAAAATCGATTACATTTCACAGCTTTTGGATAGGAAAGTCTCCCATTAGCTTGCTTAGAGAAGAGTTCCCTCACATCACATTTATAGATAAGTAATGGCATCATCACTTACCCCCTATAGGCCTCATACATCTCCTGCATTAAAGGCCCTCCCTCCGATGTCAAGCAAGAAAAAACAAGCTAAAAGTGGGAATAGCTTTTGGGAGAAAGCAGCACAAATGCTTTTCTCTTGCAGTTCAAGCACGCCCCCTTTGACCTCAACTAGGCAGAGCCAGGCTTCTTCTTCGCAGCGATCTATACCCGCAAAAAGAGTTCCTTCTCCTAGCTCGCAGGTTTTTGGCTGTACAGAATTTCGTTATCACATTTTTACCTATTTGCAATTTCCTGAAGTTGGTGTTGCAAAGAGAGTTTCTCATATATGGAATGACTCAGTTCCTCAACAAGATCCCGCTCAAAATGCATTGAAGCACCATCACCGAAGTAGAACGAGTCTATACATAAGTCACGAATACCTTATTCTCGCAAAAGCCTTTAAAATCCCACTTGTTAAAAAACTCCAGACTGCCGAGGTCTGGATGCGAATCTTTGAAATAGCCGGAAACCACTTTTCGCAACTTAAATCCCTTGATTTGTCTTGGATTCCTAAAGAGATTCAACTGCTTTTTAATTCCTCTGCTGTACAAATGCCTCAAGTGGAGTGGGTAAACTTTGGTTGTACATCTTTACCTCCAGAAGAACTCTTTGGGTTTCTGGATAAAATGCCTCTCTTGCGTACGATTATTCTCCAAGGTTTTGAAATTGCTGAAATTCCTAAATCTATAATTACAACTAAAGGTTGTAATTGGACTTCATTAAATTTCCCAGGGTGTAGAAAAGTCAATACAGAAACTTTACATGCTATTGGTAAAGGATGTCCTCAATTACGAGAACTCGATATATCACGAACCTCTCGCATTCAGAAGAATGGAATGGAAGCACTAAGCATGGGATGTTCAGATTTAGCATCCTTAGTGATGCAGGGAAATGCCTTTGATTCAGCCGCTTTCCCCGCTATGGTGTTTAGAAATCTAGCTCTTCTCGATATGGGATTATGCACAGAGCTAGATCAACCAGGTCTTGAAGCTATTCGTCAAGGGTGTTCATCTCTAACATATTTAAACTTAGCGCAGTGTAATGGTCTTCGTGATGAAGCTTTCTTCTCTCTAATATTTAGTGCATTACAAACACTCAAATTCACACGAAATCCAGGTCTTACTAAAAGAGCCATGGAGTCTATTAGTCGAGGGAATCCAAATTTAATTGCGTTAGAATTAGTTGACTGTAGTCTTGATACTAATACTTTTGAAGCCATTGTATTTAATCGATTAAAGACTCTCGAGCTTGCATATTGCCAACCTCTTAATGCAAGAAACATAGAAATTCTAAGTCGAGGGTGTCCAGAGCTAACTGCTTTATTTATCAACTCTTATGACCCCAAATTTCACCTAATCCTTGAGGCAATCGCTAAATTTTTAACTCGTTTGCAGGTGTTATGGATCCAGCATCCTTCGATAAATAAGCGTGCAGTACAAGTCTTAGGTAGAAGGAAGACTTTGGTGGATCTTACTCTGCATGGGAGTCAAAAGATTTCATCCGAAAGTCTCAAAACCATTCCGGTGGCTTGTCCGCAGCTAATCTCTCTTGATATCTCGTACAATAAAGAAGTGAATTTGAATAACCTTAGAGTTATTGCTGGGGGATGCCGCCAACTAACGAATATTAACGTGTCTAGTTGTTATAACGTGACCTG